>Ga0065721_10049519_pt1 | contig 32427 bp, 30 predicted proteins | sample Mesricmetagenome_FD_59108 | JGI IMG/M metagenome (GOLD analysis project Ga0065721, IMG submission 59108) | Mesophilic microbial community from rice straw/compost enrichment Sample: eDNA_1 v2 (version 2) | ecosystem: Engineered > Solid waste > Grass > Composting > Bioreactor | place: USA: Davis... | reverse complement strand
TCGTCCAGGCGAGCCCGACCGCGATGATCGAGGCGAGGAAGATGCCGACCACCGCGTGGTCCTGCGTCTGGATGTCGTCGTAGGCCAGGCGCGCGATGAGCAGCGAGACCGTGAACCCGATCCCCGACAGCGCCGCGCCGCCGACGGTCTGGCCCTTGCCGATGCCCCGGGGCATCTCGCCGACCCTCGACCTGATCGCCACGACGACGCCGCTGGTGATGCCGAGGGTCTTGCCAAGCACGAGGCCGGCCACGACGCCCCAGGTCAGCGTCGAGCCGAGCGCGTCGCCCAGCACCCCGCCGCCCAGGTCAACCCCGGCGTTGGCCAGGGCGAAGAGCGGAACGATCGCGTAGCTGGTGACCGGGTGGAGCAGCGTCTGGAATCGCTCGTTGGGCGAGACGGCCTGCTGGACGCTCTGGTTGGCCGTGCGCGCCACCTCCGGGAGCGGCGACTGCCGGAAGGCGCGGACGCGGCGCGCGGCCCTCTCGACCTTCTTTGGCTCCGGCGGGTACGCGGCCACCAGAAGGCCCCCCAGCATCCCGGCGAGCGTCGCGTGGATGCCCGACTCCATCGCGGCGACGAAGAGCACCACCACCACCGCGAGATAGGCGCCCGACCGCCACACGTCGAGGCGGGGGAAGAGGGCGATCACCGCCAGGCAGGCCACGCACACCCCGATCGCGACGAAGTTGACGGAATCGGAGTAGAAGAGCCCGATCACGCTGATCGCGACGATGTCGTCGACGATCGCGAGGGTGAGGAGGAACACCCGGAGCTGGGTCGGGAACTTCGGCCCGACGATCGCGAGCGCCCCGAGAAGGAAGGCCGTGTCGGTTGCGATCACGATGCCCCAGCCGTGCTCGTTGCCGGTGCCCGCGTTGAACAGCAGGAAGATCAGGGCGGGCAGCAGCATGCCGCCCACGCCGCCAAGGACGGCGACCCACACGCGCTTGCGCTCGGTCAGCTCGCCCATCGAGAGCTCGCGCCGCACCTCCATCCCGATCACGAAGAAGAAGGTCGCCATCAGGGCCTCGTCGATCCAGTAGCGGATCGGATGGTCGACGGACCAGTTCCCGAGGTTGATCGAGAGGTCGGTGTTCCAGAAGCTGTCGTAGCTGTCGGATACCGGTGAGTTGGACCAGATCAGCGCCGCGAGCGCGGCCAGGAGGAGGAGCCCGGCGCTGCCGGACTCGGTCGCCAGGAACTGGCGCATCGGCTTCGCGACCTGGGCCGCGAGATCGCGCCTGCTCTCGGTGGTATCGGGATCGTGGAGAACCTTCGCCAAGTAGAAGGAACCTACCGGGTCAAGAACTCCCCCGAGGGCTCTCCCGAAACCGGGTCAGTGGGTCAGGCCGGCCTGGTCCGACTCGATCCGCTCCTCGAGCGAGTCGAAGGCGGCGGCGGCCTCGTCGACCAGGATCTCGACCCGGCTTCCGGCGGCCTCGACGACGACCTCGTTCCCGGTCACGTCGCCGATCAGCTCGAGGTCGATCCCGCGCCCCGCGAGCTTCTCCAGCTCCGTCTTCTCACCGGCCAGGATGAACCCACCGGGGCCCTCGCCGAAGAGGGCATCCTCGGGCGAGCATTCGCGTCGCGCCAGCACGGGCTGCAGGTCGGCCCGGCAGCCGAGGCCGGAGCCGATCGCCAGCTCGGCCAGCGTCGTGGCGACGCCGCCGTCCGAGACGTCGGTCGCGGTCCGCACCGCGCCGGTGCGAACGGCGTCCCGGACGAGCTCGATCGCGGCGCGCACCGGACCGATCTCCCGGGCCGGCAGGCCCTTGCCCAGCTGCCCGCGGAGCTTCTCCAGCTCCGAGCCGGCGAGCGACGGGTCGAACGGACCGACGAGGGCGATGCTGTCGCCCTCGCGCCAGGGCTCGCCGGCCGCCCGCTCCGGATCGGGGAGCTCGCCCACCATGCCGACGACCGGCGTCGGATAGATCGGGCCCTGCGGGGTCTCGTTGTAGAGCGAGACGTTGCCGCCGACGACCGGCGCCCCGAGGGCGCGGCAGGCCTCGGCGAGGCCGTCAACGGCGCGGCCGAGCTGCCAGGCGACGCCCGGCTTCTCCGGGTTGCCGAAGTTCAGGCAGTTGGTCACGCCCAGCGGCTCGGCGCCGACCACGGCGAGGTTGGAGGCGCACTCGAGGGCTGCCTCGATCGTGCCCTGGAACGGATCGCAGGCGACCCGGCGGCCATTCCCGTCGATCGCGACGGCGATCGCCCGGTTGGACTCCGGGACGTTGAGGACGCACGCGTCGGCGGTCCCGGCCCGGTGGACGGTCCGGGAACCGACGATCGAGTCGTACTGCTCGTAGGCCCACCTCTTCGAGGCGATCGAGGGGGAGGAGAGCAGGGCGAGCGCGATGTCGCTCGGCGAGGCGTCGGACTCGATCGCCGTGCGGTTCGGGTAGGCCCACTCGGCGGGTTCCTCGGGCTCGAGGTCATAGAGCGGGCAGCCGTCGACCAGGTCCTCGACCCGGATCTCACCGACCGTCTCCCCGTCCTTGAGGATGCGGAAGGTGCCGCTGTCGGTCACCTCGCCGATCACCGCGGAAGCGGTCTGCCACTTGGTGCAGAGGGCCAGCACCTCGTCGACCTTCCCGGGCTCGACCACGGCCAGCATCCGTTCCTGGGACTCGGAGACCATGATCTCGAAGGGCTCCATGTCGGCTTCGCGGAGGGGCACCAGGCCGACGTCGATGTCGATGCCGGTGCCTCCGGCGGAGGCCATCTCGCCGGCCGACGAGGTCAGGCCGGCCGCACCGAGGTCCTGAAGCGAGACGAGCAGCTCCTTGGCCAGCAGTTCCTGGCAGCACTCGAGCAGCTTCGCTTCCTCGAACGGGTCGCCGATCTGGACCGTCGGGCGCTTTGCATCGTCGCCCTCGTCGAGCTCGGCCGAAGCGAGGACCGAGGCGCCGCCGATTCCGTCGCGCCCGGTGAGCGAACCGAAGAGCACGACCTTGTTGCCGGCCCCGGCCGCCGCGGCCCGCACCATCTCGTCGGTGCGGGCGATCCCGACGCACATCGCGTTGACCAGCGGGTTCTGCTCGTAGGGCGGCTCGAAGTAGATCTCGCCGCCGACCGTGGGGATGCCCATCGAGTTGCCGTAGTGGCCGATGCCGCGCACCACCCCGTCGACCAGGTAGTGGGTGCGCTCCGTATTCGGCTCGCCGAAACGCAGCGAATCGAGAACCGCGATCGGGCGCGCGCCGAGGGCGATCACGTCGCGGAGGATTCCGCCGACGCCCGTCGCGGCTCCCTGGAACGGTTCGACGGCCGACGGGTGGTTGTGGGATTCGACCTTGAAGGCGATCGAGTAGCCGTTGCCGACGTCGACCGCGCCGGCGTTCTCACCCGGGCCCATCACCACGCGCGGGCCTTCGGTCGGCAGGTTCTTGAGCAGCTTGCGGGAGTGCTTGTACGCGCAGTGCTCGGACCAGAGGAGCGAGAACATGGCCAGCTCGACCCCGTTCGGCTCGCGGCCCATCTTCTCGCAGATGAGCTCGAACTCGTGGTCGGTCAGTCCGAGCTCGCGGTGGGGGCTGGTCTCGCTCATGCGCCGGCTCCGGCGAGAGCCGGGCCCCGGAAGATCGCGAGGCCGTCGGTGGATCCGCTGAACGCCTCGACGGCGTGCTCCGGATGGGGCATGAGGCCGAGCACGTTGCCGGCCTCGTTGGTGATCCCGGCGATGTCGTTCAGCGATCCGTTCGGGTTCTGGCCGGGCGCGTAGCGGAAGGCGACCTGGCCGCGGTCCTCGATCTCCTCGAGCATCTCGGGCGGGGCGAAGAAGCGGCCCGACTGATGCTTGAACGGGATCGAGATCTCCTGCCCGGGTTCGAGGCCGGCGAGGAACGGGGAATCGGAATCCCCGACCACGAGGGTTCCCTGACGGCAGATGAACCTGGTCCGCTCGTTGGTGAGCAGCGCCCCGGGCAGCAGGCCGCACTCGCACAGGACCTGGAAGCCGTTGCAGATACCGAGCACTGGGCCGCCCTCGGCCGCGAACCCGGCGACGGCCGTCATGGCCGGCGAGAGGCCGGCGATCGCGCCGGCCCGCAGATAGTCACCGTACGAGAAGCCGCCGGGCACCACGATCCCGTCGAGCCCGGACAGGTCGGTCTCCTCGTGCCAGACCAGGCGGGCCTGATCCGGTCCGCCGCCGCCCGCGATCTGACAGGCGTTCAGGGCGTCGCGTTCGTCGCAGGATCCCGGGAACTGCAGTACGCCCCAGATCATCCGGCGAAGGTCTCGATCTCGTAGTCCTCGATCAGGGGGTTGGCCAGGAGCTTCTCGCAGAGCTCCTCCAACCGGTCCGGGCTCTCGGCCTCCAACTCGACGATCCGACCGACTCGGACGTGGCCGACGCCGTCGAAGCCCAGCGCCGGCAGGGCGTTCTCGACGGCCTTGCCCTGGGCGTCCAGGATGCCCTCCTTGGGGCGGATCAAGATGCGCGCCTGGATCAAAGCTCCCTCCCCGTGATGCGCTCGTACGCCTCGCGGTACTTGGCCTGGGTCTGTGCCACGACGTCGTCGGGCAGCTCGGGGGCGGGAGGGTTGTGGTCCCAGCCCGCGGCGTTGGCCCAGTCGCGCACGTACTGCTTGTCGAACGAGGGCTGGGTCTTCCCCGGTTCGTACTGGTCCGCGGGCCAGTAGCGCGAGGAGTCCGGGGTGAGGACCTCGTCGCCGAGGACGATCTCCGCACCGGCGTAGCTGCCGAACTCGAACTTGGTGTCGGCGAGGATGATGCCCTTCTCGGCCGCGTGCGCGGCCCCGTACTCGTAGAGCTCGATCGAGATGCGGCGCAGCTCCTCCATCAGGTGACGGTCGCCGACGATCTCGGCGGCCCGCTCGAAGTCCACGTTCTCGTCGTGATCGCCGATCTCGGCCTTCGTGGCCGGCGTGAAGATCGGGCGCGGAAGCTTGTCGGACTCCCTGAGCCCCTCCGGCAGGCCGACCCCGCAGACGGAACCGGACTCCTGGTACTCCTTCCAGCCCGACCCGGAGAGGTAGCCGCGCACCACGCACTCGACCGGGTACATCTCGAGCTTGCGCACCCGCACCGCCCGGCCGGCGACCTCCTCGGGGACGTCGTTGGAGATGAAGTGGTTGGGGACGATGTGGCCGGTGTTCTCGAACCAGAAGTTCGACATCTGGGTGAGGACCTTGCCCTTGTCCGGGATCGCCGTGGGCATGATCACGTCGTAGATCGAGATCCGATCCGAGGCGACCAGCAGCAGGTCGTCCTCGATTTCATAGATCTCCCGGACCTTCCCGGAGTTGACGAGCTTGAGGTCTTCGATCGATTTCGGCATCCTCCACAAGCTACCCAATCGCGTAGCCACGAAGACTGACTGCATATAACCTCCGCAAATGCGCAAGTTCCTGGTCTCTCCCGCCGTCGTCCTCGTCTTTCTGATCGCCTGCCTGGCCCTGTCGCCGGCCACCGAGGCGGCCAAGAGGAAGTGCGTGCCCGGAGCGAAGGCCCGCTGTGCCGGAGCCAAGCTGAACTGGAAGTTGAAGTTCCACGGCCGCCTGAACGGCGCCAACTTCCGGAACGCGAAGCTGCGCGGGGCGGACCTCAGGAACGCCAACCTGAAGAACGCTGATCTACGCGGCGCGGACCTGACCAACGCGAGCCTGCGGGGCGCCTGGCTGGTGGGGGCGAAGCTGAACAAGGCGACGCTCACCTCGGCGAACCTCAACAACGCCACCCTGAACCGCGCCAAGCTGAACCGGGCGAACGCCGAGAACGCGAGCTTCTACGGCGCCTCGATCAGGGCGGCGACCCTGACCAACGGCAACTTCTCGAACTCCTCGTTCTACGGCGCCGACCTCACGAACGCGAACCTGCTGGGGTCGAACCAGCCGCCCCCGCCCCCGCCCTTCTCCAACGAGAAGCCCAAGCTCACGACGAACCTGATCAACGCGAACCTGTATGGCGCCTCGCTCTCGGGCACGAACCTGACCAACGTGAACCTCGAGAACGCGAACCTGTACGGGGTGGTCGCCCAGCCGACGCCCGCGAACTTCACGGGGGCGCTGCTCTACTCGGCCAACCTGAACAGCACGATCATGTCGGGGGCCAACTTCACGAACGCCTTCATGCACGCCAGCACGATGATGGTCTCCGCCTTCGAGAAGGCCAACATGAGCGGCGCCTCGCTCGGTTCGGTCCTGATCATGAACTCGAACTTCTACGAGGCGGACTTCACCGGCACGACTTTCCCGAACGCGCTGTGGATCCACTCTGTTTGCCCGAACGGAAGCGTGCAGGACGGGCTCTGCTGATCCGAAAGGACGCCGAAACGGGCCGGTATCTTCCGGCCATGCGAAATCGTCTCGTCTCCGTTTTCCTGGTCCTGTCGGCCTGCGGTCTCACCTTCGCCCCGGCGGCTGCCGCGATCGAGAAGTGCGAGGGGAACGTCTCCCAACGGACCGTCGCCACCGGTCTGGGCGTCCTCGAGTCGCTCATCTCGGGGGGTGGCGGCAAGATGTACGTGTCGTCCACGAGCGAAGGCTTCGACGACCCCGCCAAGCTTCTGCGCTTCGCCGCCCCGGGCGCCGATGCCAGGACGATCGCCACGGCCGGTCCCGGTCCGGGCGGACTCGCCTGGAACGGCAGGCGGCTGCTCTGGGGCAATGGCAACACGCAGGCGAACGGGGAGAGCGGGGACGCCGATCCCAGGGCGACGCTGCTCAGCGTCCACCCGCGCACCGGCAAGTACTTCACCTGGGCGCGTGGCCTCGGCATGGCCAACGGTGTCGCGAGAGCGAAGAACGGCGTCGTGTTCGCGTCGAACGACTTCGGCAGCAAGCTCGACCGAATCTCCCGCAAGGGCGCGACCAGGCACGGCTGGGCCGACGTGGAGAGTGGCAACGGCATGGTCGTGGGCCGCAACGGCAGGTACCTGTTCGTCAACCAGACCTTCACGACTCCCGGCGCGATCGTCAGGGTCGAGATCGCAAATCCCTCGAACGTCTCCACCTTCTTCTCCTCGGCCGACGCCGGGGTCCCGTTCCCTGCGCTCGACGGGCTGGCGCGTGACGAGAAGAACAACCTCTACGCCGCGGCCTGGATCACCGGCGAGGTCTGGAAGATCACGCCGGATCGCCGGGCCTGCGTGCTCGCCACCGGCATCCCCCAGATCTCGAACCTGGCCTTCGGGGGCGGCAAGAAGGGGTTCGTCCGCGGCAGCCTCTACGCGACCAACTTCCTCGGGGACCTGGTCGAGATCAAGGGCGCCCGCCGGGCGTCCGCGCCCGTCGGCTGACCCCGCCCGCGTCCGCCTCAGGAAGGCGGACGCCACATCAACCAGATCCCGACGCCCGGCTCGATCTCCAGCTTCTCGAGCAACCGGAAGCCGAACCTGGCGTAGAACGGGATGTTCCGCTCCCGCTGGGTCTCGAGCCAGCAGCCCACCCCGTCGCGGTCGGCCCGTTCCAGGCCGGGCCGGAGGAGGGCGCTCCCGTGACCGCGGTTCTGCGATTCCGGGGAGACCGAGAGAACCGACAGGTACCAGTGCGGCTCCCTCGGCCAGTTCGACGTGATCAGCCGCTGGAGCCGGGATGCCTTGCCCAGATGCGGGAGCCCGGCGGGCAGGAATGGCAGGCTCTCCGCCAGCGTTTCCCGCAAATTGTGCTGTTTCATTCCCGGCGGGTACCAGAGCGCGGCACCGGCCACCCTCCCGTCGTCGCGGCGCGTGAACCAGCCCGAACGGCGGGACACGAACACGTGCTTGACGAGGGCCCTGTACTGGCGCCGCTCGACCCGCGCCCGGACCCGGTCGTCGGGTAGCAGCCAGGTCCAGATCTCGTTGTCCTGGAACCCCCGGGCGACGGCGTCGGCCGCGGCCTTCGCGTCGCCCGGCCCGATCGGTCGGGCTTCAGGGGGCAGGGGCGGGATCTTCCTGCTGTCCCCGGATCTCCTCGAGCCGCTCGAATATCTCCGGGACGTGGGTCAGGTAGGCGTTGTAGTCGAAGATCTCGTCGAGATCGAGTTCCGGGGCCGCCTTGCCGATCAGCTCGCGGAAATGCGTGTCGCCGTCGAAGGCTTCGTGGGCGGCGGCCTGGACGGTCCGGTAGGCGTCGTCGCGGGTCATGCCCGACTCGACCAGCGCGGTCAGCGCCCGCTGGCTGAACATCGCCCCGTTGGTTCGCTCGAGGTTCTCCTCCAGGCGATCGACGTGGACGACGAGGCCGGAGGCGACCTGGGTGGCGACGTGATGCATGTAGTCGAGCCCGATCGTGGCGTCGGGCAGGATGACGCGCTCCGCGCCGGAGTGCGAGATGTCGCGCTCGTGCCACAGGGCGACGTTCTCGAGACCGGTCTGGGCGTATCCGCGGAGCAGCCGGGCGAGCCCGGTGAGGCGCTCGGTCCGGATCGGGTTCCGCTTGTGAGGCATCGCGGACGATCCCTTCTGCTGGCCGGAGGCGAACGGCTCCTCGGCCTCGCGCACCTCGGTTCGCTGCAGGTGCCGCACCTCGGTCGCGAACCGCTCGATCCCGGCGCCGGCGAGGGCGATCGCGCCGAGCAGCTCGGCGTGGCGGTCACGAGGCACCACCTGTGTCGCGATCTCTTCCCGCTCGAGGCCGAGCGTGTACATCACCCGGCGCTCGATCGCCGGGGGCACCGAGGCGTAGGTCCCGACCGCGCCGGAGAGCTTGCCCCTGGCGGCCTGGGCCGTGGCCCGCTGGAGGCGCCGCCAGTTGCGGTCCGCCTCGAAGGCGAAGCCGGCGAGACGCAGGCCGAAGGTGGTCGGCTCGGCGTGGACGCCGTGGGTCCGGCCCATCGCGAGGGTGTCCTTGAACTCGAAGGCGCGCTCGATCAGCGCGTCGCGGTAGGTCTTCGCCCCCGCGACGAGGATCTCGCCCGCCTTGGTCAGCTGGACGGCGAGCGCCGTGTCGAGCACGTCCGAGGAGGTGAGCCCGAAGTGGATCCACCGTCCTTCCTCGCCGATCGAGGCCGCGACCACGTCGACGAAGGCGGCGACATCGTGGTTGGTGATCTCCTCGCGCGCGTTGACCGCCTCGACGGTGAACGACGCCTTCTCACGGCAGGCCTTCGCGGCTTCCTGGGGCACGACGCCCTCGGCCGCCCAGGCGTCGGTCGCGGCGAGCTCCACGTCCAGCCAGGACTGGAACTTGGCCTGCTGGGTCCAGACCGCCCCCATCTCGGGGCGGGTGTAGCGCTCGATCATGTGGCCTCAGGCGCCGAGGTTGATGATGCGCGTGGCGAGCACGCCGGCGTTCTTCGCGCCGTCGATCGCGACGCAGGCCACCGGCACGCCGGGCGGCATCTGGACCGCGGAGAGCAGCGCGTCGAGCCCGCCGAGCGACTTGCCGAGGATCGGCACGCCGATCACCGGCAGGTCGGTGTGCGCGGCGGCGACCCCGGGCAGCGCGGCGGACATGCCCGCCCCCGCGATGATCACCTTGAGGCCGCGCATCTTGGCGTTGGTGCAGTAGTCGGTGACGAGCTCGGGGTCCCGGTGGGCGGACATGACGCGCACCTCGTACGAGATGCCCGCTTCCTCGAGGGCCTGGCCGGCCGGCTGCATCTTCGGTTTGTCGTTCTTCGAGCCCATGATGATGCCCACCTTGGGTTCCTCCACTTCGATCTCCTCGAAGAGCTCTTCTACGGAGGCGAGGGTCTGGGGTTGCTGCGGGTTGTCGCTCATATCGAGTCCTGGTCTCTCTCGCGTCGGACCGCCCTTTCGGCGATGTCCCGTCGCATCTGTTTGCCGTCGAAATTGATTGCTTCTGCCGCATCGTAAGCGCGTTCGCGCGCCGTTGCCGCGTCGGGGCCGAGTCCGGTGAGGTTCAGGACCCGGCCACCGGCGGTCACGATCTCGCCGTTCCGCTCGGCGGTTCCCGCGTGGACGACCTCGGCGACCTCGGCCGCCCGGTCGAGTCCCGAGATCAGGTCGCCCCTCGAGGAGGAGGCCGGGTATCCGGCGGAGGCGAGCACGACGGTCACCGCCCACTCGTCGCTGAACTCGACCGTGCGGTCCGCGAGCCCGCCGGGACGCGTGGCGGCCTGGAACAGGTCGACCAGGTCGGATACCAGCCGTGGCAGCACGGCCTGGGTCTCGGGGTCGCCGAAGCGCGTGTTGTACTCGAGCACCTTCGGCCCGGACGCGGTCATCATCAGGCCGGCGTAGAGGATCCCGTGGAACGGGGTGCCCCGCGACGCCATGAGGTCCACGATCGGCTGGTGAACGAGGGCGGAAAGCTCGGCCAGTTCGTCCGAGCCCACGATCTGGACGGGCGAGTAGCTGCCCATCCCGCCGGTGTTCGGCCCGGTGTCGCCCTCGCCGATCCGTTTGTAGTCCTGCGCGGGGGCGAGCGGGATGGCGCGTTCGCCGTCGCAGATGGCGAGCAGGGAGAGCTCCTCGCCCTCGAGGAACTCCTCGATCACGACCTCCGTCTCACCGAAGCGGCGCTCCGTGAAGAAGACCTCGATCGCCTCGCGCGCCTCGTCCTCGTCCATGCAGATGAGGACGCCCTTGCCCGCCGCCAGCCCGTCGGCCTTGAGCACGACCGGGGCGCCGGTCTTCTCGATCTCGGCCAGCGCGGACTCGCGGTCCGAGACGACGCCGTAGGACGCGGTGGGCACCCCGGCTTCCGCCATCGCCTCCTTGGCGTAGCTCTTGGATCCCTCCAGCCGGGCGGCGGAGGCGCCGGGCCCGAACGCGGGGAGGCCGGCCGACGCCAGCGCGTCCACCACCCCGACGACCAGCGGTGCCTCGGGGCCGACGGCGACGAGGTCGATCTCCAGCTCGCGGGCCTTCGCGGCGACCGCCTCGACGTCGACAGGGTCCAGCTCGGGCAGGCAGGTCGCCTCGGCGGCGATGCCGGGGTTGCCCGGCGCGCAGAAGAGCTCGGGCGCCTGTGGCGAGCGGGCGAGCGCCTTGACGATGGCGTGCTCGCGCCCCCCACCGCCGAGCACGAGGATTCGGATGCTCAAAGAACTTCGGTGAGCCGCTCGGGCGCGAGCGCCGCCAGGGTCTGGCTGGTCATCGTTCCGCGCGAGCCCATCTCGATCGAGACCCTGGCCATCACCTCGTCCGAGGGAGCCTCGATCACGGTCACGAAGTCGTACTGGCCGAGCGTGGCGTACTGGGCGATCACCTTCGCGCCGAGTGCCTCTACCTCGTGATTCACCTCGCTCACCCGCCCGGGGTTGTTCTTCAGGGTCTTCACGCCATCGGCGGTCAGGTTGGTGAGCATCACGAAAGTCGGCATCTCTTCTCCTTGTTCGGCGGCTTTGTGGACCGTTACCCGGTCTGCCGCCAGCTTAGTCGAGCAGCCCGAGGACTTCGCGCATCCAGCGGGCGTTCTCCCTCTCGAACGCGATGCCGCGCTTCAGGGCAAGGTACGGACCGAAGTTCTCGCGGTTCGGCCCGCTCGCGAGGAAGTCCCGCTCCGTCCCGTCCCCGAGGATGGCGACGCGGACGCCCTCGTACATCCTCAGCTTCTCGCGGCTGGCCTCCAGCCGCCCACGAACCGCCGACGCGACGTCCGCCGCGTTCCCCTCGTCGACGCTTGCCACCTTCACCAGCAGGTCGTCGCGGATCACCGTCGGCTTGGTCGCGCTCCGGATGAACCGGCGGAGCTCGTCGCTCCCCTCGCGCGTGACCCGGAACACCCGCTTGTCGGGGCGCTTCGCCTGGCGCACGGTCCGCGCCTTTACCAGGCCGTCCGACTCCAGCCGGTCGAGCTCGCGGTAGACCTGCTGCTGCGAGGCCGGCCAGAAGTTGGCGACCGAGGCGTCGAAGCGTTTCGAGAGCTCGTAGCCGGAGCCCTCCTCCGCGGCCAGGGCGGCGAGCACGGCATGCCTCAAGGCCATCGCGCCGGCGATCCCCCAAGGTCGCGCTTATACTCAACAAATTGAGTAATCACTCTATTGAGTATAGGAAGGGAGGCGACGGAATGTCCGAAGCAAAGTGGGAGCGGGTCGTCCCGCCCGTGCCCGAACACCCGGACGTCGTCGTCATCGGGTCGGGCCTCTCCGGCCTCACCGCGGCCGCATACCTCGCCGCGATCGGGCGGCGGGTGCTCGTCCTCGAGCAGTACGACGTGGCCGGTGGCTGCAGCCAGACCTTCCGGCGCAAGAACCATTGGCAGTTCGACGTCGGCCTGCACTACATCGGCGGGGCCAGGACCGGGGAGATCGCGAGGATCCTCCGCGGGCTCGGGCTCGAGGGCCGCATCGAGTTCCCCGAGCTGGATCCCGACGGCTTCGACACGCTGATCTTCCCCGACCTCGAGTTCCGGGTTCCCAAGGGTTGGGACGCCTACGTGGCACGCCTGGTCGAGACCTTCCCCGACGAGGAAGAGGGGATCCGCGGGGTCACGGACGTGCTGCGGAAGACGATGGACGAGCTGCGGGAGGTGGGCATCCCCGGCCGGGACACGGACCTGGCCGAGTACGTCGAGCGGGCGCCCACGATCGTCGCCTGGGGCATGCGCTCGATGACCGAGCTGCTCGACGAGCACTACGTGAGCGAAAGGGCCCGAGGCGTGCTCCTCGGCCAGGCGGGCGACTACGCGACGCCCCCCTCGCGCACCCCGGTCACGCTCCACGCGGGGGTGCTGGACCACTACCTCCAGGAGGGCGCCTTCTACGTGCGCGGCGGTGGGCAGGAGTTGGCCGGTCAGCTCGTCGACCTCATCCATCGCTACGGGGGAAGGGTGCGGACCCACGCCGAGGTGGGGCGCGTGGCCACGGAACCGACGGGGGACGGTCATCGGGTGACGGGGGTCGAGCTCGCGGGCGGGGAGCAGATCCCGACCGAGAGCGTGATCGCGACCGGCGACATCAAGCACCTCTTCCTCGACCTGCTCGATGTCGAAGCGGTCCCCCCGCAGATCCGGTCGACCGTCGACGGGTATCGCATGGCCACCCCGCTGGTCACCGTCTATCTGGGGTTGGACTTCGACCTCTCGGAGAGGATGCCGGCCACCAACCTGTGGCTCCACAGCCGCTACGACCCCGAGAGCTACTACCACCCGGTGGCCAACGGCGAATTCGACGGCGATCCGCCGGTCTACGTCTCGTCGGCCACCGCCAAGGATCCGGGCCACGGCGGACACGCCCCGCCCGGGTGCTCGACCGTCGAGCTGATGACCTGGGCCACGCCCGATCCCGTCGCCTGGGGCGTGGACGAGAGCGAGGGGGCTCCCAGGTACAGCCGCCAGGCCGCCTACCGGGAGGCCAAGGAGAGGATCACCGAGCAGCTGATCGACCGCGCCGAGACGGCGCTCGGCGAGCTGCGCTCCCATATCCTCTGGAGGGAAGCGGCGACCCCGATGACCCAGACCCGGTACACCCTGTCCAGCGGTGGGTCCTCCTACGGGATCGAGCTCGCCACCGACCAGTTCGGGCCGCTGCGGCTGGAGTACAGGACCCCGATCGAGGGGCTGATCCTGGGCGGGGTATCGAGCCGCCGTGGCCACGGCATCATCGGCGCGATGGCCGGTGGGGTCGAGTCCGCATCGGCTCTCACCGGGCGCAACCTTCGCCGCGAGGTCGAGGAGGGCGCCGTGTTCGGCGACCCGTCGAAGCTCACGGCCGGCGGCGAGGGCTGGGACGCGCTCGAGGCCTGTCGCAAGCTCCAGGAGAAGAGGCTCCGGGCCTGAGCCGGGCCAGACCCGGCCATCGCCGCCCGGCGCCTACGCGCCGAAGCCGGCGTGGATGTGGTTCGTGTGGTCGCTCAGGGCGAAGGCCGGACCGGGGCCGTCGATGTCCCACCCGTAGATCAGCTCGGTCGGCTTCACCCCGTCGGGGAGCGAGGCCAGCAGCTTGATCACCTCGGTGCAGGGGCTGGTCGCGGACTGGTCGGTGCAGGGCACCCCGTTGACCGCGGCGATGTCCATCGCCCGGCCCCCGTAATGGTTCGAGACGTTGCCGGAGGCGGTCATCATGCCGTGATCCGAGCGCAGCGCCGAGAGGAGGATCGAGTACTTCTGGGTGAGGATGGCCAGGAGGTTGACGACGCGGCTGTCGATCAGACCGTTCTGGATGTCCTGCTGGGCGGCGGGATTGAGGACCTGGAGGTTGTCCCAGTTGATCTCGGTCGAGTTGGTCGGCACCGGGTACGCGATGTTCCACTCGGTCTTCGAGGTGTCGCAATCGCCGGCGATGCGGCCCGCGTCCTCGATCGCCGCCTGCACGTACCAGGAGGCGTGGTTGTGGTCGAAGAGCCCGGCCTCGAGCGTCGGATTCGACCAGAGCATCCGGGCGAAGGTGGCGATCCCGTCCCACGGCTCGTCCCGCTCCACGTACCCGTCGCCGTCGCCGTCGACCCCGTACCGCTTCCACTCGCGGGCCGAGAGGCCCATCGGGCCCGACTTCTCGAGCTGCCTGGCGGTCATGCCCCGGCCGTAGTCGGACTCGAGGCGGGCCACCGCCGCGAGCACCCAGACGCCGCGCCGTCCCAGCTCGTAGCGGGAGGCGGCGTCCTCGAATCCGCGCATGTAGTAGTTCGGGATCTCGAGCACCCGGCGGTCGGACGCCTTGCAGACGTAGGTCTTGAGCTCCTCCTCGACCTGGGTCGTGTCGGCCAGCGCCCCGTAGCAGGCGGCCCTGTCGAGCACGTCCTGGACGTACCAGTCGGCGTGGTTGTAGGCCCAGATCGCGTCGTACCAGTCGCCGGGCGCCCCGGCGGCCTTGAGATAACGCGCGGCGGCATGGATCGCGTCCCTCGGGTTGTACGGGTCGGTCTTGCCGTCGCCATCGCCGTCGGTGGCGTACATCTCCCAGGTCGACGGCATGAACTGCATCCAGCCGATCGCCCCCGCGTAGGAGGTGACGTTGTTGAGGCGGCCGAAGTCGGTCTCGATCGAGTTGATCGCGGCGAGGATCTGCGGGCCGCGCTCGCCGAGCCCGTACTTCTTGGCGGCCTCGACGTAGATCGGGATGAGGTTCCGGGGCGGTCCGGCGCTGCCGTCGCAGGCGGCGACCGGCGTCGAATCTCCGGAAAGTCCGATGCTCGGGTCGGTGGTGATCCCGGTGGAGAGGGGGTTCGAGGCGTTCGGGACGACGTCGGACGGGGCCTCTTCCGCCGTGGGATCGGAGCTCTGGGGCTTCGGCGTCTTCTTGGCCCCGCCCTTGTTGCCGGTCTTCTTCTTGCCGGGCTTGGCGGTCTTCTTGCCGCCGTCCCCGTTGCCGTTGCCCGTGGTGCCGGTCGGCCCCGTCGGCCCGACCGGACCGGTGGGACCCGTGGTCGTGCTCCCCCCCTGGGGAGAGGTCGGGCTCGGCTCGTCGGTGATCGGCGTCGCGCTCTGCGCGTTCGCCGCGTGGCCGGTGGCGAGCATGGCGCCGACCGAGATCGTCGCCAGGGCTGTCCTGATCCTCCCCATCCCGGTTGCTACCCCCGGACCTCGCTGACCAGCCAGCCCTCGCCCTTCTCGCGGACGAGGGCGAGCCTCAGCTCGCTGGTGGCGCCGGTCCGCATCAGCGAGACGCTCACCTGCATGTTGTCGCCGTTCCGCTTGCCGCGGACGACGTTCACCACGGTGGCCTTGGGGATCTGGCCGCCCGACGGGAGCTTCGGCGGGTTCCGCTTCAGCTCCTTGGCCAGCTTCCCGGTCGCCGTGTCGGCGAACCGCTTGGCGGCGGCCTTGTCGCCGATCTCGTAGCTGACGAACGTGGACGCGAACTCGTGGGCGACCTTGAGGGGAGGGGACTTCGGGGCCGGGGCAGGACGCACGACAGTGCTGGGGAGCTGCTGGCCCTGTTTGTCGGCGCTGCCGGCCTGCTTGCCCCCGGCCTTCTGCTTGCCGGAGGTCGCGAAGTTGGGGACCACGCCCTGCAGCGTCGTGTCGGCGTCACCGGAGTTCGGGGTGGTGTCCTGGCCGGGCGTGGTCGTAACGGGCGTGGGAACCGGAGGAATCACCGTCTCGGGCACCGTCGCGTTGTCCGCGACGGTCGGCGGGACTTCCTCCTCGGACTGGTTGTAGAAGTAGACCGCGGCGGCCACGGCACCGGCCGTCACCGTGACCATCAGGGTGGCGCCGATGTAAGCGAGCGGGCTGCGGTACCGGAAGGCATTGGCGACCCGGCTGAAGGAATCCGCGACCGGCCACAGAACGTACTTCTCCAGGAACCAGCCGACCCTGCGGATCGGCCAGAGGAGGCCGCTCGGGGCCTTCTCGTAATCGTGCTGGATGTGGCTTTGGTCGTCTTGCATCGGTTCCCGCGACTCGCTTCCGCCCACTAGGGAGCGTCTCCCGTGCCCGTAGCGGACATAAGAGGGTAATACGGGAACCCCAAAGAGGAGCTAAAGGACCGGCCGGGCGGGTGCGATTCTGCAGCCCGCCGGACCGGTCCCGGCGCTACTTCTTGCTGAAGGTGAGCTCGCCCTCGGCGGCGTCGATCAGGACGGAGTCGCCCTCGGCGAATTCGCCTTCGAGGATCTTCAGCGCGAGCTTGTCGACCAGCTGCTTCTGGACCACCCGCTTCAGCGGGCGGGCGCCGTAGGTCGGGTCGTAGCCGAGGTTGCCGAGCAGCGTCCTCGCGTCGTCCGTCAACTCGATCTCGATGTCGCGCTCGGCAACGCGCTCGGTCAGGCCGTTGACCTGGATCTCCACGATCCGGCCGATGTCGTCCTTCGACAGGCGATGGAAGATGACCGTGTCGTCGATGCGGTTCAGGAACTCCGGCTTGAAGGTGGTCTCGAGAACCTCGGTCACCCGCTCCCGAATCCGTTCGTCGACGTTCTCGCCGGCGATCTCCTGGCTGCCCACGTTCGAGGTCATGATCAGGACCGTGTTGGTGAAGCTCACGGTCCGGCCCTGGCCGTCGGTCAGGCGTCCGTCGTCCATCAGCTGCAGCAGCGTGTTGAACACGTCCGGGTGCGCCTTCTCGATCTCGTCGAGCAGAACCACCGCGTAGGGGCGACGCCGGACCGCCTCGGTCAGCTGCCCGCCCTCCTCGTAGCCGACGTAGCCGGGCGGGGCCCCGATCAGCCGGGCCACGGTGTGCTTCTCCATGTACTCGGACATGTCGAGCCGGACGATCGCCTGCTCGGTGTCGAACATGAACTCGGCGAGCGACTTGGCCAGCTCGGTCTTGCCGACCCCGGTCGGCCCGAGGAAGAGGAACGAGCCGATCGGGCGGTTCGGGTCGGACAGGCCCGCCCTCGAGCGGCGCAGTGCGTTCGCCACGGCGGAGACGGCCTCGTCCTGGCCGATGACCCGGTCGTGGAGGCGTTCCTCCATGTGGACGAGCTTCTCGACCTCGCCCTCCATCAGGCGGGTGACGGGGATCCCGGTCCACTTCGCGACCACCTCGGCCACGTCCTGCTCGGTGACCTCCTCGGTCAGCATCGTGCCGCCCTCGGACTGCAGCTCGGTCAGCCGCCTCTCGGCTTCCTTCACCTTCTGCTCGAGTTCCGGGATCTCGGAGTAGCGGAGCCGCGCGGCCCGCTCGAGGTCGGCGTCGCGCTCGGCCCGTTCGGCCTCCCGGTTGGCCTCCTCGTGACGCGCCTTGGCCTCCTTGATCGACTCGATCAGGCTCTTCTCGGTCTGCCAGCGGGCCTTCATGGAGCTCGCCTTCTCGTTGAGTTCCGCGAGCTCTTCCTCGAGGGTCTCGAGGCGTCCGCGCGAGGCCTCGTCGGTCTCGGCCTTGAGCGCCTCCCGCTCGATCTCGAGCTGTTGGATCCGCCGTTCGACCTCGTCGATCTCGGTCGGCATCGAGTCGATCTCGATCTTCAGCCGGGAGGCCGACTCGTCGATCAGGTCGATCGCCTTGTCGGGCAGGAACCGGTCGGCGATGTACCGCTCGGAGAGGGTCGCCGCCGCGATGATCGCGGAGTCGGCGATCCGTACGCCGTGGTGGACCTCGTAGCGCTCCTTCAGGCCGCGGAGGATGGCGATCGTGTCGGGAACGTCGGGCTCGCCGACCATCACCGGCTGGAAGCGTCGCTCCAGGGCGGCGTCCTTCTCGATGTGCTGGCGGTACTCGTCGAGCGTGGTCGCTCCGACCGCGCGGAGCTCGCCGCGGGCCAGCATCGGCTTGAGCAGGTTGGCCGCGTCGACCGCGCCCTCGGCGGCTCCCGCACCGACGATGGTGTGGAGCTCGTCGAGGAAGAGCACGATCTGCCCCTCGGCGTCCTGGACCTCGGTCAGAACGGCCTTGAGGCGTTCCTCGAACTCGCCCCGATACTTGGAGCCGGCCAGAAGCGCCCCGATGTCGAGCGCGATCACGCGACGGTCGCGCAGGCTCTCCGGCACGTCGCCGGAGACGATGCGTTGGGCCAGGCCCTCGACGATCGCGGTCTTGCCGACGCCGGGCTCACCGATCAGCACCGGGTTGTTCTTGGTCCGGCGAGAGAGCACCTGGATCACGCGGCGGACCTCCTCGTCGCGGCCGATGACCGGGTCGAGCTTGCCGGAGGCGGCGTCGGCGGTGAGGTCGCGGCCGAACTTCTCCAGGGCCTGGACCTGGTCCTCCGGATTGGGGGAGGTGACCTTGTGCGGTCCGCGGACCTCGGCGATCGCCTTGGCCAGCGACTCGCGGTCCGGGAGCAGGTCGGCGAGCGGTGAGTTCGCGTCCGCGATCGCGAGCAGCATGTGCTCGGTCGAGAGGTACTCGTCGCCCATCTGGGCCATCTCGCCCTCGGACCGGCGCAGCACTTCCGAAAGCGCGGAAGACGGCCGCGGGTCGGCCGCGGCGCCCTCGCCCAGGGTGGGGAGGTCGGCCACGGCCTGGCGCGCCCGGCTCTTGATGGACGGAAGGTCGGCGCCGAGCTTGTTCAGCACGGCGGGCACGAGCCCGTCCTCCTGCTCGAGCAGGGAAACGAGGAGGTGCGCGGGGGTTATCTCGGGATTTCTGGAAGCGGCGGCCAGACGCTGCGCGGTCTGGATCGCTTCCTGGGACTTCACTGTGAATCTGTCTGGTTGCACGTCACAAATGGTACGCGCTTAAGGACAGAATGTCAAGAAATCTAAGTCACCTGTACTAAGGTTTATTTGATGCGGATTGTTCGTTTGGTGGATGCGTCACCGACTCGGAGGCGGTAGGTGCCACGTCGGAGTTTCGCGACCCGGGGGACACGGAATCGATGGGTGGTCGTCTGGGCTTTGATGAGGCCGGTCCGCCAGATCACCCCGTTGCGGTTGAGGGTCCATCGCGTCCAGCGCGGGGTTGGTTGTTTGAACTTGATCTGGCACCGGACCGAGATGGTTCGTCCCCGCCGGTTTCGACCGGTCTTGCAGAATGAGCTCTTCACGGAGATCGGATTGCCTTCGGGACCGGTCGGGCCTGTCGGACCGGAGGGGCCGGTCGGACCCGTGGTACCTGTGTCCCCGGTCGGACCGGTGGCGCCAATCGCGTTGACCACGCCGATCGTCAAGTCGACGGTGGTCCAGCCGAGCTGATCGACGAGTTTGATCTTGTGTTCGGTGATTCCCGGCTGGGTCGCGGTTCCGCTGATCACTCCGGTCGTCGGGTCCAGGGTCAGTCCGTCCGGCAGGACGGGTGTCACAGTCACCGTTCTCGAGCCGGTCGCCTTGAAGGTTCGGGGTGAGAACGAAACCGGTTGACCGGCCGATGTCAGGAGGGTGTCCCGGTAAGCGATCTTCGGCAGGAACGTCGTTCGGATGACGTATGAAGATCCCGAATTGGTCCGGGAGTTGTTGTCGGCAACCGGTGTGCCGATGATCACGTCGTCGAGTCCGTCCCCGTTCATGTCCCCGGTCCCCGAGACCGACCAGCCGGACTGGTCGCCTGAGGCGGCTCCGTCGATCCGGAAACCTCGGTTGCTGTTGAGCGAGGCCAGGTCAAGGTCGGCACCGCTCGGCTGTCCGTAGATCACGTATGAAGATCCCGAGTAGGTCCGGGAGTTGTTGTCGGCGCCGTAGGCTCCGATGATCACGTCGCCCAGTCCGTCCCCGTTCACGTCCCCGGCCCCGGAAACGGAAACTCCGGCCTCATCCCCTGCGGCGGACCCGTCAACCCCACGTTTGCCGCGTCCAGTAGATCGAGGTTGTCGGCCGTGGCGGACGGGGCCGCGAACAACAATAGCCCGCAAACTACGAGCCAGACCCCGGGAAGCTCCCTGCTCTCGAACATGTCTCCCTCCCTTGATGTCTTGGGGAGACGACCTTATCCGCCGCGAGGTATGCGGTCAAACCGAGTCAGTCGTTGGGGCGCTGGACCGGGATGCGGGTCGGCGGGTCGGGCTCGTAGGCGCCGTAGGGGACGATCTCCGTGTGGAGGCGCTCCATCTCCTGGTCGAGCTTGGCTTCCAGCTCCCGGGTGCGGCGGCGCATCGCCTCCAGCTCGTTGCGCATGGCCTCGACCCTGGCCTCCATCTTGAGCACCGTCTCTACCCCCGCGAGGTTCAGCCCCTCCTCGTTGGTCATCTTCTGGATTCGCTTCAGGCGCTCCACGTCCCGCTGCGAGTAGAGACGGGTGTTCTTGGGCGATCGCTTGGGGGTGATCAGGCCCTTCGACTCGTAGATGCGCAACGTCTGCGGGTGCATGTCGGCGAGCTCCGCCGCGACCGAGATCATGAAGACGCCACGATCCTCGTCGACGTGCACCTCGACCCTGGTCTGCCGATCGGCCATTACGAGCGTCCCTTCGTCCGTGCCCGGCGCAGCAGCTCGGCCCGGGGATCCTCCCCGTTCATCGCCTCGGCCAGCTGGTCGACCGCGCGCCGCTGGTCGTCTGTCAGTTCCTTCGGGATGACCACATTCAAGCGGTAGCGGATGTCGCCACGGCTCTTGCCGCTCGATTTGGGCGGGCCCTCGCCGCGCAGGCGCTGGACCGCGCCGTTCTGCGTCCCGGCCTTGACCCGGATCCGCTTCGTGCCGGAAAGCGTCGGGACCTCGACCGTCCCGCCGCGCATCGCCTCCGTGACGCTGATCGGCACCTCGACCTCCAGGTTGCCGTCGTCGAGGCGCTTGAAGACCGGCGAGGGAGCCACCTGGATGGTCACGAACAGGTCTCCGGACGGGGCGCCGCGGGGACCGGCCTCGCCCTTGCCGGCGACGCGGATGCGGGTGCCGTCCTTGATCCCGGCCGGGATGTTGACCTTGTAGCGCTTGGTCTGATGGGTGAGACCCGAGCCCCCGCAGGTGTGGCAGGGGTTGGGGATGATCTGACCGGTGCCCTGGCACTGGGGACACGGCTGGCTGATCGAGAAGAAGCCCTGGCCCTGCGCCTCGACGCCGCGCCCCCCGCAGCGGGGGCAGGTCTCCGGGCTCGTGCCCGGTTCGGCGCCCGATCCCGAACAGGTCGGGCAGCGCTCGGACTTCGGGATCGTGACCGTGAGCTGGGTGCCCGACATCGCGTCGTCGAACGAGATCCGCGCGTCGGTCTCCAGGTCGCGGCCGCGCTCGGCCCCGGCGGCACCGCCACCGCCGCGGTTGAAGATCGTGGAGAAGATGTCCCCGAAACCACTGGGCGCGCCCTGGCCGAACGGATTGCCCTGCGCCCCGCCCTGGCCGAACGGGTTGCCGCTCTGCCCCCCGAAGCCTCCGAAGATGCCGCCACCGGCGTCGTACTGCTTGCGCTTCTCGGGATCGCCCAGCACGTCGTAGGCCGCCTGGACCTCCTTGAACTTGTCCTCGGCCGCCTTGTCGTCCGGGTTGCGGTCCGGGTGGTACTCGCGCACCAGCTTGCGGTGCGCCTTCTTTATCTCTTCCTGCGATGCCTTCTTCGAGACACCGAGGACCTCGTAAAGATCCTTCGCCATGCGGCGTTCACTTTCTCTTCGTCACTGGCTGACCACGACCCGGGCATGTCGGATCACGTTCTCCCCGGCGCGGTAGCCCTTCTGCATTTCCTCGATCACGATCCCAGCCTCGACCCCTTCCGCGGGCATCGCCTGCAGCGCCTCGTGAAGGTTCGGGTCGAAGCTCTCGCCCTTCGAGTCGAACGGCTCGACCCCCGCCCTGCGCAGCACCCGGTGAAGGTCCCGATAGCTGACGATGACGCCCTGCTCCGTGATCGGCGCCTCGCTCGAAAGCTCCCCCTCGAGGGCGCTCGCCCGGTCGATGCCGGCGGCGTCGAGCACCCGTTCGATGTTGTCGATCGCCTCGATCAGCCCTGCGGCGACCTCGAGCCTGCCCCTCTCGACCTGGGCCTGGCTCTCGGCCGCCATCCGCTTGCGGTAGTTGTCGAAGTCGGCCTTGGTCCGCTGGGCGACCTGGAGATACTCGTCCCGCTGGGAGCGAGCCTCCTCGACCAGCGCGTTCAGGTCCTGCTCGACGTTCGATCCCGCGGCCTCGTCCGCGCCGTCGGTCTCCTCACCCTCGCCGGTGGCTTGGGCGCCGGGCGAGTCCTCGGGCTTCGTGGCCGGGTCGGTCGTCGACGCCACCTCGGCGTCGACGACCTCCTCCACCTCGGGCTCGCCCGTGGTCTGTTCCGGCTCCTCGATCACTTCTTGTCGTCCTCTTCGACCACTTCGGCGTCGATCACCTCTTCCTCGTCGGAGGAGGGTCCCGCGTCGGCCGTCCCGTTGGCCTGCGCGGCCTGGGCCTCGGTCTGCGCGGCCTCGTAGACCTGCTCGGACACCTTGTGGAAGGCCGACTGGAGCTCGTCCGTCTTGGCCTTGATCTCGTCGACGTCCTCGCCCTCGAGCGATCCGCGCAGGGCCGCGATCTTGTCTTCGATCTCGGTCTTGGCGGCGCCGTCGATCTTGTCGCCGAGATCCGCGATCTGCTTCTCCGAGGTGTAGGCCGCATTCTCGCCGACGTTGCGGGCCTCGGCCAGCTCACGCTGCCTGCGGTCCTCCTCGGCGTGCGCCTCGGCGTCGGAGACCATGTTCTCGATCTCGTCGTCGGACAGGCCCGAGCCGGACTTGATCTCGATCTTCTGCTCCTTGCCGGTGCCGAGATCCTTGGCGGTCACGTTGATGATGCCGTTGGCGTCGATGTCGAAGGTGACCTCGATCTGCGGCATGCCGCGCGGGGCCGGCGGGATGCCGGTGAGCTGGAACTTGCCCAGGCTCTTGTTGTAGGCCGCCATCTCGCGCTCGCCCTGGAGCACGTGGATCTCGACCGACGGCTGGTTGTCCTCGGCGGTCGAGAACACCTCCGACTTGCGCGCCGGGATGGTGGTGTTGCGCTCGATCAGCTTGGTCATCACGCCGCCCTTGGTCTCGATTCCGAGGGTCAGCGGGGTGACGTCCAGCAGCAGCACGTCCTTGACGTCGCCGGCCAGGACTCCGGCCTGGATCGCGGCGCCGACGGCCACGGCCTCGTCCGGGTTGACGCCTTGGTGTGGCTCCTTGCCGGTCAGCTCGGTGACCTTCTCGCGCACCGCCGGCATGCGGGTCATGCCGCCGACCAGCACGACGTGGTCCACGGCCGCGTCGGCGTCGCTGAGGGCCTGCTTGACGGGCCCGACCACGCGGTCGAGCAGGTCGGCGGTCAGCTCGTTCAGCTTCGAGCGGGTCAGCTTGACGTCGAGGTGCTTGGGCTGGCCTTCGACGGCGGTGATGAAGGGGATGTTGATCTGGGTCTCCTGGGCGGAGGACAGCTCGATCTTCGCCTTCTCGGCCGCCTCGTAGAGGCGCTGCAGGGAGTTCTTGTCGGCCGCGAGGTCCACGCCCTGGTCCTTCTTGAACTCGGCGACCAGCCAGTCCACGATCGCCTTGTCGAAGTTGTCGCCGCCGAGGTGGTTGTCGCCGGCCGTCGACTTGACGTCGAAGACGCCGTCGCCGATCTCGAGCACCGAGACGTCGAACGTGCCTCCGCCCAGGTCGAAGACGAGGATGGTCTGGTCGGAGTCCTCCTTGTCGAGCCCGTAGGCCAGCGACGCCGCGGTCGGCTCGTTGATGATGCGCTTGACGTCGAGCCCGGCGATCTTGCCCGCGTCCTTGGTCGCCTGGCGCTGATCGTCGTTGAAGTAGGCCGGGACCGTGATCACGGCCGAGTCGACCGTCTCACCGAGCTTGGCCTCGGCGTCGGTCTTCAGCTTGCTGAGGATCATCGCGCTGATCTCGGGCGGCGAGTACTGCTTGCCGCGCACGTCCACCCGCACGTCTCCGTTCGGGCCGGAGACGACCTTGTACGGGATCATCGTCTCCTCTTCCTTGACCTCGGCCTCCTTGCGGCCCATGAAGCGCTTGATCGAGAAGATCGTGTTCTCCGGGTTCATCACGGCCTGGCGCTTGGCCACCGTGCCGACCAGGCGCTCGTCCTTGTCGTTGAAGGCGACCACCGACGGGGTGGTGCGCCCGCCCTCGGAGTTCTCGAGGACGGTCGGTTCGCCGCCCTCGAGGACCGCTACGCACGAGTTGGTCGTGCCGAGGTCGATTCCTATCGTCTTTCCCACTGTGTTTCTCCTGTTCGAATGCGTCGAAGGCCACGTGAGGGCGCGGCCCAATCGACTGGATAGCCAAAAATCTAAGTGAGATTGTGTCAGATTTCTTATGAAGCGTCAAATGAACGAAAAAGGCCCGGAAATCCGGGCCTTTCTCGGAGCTTCGTGGGCCCGGGCGGATCGCCCGGATCGTTCTCTAGGGCATCTTCAACTTCGACCACACGCCCTTGTGGTCCGAGTTCCAGTAGCCGCGAACGGGCTTGGAACCCGTCGCGCCGGACTTCAGGAGCTTGACCGTCTTCGGCCGGTTCGTCATCACGTGGTCGATCGTCTGATCGAAGTTCGTCGGGGCGGACGCGGTGATGATCCCGCTAGCCACCCCGAAGGTCATCCGCTTCGTGCCCCGGTCCCTCATGCCGCCCGCGAGCAGCGCATCGTAGGCGAGCGCGTCCTGGCTGGAGACCGTGTCGTCGTCCGAGTTGAGGTCGCCGACGAGCACCGCGGGCAGACGCCCGCTCCGCAGCGGCCCGCCCTTGGCGAGTAACTCCTTCGCCTGCGCCTCGCGGATGTCCGGCGCGCCGAAGGCCTCGAAATGCGTGTTCACGAAACGGAACCACTTCCCCTTGCGGACCTTGACGTCGGCCGAGAGCCAACCGCGCTGGACGTCCACCGGGATCCCGGAGATCACGGGCTTGTAGATCGTCGCGTAGTTCCCGGACCTCGGGTTCTTCGTCCTCACCGACTTGCCGACCTTGGCCAGGATGGCGTCGCGCATGGTCAGGCGCCCGTTGATCTCCCCGTTCGAGTTCACGCCCGGCAGGTTCCCGTCGCCGGCCACACCGTTGTAGTCGGCGGGCGCCTCGAAGTCGAACTCCTGCTGGACGCGGACGATCCGGTAGCGCTTCTTGCCTCGGTTGAGCTGCTTCATCAACTCCGACAGGTAATCGACGTGGACCGTCGAGGCCTTGAAGTCACCGGTGGTGGGGGCGAGCAGGTCGACCGGACCGGTGCGCCAGAGGGCGACCTCCTGGAGCCCGACCAGATCGGGCGCGACCGACCGGATCTCGGCCGCCAGACCCTTGGCGCGCACCTTGAAGTTGTTCGTGTCGACGTCCCGGAGGATCTGCCCGTTCTTGTTGATGAAGTCGTCGGTGCTGGTCGCGTTGATGGCGGGGGTGAGATCGGCGCCGAGGTAGACGTTCCGGGTCATCACCTTCACGGTGTTCGGCCTCTTCGCCTTCTTCCGCTTCGCGTCCGCGGAGCCGGCTTGAAGGGTCGTGAGGGCAAGGGCGGCGATCAACGCGAACGCGATCGCGAGGGTCGCGCGGGCTCGCCCGGTGGCCCTGGGGCGGGTCGGGTACGTGGCCATGAAAGTCCTCTCCTTTTACGTGTGGCGTGACGCGGGAAGCGTCGTCGGCGGTCCGGCGACCGCTCGCTGAGAGGATAAACCCGGCTCGAAGCCGGAAGGAGCGGATCAGCCCCCGGCGTTGTGCGCGACGAAGTCCGCGATCTCTTCCGCGACGGTGCCGGTCACGATGCCCGGGGGCATGCGGCCCGGGACGTCGGGGCTGTCGGCGCCGTTCTCGAGAGCGTTCATGACCGTGGTCTTGATGCTGTTGACCGCGGTTTCGTCCGTGGCCGGTCCGGCCGGGGCGAGCTTGGCGTCGAGGTCGGGGCCGAAGTCACCGTCGGTGCCCGCCGCGTAGAGCGTGTGGCAGTTGCCGCAGTTGGTCTGGAAGAGCTCCTTGCCCGGGGTGTCGTCCCCGGGTGCCCCCTGGTTGTTCGCGGGGTTGCCGTCCCTCTGGAAGGCCCAGAAGGGGATCACCACGGCGAGGAGGACCAGGACGAGACCGAATATGACGAAGGGCTTCTTGTTCATTCTGGAGCGGCGCGGATTTGGACTGTGCGCCGGACGGGGCGAAATACTACCTGCCGGACCCCGGTCCGCGTCCTAACGGCCCGACCCCGGCCCGCGCCCGTAGGGGCACATTCGCCTCAGCGCGCACTCGCCGCAGGCGGGCTGGGGCCTGCAGAGGGTGCGGCCGTGTCGGATCAGGTTCATGTGGAACTCGTAGGAGTCCTCGGGGTCGACCAGGGCAAGGACCTCGTCGTGGGCCTCCTCGAAGGTGGCGTTCGGGCGAAACAATCCGATCCTCCCGCCGATCCTGTAGACGTGGACGTCGACCGGGATCTCGGGCCGGTTCCACGTGAAGACCTGGACGCAGGCGGCGGTCTTGCGACCGACCCCCGGCAGGCCCGTGAGGAACTCCATCGCCTCGACGCGGTCGGCGTGCTCGAGCCATCCGAGGTCCAGATCCTCGATCTGTCGAAGGACCGCCTGGATGCGGGGCGCCTTCTGGCGGCTCAACCCTCCCGGTCGGATCGCCTCCTCGACCTCCTCCACCGGCGCGTCGCGCACCGCCTCCCAGTCGTCGAACCGTGCCTTGAGCCCGGAGAAGGCCCGATCCCGGTTCGCGTCGCTCGTCGCCTGGGACAGGATCGTGCGGACCAGCTCGTCGATCGGCTGCCGGTGGGGGACGTTCACCGGGCGCCCGTACATCTCGCGCAGCCGGTCCCGGATGGCCCGAACCCGCGCGCGGGTCGGGCGCCTCCAATCCTTGCGGGCCACCTTCGGGCTCCAGGCGGATGCCACCGGCTACTGGGCTCCCCACCCGCGGCAGACACGCGCCGCGGCGTTCGCCGCCTCGGGGAGGACCTCGCCGACGCGGGCGAGATCCCACCCCCGGCGGGCGAGCCCGGCGGCGAGCCCGCCCATGAACGCGTCGCCGGCCCCGAGCGGGCTGACGGTCTCGCCGGGCTCCGGCCGGTGAGAAGCCTCGGCCGCGCCCGCGGTCAGGATCGCTCCCTCGCCGTCGGTGACCACCACGAGCTCCGGCCCGAGGTCGACCAGCGCCGCCGCGGCCTCGCCGGGATCGGCGTGCCCGGTGATCAGCTCGGCCTCGCCGCGGTTGAGCTTGACGACGGTTGCAACGGCGGCGAGTTCGCGGCAGTACGCGCGGGCCGGGTCCTCACCCGGCCAGCGGTTGGGGCGGAAGTTCGGGTCCAGGAGCAGGGGGAGCCCCGCGGCGCGGGTGAGATCGACGGCCCGGCGCGTCACCTCGCGTTCGGTCTCGCCGACCATCGTGTTCGAGCCGAGCACCACCGCCTGCGACCCGGCGACGGCACCCTCGAGGTGGGGCGAGGCGGCGGCCATCGTGGGGCCGATGTGCTCCCCGTAGACCTGGAAGGAGGGCTCGTTGTCGGGCCCGAACTCGACCAGGGCGACCGGCGTGTCGGCGCCGTCCAGGGTCGCCAGCCACTCCGTCGACACGCCCTCGCCCTCCAGGACCTCTCCGAGCCAGCAGCCCCAGCCGTCGCCCCCGACCCCGCCGATCAGGGCGCTCGCGCAGCCGGCGCGCGCGACGGCGACGGCGACGTTTGCCAGCGCCCCGCCGGGATGGGGGACGAAGGGCCCGGGTCCCTCGCCCGGGGCGAGGTTCCGTTCGCAGATCAGGTCGGTGATCGCCTCGCCGAGGCAGGCGATCGGGCGCTCGTCGGCGGATGCGGGTTGGGATTGCCGGGTCGCCACCATCGGTGAAATGCCGCAGCCTACTCGAGGCCGGGAATGTGAATTTGATTCACCCCATTAGACTGGCCGTTCGATGCCCGCGCTAGTCGTCCGTATCGGGGAGTGGCTCCCCCGGGGATGGCCGGATCTCTTCCGGCAGCTTCTCCTCTACGTGCTGGCCGACACCTGTTACGAGGTGGCCAGAGGACTCGCCGACGGCCGGGCCAACGTCGCCTTCGCCAACGGAGAGCGTGTGATCGACGTCGAACGGACCCTTGGCCTCTTCTTCGAACCCAGCCTCCAGGACACGCTCCTCAACTTCAAGTGGCTCATCGACTTCGCCAACACCATCTACCTGAACAGCCAGTTCAGCGTGGCCCTGGCCTTCCTGATCTGGATGTACCTGTTCCGCAACGAGTACTACTACTTCTTCCGGAACATGCTCTTCGTCTCGATGGGCCTCGCCCTGGTCGGCTACATCGGGTTCCCGACGGCACCGCCGCGCATGTACCCCGAGTACGGGTTCATCGACACCGTGAACGCCCAGTCCAGCGTCAACCACGACTCCGCCCTCGCCAAGCTGTTCATCAACCCGTTCGCGGCGGTGCCGTCCATGCACTGCGCGGTCGCCCTGATGATCGGCGGCACCGGCTTCATGGTCTGCAAGAACAAGTTCGCCAGGGCGTTCTGGGCCGGATGGCCCCTGCTGGTCGCCTGGGTCACCGTCGTCACCGCCAACCATTACTGGCTCGACGCGGCGCTCGGCTGGATGGTCGCGGGACTCTCCTTCCTCATCGCGTCCCGGGTGCTGGCCGAGATCAAACCCGAAACCTGGGCCTGGAGCCGCGAAGCGGAACGGCAACGGGCCGAGGCCTGAGCGGGGCCTCGCGATGAAGACCCGGTCCTTCGGCAGTCCCGGTACCTGGGGATTCGTCGCGGCGCCGCTGGTGGTGGTCGTCCTGTTGGCGATCGTCTACCTGGTGATGGCGCCCCTCAGCGCCGACCACGCCGCCCAGACCTTCCGCACCGAGCTGTTCGAGCTTTCGGGGCCGACGGTCTGGAACAACTACTGGTTCGCCGGGCACTACCTGCCGACCTACTCGCTCCTGGCGCCGCCGATCGGAGCCTGGATCGGGTTCCGGGTGATGGGCACGCTGGCCGTCGTCGCGACGGTGCTGCTCTTCACGCTGATCGTCCGGAGGCAGTGGGGGGAGCGCGCCCAGGCCGGCGCCATCTGGTTCGCGTTCGCCGCGACGATCAGCCTCTTCTCCGGGCGGCTGACGTTCGCCCTGGGGGTCCTGCTCGCGATGGGAGCAGTGTTCTGCGCCCAGCGTGGGCTCCGTGCTCCCTCCCTGATCCTGGCCGGAACGGTCGGCCTGGCGAGCCCCGTGGCCGCGCTCTTCCTCGCCTGCGTGGGGTTCGCCCACTTTCTCTCCGAGAGGCCGGACCGGCGTGGATTGGAGCTGGCGGCGGTCTCCTTCCTGGTCGCCGGCACGGTCGCGCTCCTCTTTCCCGGCGGGGGCGACGAGCCCTACGTGTTCTCCAGCTTCCTGCCCGCCATCGGCCTGACGCTGGTCAGCGCCGCGATGGTGCCTCCCGGCCAGCGTCTGGTCCGCATCGGCATGCTGGTCTACGCGGCGTCCCTGGTCGCCTCCTTCGTGTTGAGCACCCCGATGGGCGGGAACGTGAACCGGCTCGGAACGCTCCTGCTGGGCCCGGTCCTGCTCTGCGCCCTGGCGGCGGAGCCGCTGACCAGGGACTTCAGCAAGCGGGCGGCGCTCGTCCTCCTGCTGCCGCTCATCGCCTACTGGCAGGTGAGCCCCGTGATCAGGGACCTCGAGCTGGTCCACGACGAGCCCGCCGTCACCCAGGCCTTCTACGAGCCCCTGACCGAGGCCCTCGCACCGCGGCTCGCCCGCGAGCCCGCCCGGGTCGAGGTCGTGCCGGTCGCGTCCCACTGGGAGGCGGCCCGGGCCGCCCCGGAATTTCCGCTCGCCCGCGGCTGGGAGCGTCAGACCGACCGCAACCTGAACCCGCTCTTCTACGCGGACCGGCTCAACCCGGACCACTATCACCGCTGGCTCGACCGCCTCGCCGTGGGATACGTCGCCCTGCCCGACACGGAGCTGGACTACGCGGGTGAGAACGAGGCCGCCCTAGTAAGGGCGGGGCTTCCCTATCTGAAGGAGATCCCGGTCGGCCCGGGCTGGCGTCTGTTCAAGGTGCTCGGCGCGGTGCCGATGGTCGACCGCCCGGCCCGCCTCACGGAACTCGACACCGACGGGTTCACCGTCGCCGCTCCGGCCGGGAGCTACCAGGTCCGGATCAGGTCGACCCCCTACTGGAAGGTCGAGACGGGTTTCGGCTGCGTGGAGCCGGGCCGCGGGGACTGGACCAGGGTGACGCTCGACCGCCCCGGAGCGCTACGCGTGGCCGCGGACTTCAGCCCCGGCGCCCGTTTCGGCTCGGAGCGCGACTGCCGCCCCGAGCGGTGAGCCTCTAAGCTCCCGGCATGGAGTCTTCGCCCGGGTCGCCCGACGGCGGCCGCAACGGCCTGCGAAATGGCCCTGCTCAGGAGTTCCGCGAGCAGGCCCGCAACAGGCTGATCCAGTCACGGCTCACCCCGAACGCGATCTCGATGGCTGGTTTGGTCGGCAACGTCATCGCCGCGGTGCTGATCACCCAGGAGCTGTTCGTCTGGGCCGGCGTCGCCTTCATCGTCGGCTCGATCATGGACACGCTCGACGGCCGCTACTCGCGGATGTCGGGCAAGGGCACCCTCTTCGGCGCCTTCCTCGACTCGACCCTCGACCGGATCGAGGAGGGCCTCGTGCTCACGGCGATCGCCTGGTACTTCGCCGAACATGGCGATTCGCTCGCGGCCGCCGCCTGCGTTTACGTCGTGCTCGGGTCCCTGATGGTCTCTTACACGCGTGCGCGCGCCGAGGCGCTGGGCGTGGAATGCAAGGTCGGGCTGGCCACCAGGCCCGTCCGCGTGGTGCTACTTTCGATCGGGATCGTCTTGGCGAAGGTCGAGATCTCGGGTGATCTCGATCTGCTCTCGCTCGCCATCTACGTGATGGCGGCGCTGACGACCCTGACCGTGATCCAGCGCGTTTGGCACGTACGCCGCGAACTGAAGACCGAAACAAATGTCGATTGAGGTGTAACCAGGCGGGCACCGGGGTGTCGTTCCGAGTCGCACCTGAAATCCAGGAGGAATCAAAGAACTTATGAGCAACAGCAACGGATCGAACGGAAACGGCGCGGATCGCCGTGACGACAAGGTCCGAGTAGCAATCGTCGGCGTGGGCAACTGCGCCAACTCCTTCATCCAGGGAGTCCAGTACTACAAGGACGCGGATCCGGCCGATCAGGTTCCGGGGCTGATGCACGTCGACCTCGGCGGCTACCACGTCAACGACATCGAGTTCGTGGCAGCCTTCGACATCGATCAGGAGAAGGTCGGCAAGGACCTCTCCGAGGCGATGTGGTCGGGTCAGAACGACACCATCAAGTTCGCCGACGTCCCCAACCTCGGGGTCACCGTCGAGCGCGGCATGACCCTCGACGGCCTTGGCAAGTACCTCAAGCAGGTCATCACGAAGGCCCCCGGCCCGACCGCGGACATCGTCCAGATCCTCAAGGACACCAAGACCGACGTCCTCGTCTGCTACCTGCCGGTCGGCTCCGAGGACGCAGTCAAGTGGTACGTCGAGCAGGCCATCGCCGCCGGCGTCGGCTTCGTCAACTGCCTGCCGGTGTTCATCGCCAGCGAGGACTACTGGGACAACCGCTTCAAGGAGGCGGGCCTCCCGATCATCGGCGACGACATCAAGTCCCAGGTCGGCGCGACGATCGTCCACCGCCAGCTCGCCCGCCTCTTCCACGAGCGCGGCGTGGAGATGCAGCACACCTCGCAGCTCAACGTCGGCGGCAACATGGACTTCTTCAACATGCTGGAGCGCGAGCGCCTCGACTCCAAGAAGATCTCCAAGACCAACGCGGTCACGTCGATCATGGGCCTCGAGCTCGAGGATCGCGACGTCCACGTCGGCCCCTCGGACTACGTGCCGTGGCTGACCGACCGCAAGTGGGCCCACATCCGGCTCGAGGGCAAGTCCTTCGGCGACGTGCCGCTCAACGTCGAGCTGAAGCTCGAGGTCTGGGACTCACCGAACTCGGCCGGCGTCGTGATCGACGCGGTGCGCCTGGTGAAGCTCGCCCTGAACAACGGCATCGCCGGACAGCTCGACGGTCCGTCCTCGTACCTCATGAAGTCGCCGCACAACCAGCGGCCGGACGCCGAGGCCCGTCAGCAGACGGAGGACTTCATCTCCAAGTACGCCCGCGGCGGGGCTCCGATCACCGGCGCCAAGCCCGTGGCGGAGCCGGCCGACGAGGACGCCAAGTCCGAAGCCTGATTGACCGCGGGTTCCGAACTCTCGATAGTTCAGTTCACCCCGTTCCCATGGTCGGAACGGGGCGGGATCAACGAGTACACGCGCCGGGTCAGCGAGGAGCTGGCCCGGCGCGGTCATTCCGTGCTGATCGCGGCCCCCTCCGGCGGCCGCGGCGGGGTC
>Ga0065721_10004288_pt1 | contig 32453 bp, 23 predicted proteins | sample Mesricmetagenome_FD_59108 | JGI IMG/M metagenome (GOLD analysis project Ga0065721, IMG submission 59108) | Mesophilic microbial community from rice straw/compost enrichment Sample: eDNA_1 v2 (version 2) | ecosystem: Engineered > Solid waste > Grass > Composting > Bioreactor | place: USA: Davis... | reverse complement strand
CCAGGCTTGCACTAAACGTGTTTCCCACCCCCGCCGCGAGCAGTTTGCAGGTACGGCGGCCGCCCGGAACCGGTACGGGTGTTTACCAGGTACGCAATATGCAGGGCACCGTGCTGGTACAGCAACCCGTAGTTGCCGGCGCCGTACAGCAGCGTATTGATGTGCAGCAGTTAGCTGCGGGTGTGTATTGGCTGGTTTGGAGTGACGGTAGCCAGCAGATAGCCGGGACTTTTGTAAAGAAATAACAAGCATAAGGCATAAGGGGAACGCTTATGCCTTTTGCTTTATTCCGTTTTACGTAAACCGTTTTCCTTTTTTTGAAAGTATGAACGGGACGCTGCGGTTAGTTTTACACAAAATTGTAAACTACCTATGTGTTCTTATCAAACCTTATTTCACAACGACCACTCAGGATATGTCATTCATTGCCGTGAATGTAATTCAATACAGGTTGCATATGGTAATGTGCTGCTTACCTGGCACCGGGAAGATTTCAGCGGGTTTTGCCGTTATGTACAACAAATAAAGGACGACCTGCCAGCCGACTACCGCCCCGATCATAAATCGGTTGTCATTCCTTTTCCCTGCGAGGGTATCAGGGTATTGCTCAGTGCGCGTGAATTAGATGAATTGCAGCAGATGCTGGATGCAGCAGAAACAGAACTGCAGTCTCTTGAGCTGATGCAGTTGTTTGAACAGCCTTAGTACGATATGTAATTATTTTTGGATAGTTCATACAAATCCTTATCTTCGGTTTGTCTCTCTTTAGCAACTCCCTCTGTTAGTAGATTACATTTATTTATACATATTGGTAACCGCATTTTAGTCGGCAAATAACAGGAAATTCATTTCAATACAGGCTGAACTCTTGTGATTTCCTGTTGGCAGGCCCTGCTTTTGGCAGGGTTTGTTTATTAATTCAGGTAAATAAAGTGGTTTCAATCCCTAAGCCCGGCCTTTCCGAAACCTTTACCGCCCCGCTATCATAGGCCAACCCACTCGCCACATCCTCCGCCAGCAACAAAGGACCATCCATATCCACATAATCCAACAACGGCATCAAATGCGCAATGGCCGCCGACCCAATAGTGCTTTCATTCATACAGCCCACCATCACTTTCATATCCAGCGAACGCGCTTTTGTGATCATACGCCGTGCAGGTGTTATGCCACTGCATTTGGTAAGTTTTATATTGATACCATGAAAATGCCCCTGGCATTTCTCCACATCATGTTCGGTAACACAGCTTTCATCGGCAATTAAAGGCAAAGGCGAAGCGGCAAACAGCTTTTTCATACCCTCCCAATCGTCTTTAGCCAGCGGCTGCTCCACCAGCTCCACGCCCAGGTCTTTTAAGGCTGGTAACTTTTGCAGGGCTTCATCGGCCGTCCAGGCGGCATTGGCATCTACGCGTAATACGGCGTCGGTATGTTTGCGTAAGGCAGTTACGATGGCTATATCCTGGTCGGTGCCCAATTTAATTTTATAGATAGGCCAGGGTTTTTCCTGCATTTTCGCTACCATCTTTTCTATAGTGTCTATACCTATGGTATAATCGGTGAGCGGTGCATTTGCCATATCCAAACCCCATAGTTTATACAAAGGCGTTTGGCGTAAACGGCCATACATATCCCAGGCAGCGATATCCAATGCGCATACCAGGAAATTATTTTGTGGGAATAGATGATGCAGGTAATGCCAGTACCGCTCGGGTTCGGTGAAGGCAAATTTTTCTACCATCATTTTTTTACGCTCCAGGTCTTCGATCATCTTCTCTACCGGGATATTATAATAGGTAATGGCAGGGGCTTCGCCATAACCGGTAAAACCCCTATGCTCCAACTGCACCACCAGCGAGGGCTGATGTGTTTTGGTTCCTTTGGAAATAGTAAACGGATACCTGAATGGTAAATTGATTGACCTGTAAGCAACTTTCATGATCATCAAAGATAATCACGAAACCTTTTCCCTGGCAACGGCTTTCTTTTTCTTCGCCTCCTGTTTTACCGTCACCCTGCCGCATTCCATCAAATGTTCTTTCAACTCATGGGTAAATTCTTTTTCCTTTAGTAATTGCTCCAGCGTCAGGTGCATGCGGTAACGCCAGTAATGTTTGGGAATGGCAGGCACATTGATCCGTTCTTCATGCGGGTTTTCGCGGCGCAGTTTTTCATTCATGCCCAACAGGTCCTGTAACTGGAAGATGGCCCACATGGCCGGTGAATGTAAATGCTGCAATACGATGGCCTTATTGATCCATGCTTCGCAGGTAGGCGGCGCATCGCCCCATTGCCCGAGAACATGATTGTAGAAACGTTGCGTTTTGTTGCGGTCTTCTTCCCACCAGCCGCGAATGGTGCTCATGTCGTGGGTAGAGGGCGTCACTACCGACAGGTAGGGCGCCTGGGCAGGATGAAAAAATTCCTGTTGCAGGCTCTTGGGCATACGTTGAATTTCGAGGCTGGCAATACCCAGTTGTTTCATGACCACCGGTACGCAATCGGGTACCATACCCAGGTCTTCGCCGCAAATAAACATGTTGGTAGACCTTTTCAGGGCGGGTAATTTTTGCATACCCTGCTGCATCCAGAAACCATCCTGGCGGCGGAAAAAATAATCGATATACAGGTCTCTCAACTGCTGTTGTATATAGCCATCCAGGTGGCGGAACGAAGCTGTGTTCTCTATGCCAAACCTGAAATGAAACTCCCTGCCCTGCGATCCATCCTGCTCAATTAAAATGATATTCGATATCAGGTCGTAGAGCCCCTGGCGCAAATGCAGGTTATCTTCGCTCATTTCCTGTTTATCGAAATGCAGCTCTACCAGGCGCTGGGTGCTGAACTCGGGTTTCAGCCTGTACTGGTTGCCTTCTTCCTCTAAAAAAGGTTTGAACTTGTCGCTNTTNGGGCCAAACAGTTCCCACAACACGGCATCGGTGATATAGGGCTGGCAATANCGGGCNTAGTTAAACCANATACCACGTTGCTCGAATTCTTCCACTTTTACGGTGATCGCNGGTACAAAATGCCCCATAATGCCTTCNACGGCATGCAGGGGAACACTCCATATGCGGAAGAAACCCAATATATGATCGATGCGGAAGGCATCGAAATAATTGCTCATTTGTATAAAGCGCTGGTGCCACCATTCGTAACCATCGGCAGCCATGCGTTCCCAGTTGTAGGTAGGAAAACCCCAGTTCTGCCCATGAATGGCAAAATCGTCGGGCGGTGCGCCGGCCTGCATATCGTAGTGATACAATCCCGGCTCCTGCCAGGTATCGCAGCCATAACGGTATACGCCAATAGGAATATCGCCTTTGAGAATGATAGCATTCTGATGTGCATATTCTGCGGCTTCCTGTAATTGTTTATGCAGGTGGTATTGGGTAAAATAATGAATGCCTATACGATCATAATGTTTGGCTTTGGGCGAAACAAATTTTGCAATGGCTTCTTCATTGTATTCGCTGTGCTGTTTCCATTGATTAAAATCGGAGGTGCCGTAAAAATCGCGCAGGTAGCTGAACACGGCATAAGGCACCAGCCAGTGTTTATTGGCCTCGAAAAAGGCCTGGTAATCCTCATCCTGCTGCAAACCATCTTTTAGTACCATGTACAGCTCTTTGATGGTAGCCAGTTTGATCTTCATCACCGCTTCATAATCTATCTCCGGCAGTTCGTTGAGTTGTTTTTGTTTTTTCTTTAATGGTTTGATGAGCTGGGCATATTCTTTACCCGCTACTTTTTCGATATTCAAATACAGCGGGTGTAAAGCAAAGGCAGATATGGATGCATAGGGATAAGAATCCGTCCAGGTATGCGTGGCGGTGGTATCATTTACAGGCAGCACCTGTATGAGCTTTAAACCGGTTTTGGCCGCCCAGTCAACCAGCAATTTCAGATCGGTAAACTCACCCACGCCAAATGAGTTTTTACTGCGCAAACTGAATACGGGTATGGCCACCCCTGCTCCCTTCCAGGTATTGTTGGGCAGCCAGGTAAAACCATCGTGTACAATGGTAAGGCTTTTGGTAATGCCGTCGCCCAGCAACGCCCGGTTGGCGCCATCTTCGTAACGCACGAAGGTTTTTGTTTTGGTATTGTATACCCCGTATTTGTAGTGAATGGGAAAGGTTTGGCGTGGCAGGTTCAGCCTGGCAGTCCACCAGTTGCCGTCGCGGTGCATCAAAATGGGTTGTTGCTCGTTCCAGCCGCCGGTTTCTTTTGAGCTGCCCAGCAGGCAAATCACTTCGTTCTTTTTTAGCAAAGGCGATTTCACCTTAAATACATGTGTATACAGTTTAACGGCCTTTGCTTTGGTGATGGTTTCGTTTTCCTTTAATAATATTTGTTGGAAAGGATCGGTATAAAAAGCGTTCTCGAATTCACCGGCATGGTTCCAGGTATCTATCAAATAGTAATCCTCCACACCTTGCCGCAGCTCTATTACCTTATTATCGTCCCATTCCACGGTGCTGGTGCCATCGGTATTATGAAAAACATATTTGTATTTAATAGAAGGTATCGAGGGGGAGTCAATTTGCACGGAGCCAGTCCAGAAGTCGTTATTCTGCCAGGTCAGCGGAACTGCGTTTTCAATGCTATCATTGCCCAATTCCCCGATATTGCCGGTTACGGCCATAGATTGCCCTGGTCTTGTGTAAAAACGTATGTAAAAATGAATTGTCATATGCTGTTTTTTTAGCCCTGGTCAAAATTTTGTAACCATTTGACAGAGATTACGCTACCCTGGAATGAGCAAGCAACTTACAGGCCAGGCCGGGAGAATATAAACCGGCATTCAGCTTTCAAAATCCGGTTAAAATGAAGGTAGTTAAAAATTTTGTGCATGCCGGTCTGCACCTTATTTTTGCAAAAAATTTTTAGGTATGAGTTCGTCTTCTAAAATGTTATACTGGGTGTTATTCCTGATCTCTACTGCTGCTTTTATCATTGCCATTGCTACCCATTGGGAATACCTGACCATGATCCTGCCTTTTGTGTGCACCTTCTTTGTAAAAGCTATGGATATCATTTAATGTAATTACGTTCTTTCTATAAAAAAAGCCATCCCAGCATTATTGTCGGGATGGCTTTTATGTGTAAGTATGTTAATTTATGGCTGCGACTGTGATAACAGGCTCACAGATTTTTCAATATAAATGGTCTGTTTTAGTTTCACCGACACGGTTTCCTCGTGTTTTACAGCCGGCGCCCATTTCGGCATGTTTTCGAATGCTTCAATAATGCGGTCGTTGATCTCTACATTGCCACCCTTGATCACATTGGCATAGATCACCTTGCCTGACTTGTCTATCACAAACTCCACCATCACATAGGCCTTTGACTGGCCATCCTCGAGATAGGGCGATACATCCTTGCTGAGCTTATCGATAAAGGCCTGGAATTTTTCGTTGCCGCCGGGGTATACGGGTAATCTTTCCACCACTTTGGCTATATCTTCTTCATTATAATTCTTTACTATTTTACGCGGCTCCCTTTTTTTGGCAGGCGGCGGATCTTTGGGTATCACACCATCTACCACATAATCGCCTTTTTTAGAGATCATGATCACCGGCAGCTTACGTGTTTTTTCAAAATACTGGTAGGCATGGCGCAGTTCGCCGGCCAGCGGATTGTATTCGGGAAAATCCCTTACATATCGCACCAGGTAATTGTTGCTGCGCGGGTTATCGAAGCGGATAGGGAAAATATGCACGGGGATAAAATCCTGTCCCTGGTTTTTGGCATGTGCCGCCATGATGTATATCTCTTCTATCTGTTGGTCGTTTACGGGGATACAGCCGGTGGTTACGCAACTGCCATGTATGTAGATATCGCCGCCTGGCATCAGGGAATCGCTCAGTATCCTGTCTGACGAATTGGGATAGTTCAAACCCAGCGACAGGTGGTACATGCTCCGGGGGTTAAACTCGTTGATATAATAAAACCCTTCGGGCACCTGGTAGTCGCCCTGCATGCGTTTGGGGCCCAGGGTGCCGGCCAGTGCGCAAACCTTATAGGTTTTAAACAGTTTGAACTTTTCGTTCAGTTCCTGTTTTACCCAGATCTCCAGTTGGCTGTCGTATTTGAATGAGCGGATGTACATGTATTTGGCGGGCCATTTCAATCCTTTTTCCTGGAATTGTTTCATCAGGGTGTCTTCCTTGCGTTTCAGAGCTTCGCTGATGCGGGGGAACGACCGCTGGTAATCGATGAAATTAAAATTGGCCGCTGCAGTTTGTGCAGATGCCGTTTTTGCCATTAGGATGATGGCTGCCAGTACGAACAAAGCCGGGTGTCTCATGAATTAGGTGATGGGATTAAAACGTAATTACGTTATTAATATTTTGAATAAATCCTTTCTGATGGTTAAAATTAGCACAAACAACAGTCCAAAAATCAGGGGGAGTTATTCACAGTGTGGAAAAGGCGAGTGGCAAGTAGCGAGTAGCTAGTAGGATCACTACTAGCTACTCGCTACTTGCCACTCGCTAAACGTCTTAAAAGTTACAAGTTTCCCCTCATAGCCTGTTCACGCTCAATGGCTTCGAACAATGCCTTAAAGTTTCCCTTTCCGAAGCTTTTGGCGCCCTTGCGCTGGATGATCTCAAAAAATAAGGTGGGCCGGTCTTCTACCGGGCGGGTAAAGATCTGCAGCAGATAACCCTCATCGTCCCGGTCTACGAGTATGCCCAGCTCCCGCAGGGGGGCAATATCTTCATCTATCCGGCCTACCCTGTCCTGCAACTCATCGTAATAACTGCCGGGTACCTGTAGAAATTCCACACCCCGGTCGCGCAGGGCGGTCACGGTCTCCACGATATTATTGGTGGCCAGGGCCACATGCTGGCAACCCTCACCATCGTAAAAATCCAGGTATTCTTCTACCTGCGATTTCTTTTTGCCCTCGGCCGGCTCGTTGATAGGGAATTTCACAAAACCATTTCCATTGCTCATCACCTTGCTCATAAGGGCGGAGTATTCGGTGGATATATCCTTGTCATCGAAGCTGAGTATGTTCCTGAAACCCATCACATCCTGGTAAAAGGCCACCCATTTGTTCATCTGGTTCCAGCCCACATTACCCACGCAATGATCCACATATTGCAACCCGGTGGACGGCGGGTTGTACACCGTCTTCCATTCCACATAACCGGGCAAAAAAGCCCCAGTGTAATTTTTACGTTCTACAAACAGGTGAACGGTATCGCCATAGGTATGAATACCGCTCAGCACCACTTCGCCATGATCGTCGGACATTTTGGTGGGCTCCATATAACTTTTACCGCCCCGTTTGGTGGTTTCGGCCCAGGCCCGGGTGGCATCGCCAACACGCAGGGCCAGCACCTTTACGCCATCACCGTGTTTGTATATATGATCGGCTATGGCGTTGTTGGCGCGCAGGGGCGTTGTCAACACAAAAGTGAGTTTGTTCTGACGGATGGCATAACTGGCGCGGTCTTTCACGCCGGTTTCGGGGCCGGCATAGGCCAGCGATTGAAAACCAAAAGCGGTCTTATAAAAATGGGCGGCCTGTTTGGCATTGCCCACATAAAATTCTACATAATCGGTTCCTTCGAGGGGAAGAAAATCGGTTTGCGGCGAGGCGGGCGCCTTCGTTGTCACAGTATTTGACATAACAACAATTTTAATGACTAGAAAATAAAAAGAAGGGGTATTTGCGGAGGTACTAGCAACGGCTGTGCATGGCCAATGCCTCCATTAACAGGCAGTAGCCTATGCGTTTGTCGTTAAACACTTTATGTGGATAATCGGGTTGCACGGAACAAAGGTACAGAATGAAGCAGGAAGTAAGAAGCAGGATGTAGGAAAAAGCAATTCCGGTTATTTCCGGCTTTCTTCTTCTTACCTCCTACCTCCTACCTCCTACTCCCCCCATATCTCTTATCTTTGCGCCCTCAACTAAAAACAACACATGAAAAAAGTGGGCATCCTTGGTGGCGGACAATTAGGCCGCATGTTATTACAGGCGGCAGCCAATTACCCGGTAGAAACCTGGGTTATGGAAAACGACGACCAATGTCCGGCGGCTCATTTATGCCATCATTTTGTAAAGGGTGATATCCGCAATTTTGATGATGTGTACCGCTTTGGCAAATCGCTCGATGCCCTGACCATTGAAATAGAATCGGTGAATGAAGATGCGCTGGACAAGCTGGAACAGGAAGGCGTGAAGATCTATCCCCGGCCATCGGCGCTTCGCACCATCAAAAACAAAATACTTCAAAAAGAATTCTACAAACAACACCAGATACCGACGGCTGAATTTATCATTACGCAAACCCTGGATGAGCTTAAAAGCCATGCCTCCTTCCTGCCCGCAGTGCATAAAATAGGCATGGGCGGCTACGACGGACGCGGCGTACAACTGTTAAACACCAGGGAAGACATCGACAAAGGTTTTGATGCCCCCTCGGTACTGGAAAAAATGATACCTGTACACCGCGAAATAGCCCAGATCATTGCCGTAAACGACAAAGGCGAAACCGCCCTGTACCCCCCTGTAGACATGGTGTTCGATCCCCGGCTGAACCTGCTCGATTACCAGATCAGCCCGGCACAGCTAACTGAAAAAATAGTATGGAAAATCGAGGCCATTTCACTGGCTGTTATAAAAGGTTTAAAAAGCCCCGGTATCTTTGCCGTGGAGCTTTTTGTAGATAAAACCGGCGAAGTATACGTAAATGAAACTGCCCCCCGCGTTCATAACAGTGGTCATCACACTATAGAAGCCAATTACAGCTCGCAGTTCGATATGTTGTGGCGTGTGATACTCGGTTATCCACTGGGTAATACCGAGCATATTCTGCCTGCTGCCATCGTAAATTTAATAGGCGCTGAAGGATTTAGCGGGGTTGCCCGGTACGAAGGCCTGGACGAAGTTTTGCAGATGGATAATGTGTTTGTTCATATCTATGGAAAAAAACAAACAAAACCGGGCCGCAAGATGGGGCATGTAACTATCGTCAGTAAGGATAGACAGGATCTGACCTATAAAGCTAATCGTATTAAAAACGTATTAAAAATTGTCAGTTAAATTCCCGTTCATCATCCTTTTTCATAGCAGCCGTAATAAAACACATTAAATTGGTTGTAAAAATTATTTAAAGCATACAGATGACAGGTAAAGGCTGGATTGTTTCCATATTCGTATTGTCTTCCATTATTGTTTCCTGCAAAAACGAAAAAAAACAGAATGCCCCTGCTAATAACCGGTCTGCCGGTGGCGGCAACCGCCCCGTTCAGGCAGAAGCGTATATTGTAAGGACCAGGCCGTTGAGCGAAAGCCTGGAAGTGCCCGGAACCCTTTTGCCCTACGAAGAAACCGAGATCCGTCCCGAAATATCGGGCCGTGTGGTTTCCCTTAATATACCCGAGGGAAGTTTTGTGCAGAAAGGTACCCTGCTGGTGAAACTCTTTGATGAGGACCTGCAGGCCGAACTAAAAAAACTGCAGGTGCAGTTGCAGATAGCCGAGAAGACCGCGGAACGTCAAAAAGAATTGTTAAAGATCAGTGGTATCAGCCAGCAGGAATACGACCTCAGCGAATTGCAGGTAAGCAACCTGAAGGCCGATATCGATTTGACCAAAGTAAGTATCAGTAAAACGGAGATCAGGGCGCCCTTTGCCGGCCGCATCGGTTTAAAAAGCATCAGTAATGGCGCCTATGTTACACCCACTACCCTTATTACTTCCATTAGCCAGGTAAACCAGTTGAAACTGGAATTTACCGTACCTGAAAAATACAGCAAGGATATGGTACGCGGCCGTAAGGTGAATTTTACCGTGGCAGGCAGCGACCAGACTTTCACCGCATCGGTACTGGCTACCGAATCGTTGATCGAGGCCAATACCCGTACCCTGCGTATACGGGCCGTAGTACAGGGCAAACACCAGTTGCTGGTACCGGGCGCCTTTGCCAAGGTATTGTTAACGTTTGGAAAGAACAATGAATCATTGGTCGTACCTTCACAGTCTGTAATACCTCAGGCGCGTAATAAACGGGTGATCGTTTACCAGGGCGGTAAAGCTAATTTTGCAGTAGTAACAACCGGCATACGCGATTCTTCGTTTGTACAAATTCTGGATGGCCTTAAAGAAGGTGATACCGTACTCACCACGGCCCTGCTGGCAGTTCGCCCCGAAAGTCAAATTAAATTAATTAAAGTTCAATAGGAGCTTTCATGAACATTTCTGAGTTGAGTTTGCGGAGACCGGTGTTGGCCATGGTACTGAACATCATGATCGTGTTGTTTGGTATCATTGGTTTTACCTTCCTGGGTATTCGCGACTACCCGGCCATCGATCCGCCCAATGTGAGTGTACGTACCCAGTACCCCGGCGCCAATGCCGATATCGTAGAATCGCAGATCACCGAACCGCTCGAAAAGGCCATCAACGGCATTGCGGGCGTACGCAATATCACTTCCACCAGCAGCCAGGGCGTAAGCAGCATCAACGTAGAGTTCGACCTGAGCATCGACCTGGAAGCGGCGGCTAACGATGTACGTGATAAGGTGTCGCAGGCGCAACGTTCACTGCCCGATGACCTGCCCGCCCCGCCGGTGGTAAACAAGGCCGATGCCAGCTCCGATGCCATCATCTCCATGACGGTGCAAAGCAATACCCGCAACCAGTTGCAGATCACCGAATATGTAAACAATGTACTGGTAGAACGCCTGCAAACCATACCGGGTGTGAGCGGTATACAGATCTGGGGTGAAAAGCGGTATGCCATGCGAATCTGGTTCAACCCCGCCAGGCTGAGCGCCTATGGACTGACACCGGGTGATGTACAGGCTGCACTGGCCCGCGAGAACGTAGAGCTGCCATCGGGCAAGATCTATGGTTCTAAAACCGAACTGGCTATACGTACATTCGGACGCCTCAGTACCGAAGAAGACTTCAACAATGTTATTATAAAGAACGTCAATGGCAGCGATATCCGTTTAAAGGATGTGGCCGAAGCCGTACTGGGACCGGAAAATGAAGAAACCATCCTGAAGGAAAAACGCATCCCCATGATCGGGATGGCCATTGTACCGCAACCGGGTTCCAACTATGTGGCCATCAGTAACGAGTTTTACCGCCGCTACGAGCAACTGAAAAAAGAAATGCCCAGCGATATTCAGCTGGGTATTGCGATGGACCAGACCCGTTTTATCAAAAAGTCGATCACCGAGGTGGAAGAAACCCTGCTGGTGGCCCTGATACTCGTGGTGCTGATCATTTACCTCTTCTTCCGTAGCTGGATGATTGCCCTGCGTCCGTTGATCGATATCCCCGTTTCGCTCATCGGCGCCTTTTTTATCATGTATCTCAGCGGTTTTACCATCAACGTATTGTCGCTGTTGGGCATTGTACTGGCCACTGGCCTGGTGGTAGACGATGGTATTGTGGTTACCGAAAACATCTTTAAAAAGATGGAGGCCGGTATGAACAAATACAAGGCCGCCAAAGAAGGTTCCAAAGAAATTTACTTTGCGGTGATCGCTACCTCCATCACCCTTGCCATCATATTCTTACCCATCATCTTTTTACAGGGTTTTGTAGGCCGCCTTTTCCGTGAGTTTGGCATTGTGGTGGCAGGTGCGGTATTGATCTCTGCCCTGGTATCTTTAACGCTCACGCCGGTATTGAACGTAAAACTAACCCGCAATGTGCACAAACACGGCTGGTTTTATCGTAAAACCGAGCCCTTCTTTCAATGGATGGAGCGTGGTTATTTCAATTCGCTGAAACGCTTTATGCATGTGCGCTGGATTGCCATTGTGATCGTATTAGCCTGTTTTGCCATCATCTTTTTTGTGGGTGGCAGCCTGAAGCAGGAACTGGCGCCCATGGAAGACCGCAGCCAGTTTCGTTTAACGCTCACAGCGCCGGAGGGTACTTCGTTCGATTATATGGACCAGTATGTAGATCAGCTTTCACAGTTCATCATGGATTCGGTACCCGAAGCCAAGACCGTGTTGACCGTTACGGCGCCCGGTTTTAGCGGTGCAGGCGCTACCAATACCGGCTTTGTACGCGTTACGCTCACCGATCCGCACGAACGCGACCGTTCGCAGCAGGACATTGTAGACATGGTGAACCGTAATGTGGGGAAATTCAGCACGGGCAGGGCCTTTGCCATCCAGGAACAAACCATACAGGTAAGCCGCCGTTCGGGGCTGCCGGTACAGTTTGTAATACAGAATAATAATTTTGATAAGATCAAGGAAGTACTGCCTGAATTCCTGGAAGAAGCCAACAAAAGCCCGGTATTCCAGAATGTGGATGTAGACCTCAAATTTAACAAGCCGGAAGTGCGTTTGGAGATCGACCGCATCAAGGCCAGCCAGTTGGGTGTAAGTGTGGCCGATGTATCGCAAACCCTGCAACTGGCATTGAGTAACCTGCAACTGGGTTATTTTTATAAAGAAGGAAAACAGTATGCTGTAATAGGCCAGGTAGCGCGCAACGACCGCGACGATCCCACCGACCTGAAGAATATTTATGTACGCAATAACCGCAATGAAATTATTTCGCTCGATAACCTGGTAAGCCTGCGTGAAGAGACCACGCCGCCTACCCTTTACCATTTCAACCGGTACAAATCGGCAACGGTATCGGCCGGCCTGGCGCAGGGTTATACCCTGGGCGAAGGCATACAGGTGATGCAGGATATAGCCGATCGCATGCTCGATGAAACCTTTGCTACTTCGCTGGCTGGTAACTCGCGCGATTTTGCAGAAAGCTCCGGCAATACCACCTTTGCCTTTGTACTGGCCGTGGGTTTGATATTTTTGGTACTGGCCGCCCAGTTTGAAAGTTTTATCGATCCCTTTGTGATCATGATCACGCTGCCGCTGGCCTTTGCAGGTGCGCTGTTGTCGTTATGGATATTCAATCAAACCATCAATATATTTTCACAGATCGGTATGATCATGTTGATTGGCCTGGTAACAAAGAATGGTATATTGATCGTGGAATTTGCCAACCAGAAACAATTGGCAGGTTTGAGTAAAAGACAGGCAGTGATTGAAGCGGCCAGTGCGCGTTTGCGCCCGATATTGATGACCAGCCTGGCCATGTCGCTGGGCGCCTTACCCATTGCCCTGTCGCTGGGTGCTGCAGCTACCAGCCGTATACCATTGGGTATTGTGATCGTAGGTGGTATCATGTTCTCGCTGATTTTTACATTGTACGTGGTACCGGCCATGTATTCGTATTTGTCGCGCAGAAAGAAAAAAAGCGAACTGGAGATCATGGAAAGTCAGCCGGAAGAACCCGCTTACCACCATGCATAATCAACCATCAACAACCTATTTGCTCCGTATATGAAGTATCCTGTTTTATTATTTGTATGTGTAGTGGCCGCTTCGCTGGCAAATGCGCAACAAATGCTTACCCTGGAAGATGCTATTGCTGCTGCCCTGAAAAACAACTATGACATCCGGTTAACACGCAACGACTCCACCTCATATGCCCTGGACCGTTCGTATGCATATGCCGCCTTTTTGCCACGGGTAAATGGTACGGCCACCCGCACCTGGAACAACAATGCACAAAAACAAGAGCTTTCAAACGGCACCAAAAGAGATACCAGCGGCATAAAAAGTAATAATATCAATGCACAGGTGGTATTAAGCTGGACCCTGTTCGACGGATTAAAAATGTTTGCCACCCGCGAAAAGCTGATGGAGTTTGAACGCCTCGGCAGCCTGGTGGTAAAAGACCAGGTGGTGAATTCGGTGGCAGATGTGATACGGAATTACTACAACATTGCAAGGCAAAAACAACTGTTAAAGGCCATCGAGCTGCAGATATCCATCGATGAGGAACGGGTGGCTTTGGCCGATAAAAAATTATCAGTGGGGCTGGGTAGTAAACCCGAACTGCTGCAGGCCAAGGTAGATCTGAACGCCAACATCGCTTTACGGCTCACGCAGCAAACCCTGGTGGTGCAGTTACGTGAACAGTTGAACCGCCTGATTGGCTTTGATGTGCACGCCAACTACGACGTAACCGACAGCATTCCCATCAATACCAACCTGCAATACGGCAACCTGGTAAATAACATCGAAAATACCAGCCCCTCGCTGCTGGTGGCCAAAAAGAACATCGATATTGCCGGGCTCACAGTAAAAGAACGTAAGGCAGAATTGTGGCCTACCCTGCAATTCAATACCGCATACAATTTTTCGCGCACCGAAAATAAGCTGGTGATCAACAACTTTACTCCCCTGTTCAACCAAAACAAGGGTTTGAACTATGGGGTTGGATTAACCGTTCCCATCTTTAACGGTTTTAATACCCGCCGCCTCATCAAACAGGCCCAACTGGATGTGCAGTATATGCAGCTGACCTACGAAAACCAGCGCTCGCTGGTAGATGTAACCCTGAGCAATGCCTTCAAGGATTACGAACTGCAAAAGCGATTGCTTGACCTGGAAGAAGACAATATTGTGCTGGCCAACGAAAACGTGGCCATTGCCCTGGAAAGGTTCAAACAAGGCGTATCTACCAACCTGGAATTGCGGGAAGCGCAGAAAAGCCTGGCCGATGCCTACGACCGCCTGATTGCGGCCCGGTATAATACCAAACTGGCCGAAACGGAGATGTTGAGATTAAAAGGCGATTTGGTGCGGTAATTTCCCTTTCTTTGCTGCTCAAACCTGTGCATTATTATGAATCCCATCGTTGGAATTATCATGGGCAGCGATAGCGACTTACCCATTATGCAGGCTGCCGCAGACATTTGTAAAGAATTGGGCATATCATTTGAACTAACGGTTGTATCGGCACACAGAACTCCCCTGCGTATGGTGCAGTATGCCTCCACTGCCCGGGAAAGAGGACTGAAGGTGATCATTGCCGGCGCCGGCGGCGCTGCGCACTTACCCGGTATGGTGGCTTCGCTCACACCCCTGCCGGTGATAGGCGTACCCATCAAATCGTCGAATTCGATAGACGGCTGGGATTCGGTACTGTCTATTTTACAAATGCCCAATGGCATACCTGTGGCAACCGTGGCGCTCAATGCGGCCAAAAATGCGGGCTTACTGGCCGCCTCCATCATCGGCAGCTTCGATGAAACTGTTGGAAACCAGGTAGCGGCATACAAACAAAAGCTGGAGCAGGAAGTTTTGCTAAAGATTGAGAACCTTAAAAAACAGGGCTGGCACAATAAATTTGATTAGGACGTTTTCATTCATCACTGTAATTTGCGCGCTGGTATGAAATTGAAATTGTTAGAATACAAAGATTTGCCGGATATACCCGCAGGTTCCAACCTGGAGTTCTATAATGATCATGTGTATTTGGTTGACGACGACGCCAGTGATATGGTGATAATGAACAAAAAATGGCAGGTTGAAAGCACCAACAAACTGCTGTTAAACGGAGATGCCAACCCGGTACCCAAGTACAAGTCAGACTTTGAAGCTACTACCATTGTTGATATAAACAGTATTCCGCGTTTGCTGGTACTTGGTTTCGATGCCAAAGACAACAAACACAAAGCCGTACTGGTAAACCTCGACAATCTCACCAAGGAAGAATTTGATATCACCGAATTTTATAACCGCCTGAAAGCACAGGTGGGCGTTATCAATATCGAATCGGCTGCCGTAGTACTGGGCAAACTGGTATTATGCAACCGCGATCATAAACGCGCGCCGGAAAATCATATCATCGTAACCGATATGGATTTCTGGAAGCACCAGGATATGGCCGAAATCACCACCATCAGCTTCGACCTGCCCGAAACCACCAAAGAAGTGGTGGGTTTATCGGGTCTCACCTATTCTTATAAAAACGACTGGCTGGTAGCCACCCTGCTTACCGAAAACGGCAATGGTACCGGGGCTGCCGGCGACAGCTACCTGGCTGTTATCGAAAACGCTTCACGCAAAGTGGTGCGCAAAAAAATGAAGGTAAATGCCCTGTTTCATTTAACCGAAACCGACAAATCGTTTGCCGGTTACAATATTCAATCCGTTGGCATACGCACAGAAAAAAGCCAGCGGTTGAAACTACAACTGCTGGCTGATAACAATGCCGGTGTAAATGCGGTATTTACAGTTCGTTTAAAAAACTAGTTTTTAAAACCTGAACGCTATACTGGCCGATACTCTCCGGGGCATTTGCGGCTCCAGTGTGCTCCATCCTTTCCAGTACAACTCATCGGTGATATTATCTACTTTAATTCCCAGGCGATAGCTGCGTGTATTGTAGAAGATCGTTCCGTTCAATACGGTGTAAGCCGGTATGGTATGAATGCCGGTTGGTTTTTGGTTGGTAGTAAAGTTTTCTCCTGAATAATTACCGCCAACACCAATACCCAATCCTTTCATCTTTCCTTTAATCACGCTGTAGCTGATCCATGCATTGGCCTGGTTGTAAGCGCCGGCTGTATTGGGACGTCGGCCGGTGAGGTTAACCGTGGTCAACAGGTAACGGCTGTCGTTGTATGCATAACCGGCCACAATGTTCAATCCGGGCAGCGGATGCGCCACGAGGTCGAGTTCAACACCGCGGCTGCGCTGGCTGCCGTTTTGCACGGTAACATTGTATTCCACACCTTCTTTGGTAACTACTTCGCTGCGGGTGATATCTGTTACTTCAATTTCATATACGCTGGCAGAAAGACTTAATTTCCGGTTGAACACATCCAGTTTTACACCACCTTCGATCTGGTTAGCCTGTTGGGGCTTAAAGGTAGTGGGATAACCTTCTATCGGCTGGTTTACCGGGGCTACGTTTTGGAAGCCATTCATGTAGTTGCCAAATACCGATAACTGCTCAGGAATAAGTTGATAGCTCAAACCAAACTTAGGTGATACCGATGTTTGTGCATATTTAGAATTCTTCAGCGGTTCGGTGCTGGAGGAATAGTTAAACGAACCACGGTTGTCGAAACGGTCGATACGCACACTTAACATAGCTGCCAACCGGGGTGTAATGTTCAATACATCCGACACATAGGCGCTGTACGTATTGCTCAGCGAACCCGATTTGGTGGGAGCCGTATTTTGTCCCAGTTTGGCTTCTACGTTCTCGCGGTTGATCTTACCATAGTTGGGATGTGCTTCCCATTGTGCGCTCACGGTATCATAAGTAATATAGGCAGAGCTGTTGTTTTGTAATTCTATGCTCAAAAAATCCAAACCGGCTACTACCCTGTTGCGCATGCTGCCGATATAAAAATCGCCAATAAAGTTTTGTTGTATGCCTGTTGCTGTACCAATGCCATTCTGGTCGCTGATATACCTGTTCAAAATGGAATCGGCGCCATAAGGATTGTTAAACATCACATACGAATACAGGCCATCTGTTTTACGAACGCTGCGGCTCAGGTTGGTTTGTGACATCCATTGGCTGTTGATGCGGTAGTTAGCCTGCGCGTTGATATTCGTAGTAGGGTTTTTGATGGTGATATCGTTGCTGGTGAACGAACGTTTCCAGTTCATGTTCAGTTGTTCGGGCGTTTTGGCCACCAGTTCACGGGTACGGTTTAAGAACACCGATAAGGGATTGGTGCCTTCTGAACTAAAGAATTCAGCATTTACCAGGAAACTGAGGCGGTCGCTGGCCTTATACGATAAACTGGGCGCCAGGAAGATCGATTTCCTGAAACCGGCGTCCTGCCAGCTTCCTTCGTAATGATAAGCGCCGTTTACACGCAACAACGCTTTGCCGGCCCTGTCGAGCGGGGCGTTGATGTCGGCCTGAACACGGCTCAGTCCATAGCTGCCTGCTGTATAACTGATTTCGCCGCCTAAACTATCATAAGGCTTTTTTGTAACGATGTTGATCAAACCGCCAAACGATATCAGGCTGCTGCCAAACAAAGTACCCGAGGGGCCTTTGATGGCTTCGATACGTTCAATATTCGCGGGGTCTAAACCACCATTGGTTAAACCGGCGATGCCGTTGATCATGGTGGGCTGTACGCTGAAACCGCGCATGGAGAAATAACCGGCGCCATCACCGGCACGGCCGGTAGAGGTCCACAGTTTGTCTACACCAGGCGCATTTTTCAGCACATCGTCAAAGTTCACTACCATTTGCTCCTGCAGCAATTCCCTGCCTACCACATTATACACCTGCGGGTTTTCGATATTCTTCAGGGGAAGACGGGCTACATAGCCCGATTCTTTTTTGCCAAACTTGCTGCGGCCGCTCACTACAATCACTTCCTGCAGCTCGCCGCTGGAGGCTTTTAACTGGAAAGAAACTAATTCCGGTTGTTTGTCGTCGTTTACGTTCACCGTTTTTTCCTGCTCTTCGTGGCCGGTGTAGGAAATCACCACGGTATATTCACCGGGCGTCAGGCGCTGGAACTCAAACTGTCCCTGGTCGTCGGTGACCACACCTTGTTTTTTTTCTTTTATCAATACAGAAACCGATTCTGCGGGTTTACCATCGGAGGTGGTTACTTTTCCCCTGATAACGCCGTTGTGTTTTTGGGCAAAACCCGAAAAAACCATCAATAAACATCCAATTGCTAATGCTATTCTTTTATTCATATATCTAAAATTCAGGTGTTTGGGAGGAGAAGGTCGGTGGTAGAATGGCTTGCGGGCGCAAAGGTACCCACACCTGAATGGGAGGCGTTGCTATATCGGGAAAACAGTTTACGGGAAGGGGAAAAAAAGAGAATATTGAATAATGAATATTAAATGTTGAGGTAATATTTCAAAATTTAATATTCAATATTCATTATTCAACATTCCAGTATTGTAAATACTGGGTTTGTTGTATGTGAGTGATTATAAATATTTTGTATAAAATCCGGGCCCCACTGGGCATACCAGGGCATAAAATTATCGATACGTTCCTGTAAACCACCCTGGGGAAATAAGGCCGACCGTACAGCCTGTATCTGCCGCTGCTCCGACTCGTATTTCCGCTTTTCGGCGCGTAACAGCTTCTTTTCCAGCTCCTGCAACGGCTTGATGGTACGAGCCTGCAGGGCTTCTACATGCTGCAGCAGCGACTGGTCTACCGCCGCGGCCTTGTTTTTAAGCAGGGTGTATAATTGAACGGTGGCTTCCAGTTCCTGCTTCAGCTTCAGCTCGCCGTTTTTTTGCCGGCTTACCAGGTGGGTGAGCAATTGCTGTTCGGTTTGGAAAAAATCCTTTGGCTGCAAACCCATCCGTTGGATCTTTTCCTGCCATTTCTTTTCCACCACCAGAAACGAATTGCGCAAAACCAACACGGGGAACGGCACTTTATAATAATCAAACAGGCCTTTCAACTCCAGCCAGTAAGCCGTTTCACCGCCACCGCCAATAAAGGCGATATTAGGCAGCAGCATTTCCTGGTACAGTCCGCGTAGAATTACATTCGGACTAAACCGTTCAGGATGCGCCTTCAGTTCAGCCAGTATTTCTTCTTTACTGAATTGAATTTTTGTATTGCGTACGTGATAATGGCCATTCAACGGCTCTATCAGTTCACGCACCTCATCTTTCAGGTAAAATAAATTCACCGGCCTGGGATGCGCCTGTACTTTATAGTGCCTTTCTAATTCGTCGATGGTTTTTTGTACCTGTTGGGCAGGTCCCTGGTGCAGGAGATCGTCTTCAAAAACCGGGTGCATCACCCTTTTCAGGCTGGCGCTGTCGGGTACGATCACCACCAGCCCGTATTCCGCAAAAAGCGCATTGATCAGCTTAAAGGTGGCGGTTTGTATATCGGTGCTTTGCAGGTAGCAATCTCTTAGCAATTGTATCAGGGCTGCGCCATAGGGCTGAACCGATAATTCCCCTTCTATTCTATGAATGAGTTGATCGAGCCCGGTGGTTTTCATACGGCCCACGGCGCCGGTTTGTTTGGTTTCCCAAACCAGCTTTTCGCCGCCCAGGTAAATATGACCCAGTTCATCCAGGTCGGCATCTTCGCTGCCCATCCAGAACACCGGCACAAAATTGAATTCCGGCATATCCTTTTTCAACTGATGAGCGATTTTGATCACATGCAGTATTTTATAAACAAAATACAGGTGACCGGTAAAGATGGCCGGCTGGTGCGCGGTGGTAATGGTAAAGGTATTGGGTTGTAATAACTGCTCGATGTTTTGTTGTACGGCTGCAGACGTTTGAACAGACTCGTATTGTTTTTGTAATTCTTTCACCAGCAATGTACGGTTGGGCTGAACAGCCTGCCTCGATTGAATGGCGGCGCGAATCCCTTCTGTAGTAGCGGGGTGTTGGTAAAATGGGGCCAACTGGTTCGACTGGTGTATATAATCAAGAATGATCTTTGAAAAATAACCGGTCTGTTCGTACGATAAATTGGTAGAATTACAATCCATAATCAGGAAAATGGAGCCTAAAATTACTAACCGCAACACGATCGTGCGAATCGGTCGTCAATTTTAACGTTCCATTCTTACTTTAGTTCATAGGCCACAATCTTATTTTTCCAGAAGGTAGGCACGTACACGATGCGGTTTTTGGCATCGTAACCAATATCGGCGGTATTCATTTTTTGTTCACGTGCATCCAGCAGGTTGTGGGTCGATCCGTCGGCATTCACATAATACATCATGCCACCCCAGCACGATACGATGAATTCGTTGGCAGCTACCTGCTCCACGCCATCGGTACCGCCTTCCATGCCTTCGGCCAGTTTGGTGAGCGACTTGTCTTTGCCTACTTTGTACAAACCGCCGGCATCGAGTATATACAGGTCGTTGCCCTGAGCCAGCACACCGTTGGGGCCTTTGAGATTTTCAAGAAAGATGGCAGGCTGGCCGTTCTCGATTCGCAACAGCTTTTTGGCTTTTGAATCGGTCACATACACGATGCCTTTTTTATCGATGGAGATATCGTTCAATGCTTCGGCGCCCTTTACATCGATTGTTTTTTCGATGGCGCCTTTTTTTACATCTATCACCACTACCCTGTCTACATCGGCTACATACAGTTTGCCTTTATATAGACCCATACCTTTGGGCGCTTCCAAACCGCTTACCCATTCTGCTGCAATGATCTTTCCATCCAAACCTACTTTGCCTATAGAACCCTTGCCGTCTTTTTCCCAGGGTTGTCCGTCGATATTGGATACATAGAGTATCTTACCGTTGGCGTCGTACAAAACCGATTCCGGTACCTTCAGCAAAGTATCGGTTTCCCATTTCTGAACAAGCTGGCGTTCCTGTGCAAAAGCGGCGGATGAAATCAGCAGCGAAAATGCCCATGCGGTTTTCTTCATGATCGGTATAATTAAAGGTTTATAAAGATAAGCGAATCAAAGGTATAGAGATTCACCTAATTTTTTAATTCGTTCTTTAAAACCTTCCGGGATCATACACCGCTATATCGATAGTGGTTTTTTTGCCGCCCACCAGTTCTTCCACCAATTTACCGGTACCGGCGGCTAAAGAAACACCCAGCATGGCATGGCCTCCTGCAATGATGAGATTATTGCAGGCAGTATGCCGGCCGATATAAGGCAATCCATCGGGTGTAAGCGGCCGCAGCCCGCTCCATATTTTTTCTTTGGGTAAAAACTCCACCGGCAGATCGGGATAATACAATTTGGCCGCGTCGAAAATGGCCTGTGCACGTTTTATTAACAGGGGAGAATTCAATCCGCTTAATTCCATGGTACCACCCATTCGCAGGTCATTGCCCAGGGGCGTCATGGCGGTTCGCTTATCTACGAGTATGGCGGGATATTTTAGATTGCGCGGTATATTTTGATAGGTCATGCTGTATCCCTTACCGGCCTGTAACAATATATCAACACCGAGTTTTTTGGCCAGCACCGGTATCCAGGAACCATTCGCCAGCACCAGCTCGCCACAATCAAATTTTCCTTTATCGGTGATCACCGCGGTTACTGAATTGTTTTGTTTTTCAAAACCGGTTACGGTAGTATTCAATTGCAGGTGTACACCTGCTTTTTGCAGGTGCAACTTCAGCGTCTTCATCAAATCGCCCGGATGCAGGTGGCAGTCGATGGGATACAAAACGGCGCCCTTTACATCTACGGTTACTTCGGGTTCCAGGTCCTGTACCTGTTGTGCATTCAATATGCGTGTTTCTATTTTTAAATGGGCTGCCTCTTCCGCCAGTTCTATTTCATGTTTTTCTACCGCAGTTGTTTTGTACATCATCAGGCAGCCTTTTTCTTCCATGCGAAAATGGTTGCCCAGCTCATTTTTGATACCGGTAGTGAGTTCGCGACTCAGGTGCAATAAATCATTTAACGGCGGAATATGTTTGGCTACAGTTTGGGCATTGGCCTGTTTCCAAAAACTGAGCAGCCAGCGCACCAGGTCCCAGCTAAAGCGAGGTTTGATATAAAAGGGACTGCTGGCGCTCAGCATCCAACGAAGCCCCTGCGCTACAACACCGGGTGTTGCCAATGGTGTGAAATGGCTGGGAGATACATAACCGGCATTGCCAAAAGAAGTGCCGTCGGAAATGTCGCCTTTTTCGATAACGCGTACCTGGTGACCTGCTTTTTGTAAGTAATACGCGCAGCAAAGGCCTATGATGCCGCCGCCAATGATGGTAACCTGTTTGCTCATTTGGTTTATTTTAAGGCTGGACTATGAAGCCAGTGGTAAGTAGCTAGTGGCTAGTGGTCTTTCCTACTGGCTACTTACTACTAGCCACTAGCTGCTTATATCACCTGGAATCCGTAGGCATACGGATCGTCTTCGGGATCGATGGTAATGGTATTGTATCCATATATCCTGGCCCAGCCTTCAATGCTGGGACGAATAGCGGTTCTCCCGTCACCAAATGCATTGGGTATCTCCTCCTCTATTCTTCCTGTAAACTGCGAACCAATGATACTTTCATGGATAAAGGCATCGCCCTTCTTCAACTTTCCTTTTGCATACCATTGCGCCATACGTGCTGAAGTGCCCGTGCCACAGGGCGACCGGTCTATCGCCTTATCGCCATAAAACACGGCATTACGGGCGGTGGCGTTTTTGTCGATCACAGCGCCCGTCCATAAAATATGCGAGCACCCGTTGATGGTGGCATCCTGGGGATGCACAAAACTGTATTGTTCGTTTATTCGTTTACGTAACACACGCGCCCAGGCTATCAGTTGGTCTGCCGAATAATTTTCCAATCCCTTAAAATTGGGTTGCACATCTACGATGGCGTAGAAATTACCGCCATAGGATATATCTACGGTCAGCTCGCCCAAACCGGGACAGGTTACGGTCAATCCTTCGGCGGCCAGGAATGCCGGCACATTGGTAAGCTGTACGCTTTTTACTTTTTTGCCTTCCTGTTTGTAATGGATCATCACCAAACCGGCTGGTGTTTCCATGCGTACCTTGCCCGGTACTCTGGGGGTTATCAAACCTTCTTCGATGGCAATGGTGATGGTGCCGATGGTGCCATGACCGCACATGGGTAAACAGCCGCTGGTTTCGATAAACAAAACCGCCACATCGTTTTGCGGATCATGCGGTGGGTACAGTATGCTGCCGCTCATCATGTCGTGCCCGCGTGGTTCAAACATGAGCCCCTTTCTGATCCAGTCGTATTCTTTTAAAAAATGCTGGCGTTTTTCACTCATGTTGGCGCCCGTCAATACGGGGCCGCCACCTGCCACCAACCGAACGGGGTTGCCACAGGTATGAGCATCGATGCAGAAAAAAGTTTTTTTCATGAACAGACGGGTTAAGCAGTAACCGGTATTCCCGGACTTTATGCCGTGGATACAAATGTATTATACAAACCTGAACGGGAATGGTTTGCGCGAATAAATGAAGTGAATCAGATAAAATCAGTAAAGTTTTTGGAGGGAGTTTCCGTTCCGGAATTAACAGGATAGAAAGCTTTCCCGTGAAGATCGCAATCTGACCCTGTTAATGCTCCGGAGTACACGTATCAAAACCTTAACATCTTTCGTTGTACCGGCAAAGGGCCCGGTAATTTTGTTGCTACTAATAACGAAAAATCATTAAACCGTTTCAAAAATACATTATGAAATATAAATTTCATATGATTATCGGAGGCTTTTATTAGATTTTTTTACTAACAGTATGTGATTTGGTTATAACCAATTATAACCATCCCTATAAATGGGTATTTTTTTTATTAGAAAATAATAAGAAAGCAGGCACAAGGGGTGATTTGTGCCTGCGGGTGTTTTGCCATTGCCTTCCTATAAGGCGTTTGATGTGGTGAAATTAGATAGAAAGGAGATGGGATAAAATACAACGAAGTGGTAGTTTGCAAGGCTGTAAACCTGCAAAAAAATAACCCGCAAAACAGCGCTTGCGGAGCGAGCGCTGTTTTGCGGGAAGGAGGGTTTCATTACGCGGTAACGAGTTCGCCCTCTATATCGTAATCGTACGCTTTTGTAATCCTCACATTCACAAACTCCCCTATCTTCAACTTCCTATCGGTATTAATGATCACCTCATTATCCACCTCCACACTATCAAACTCCGTCCTTCCCAGGTATCTCCCCGATTCCTTTTTATCAACAAGGGTTTTGAAAGTCTTTCCAATCTTCTCCTGGTTCTTTTCATAACTGATCTCCTGCTGCACTTCCATCACTTCCTGAGCACGGGCTTCTTTTTCTTCCTGCGGAATATCATCCTGCAAGGTGAAACCGGAAGTGCCTTCTTCATGCGAATAAGTGAAAATGCCCACACGGTCGAAGCGGTGTTTTTGCAGAAAATCTTTCATCTCCTGCACATCGGCATTGGTTTCACCGGGGAAACCGGCAATAAGCGTGGTGCGCAAACAAATACCGGGTACCCGTTCCCGTATAGATGCAATTAGATCATTCATTTCTGCCTGTGTGATCTGCCGGCGCATAGCTTTCAACATGTTGTCGCTGGCATGCTGCAGCGGCATATCCAGGTAGTTGCAGATATTGTCGCGCTGGCGCATCACATCGAGTATATCCAGCGGGAATTTGGAAGGATAGGCATAATGCAGCCTGATCCACTCCAGCCCCGGCACATCGGCCAGACGGTTAAGCAGGTCGGGCAGCATACGTTTTTTGTACAGATCCAGTCCATAGTAAGTAAGCTCCTGCGCAATCAGCATGATCTCTTTCACACCCTTCTTTACCAGGCTTTCGGCTTCCTTTACCAGGTCTTCGATGGAGCGGCTTACGTGTTGTCCGCGCATAAGCGGGATGGCGCAAAAAGCGCAGGTACGGTTACAGCCTTCGGATATTTTCAGGTAGGCATAATGGGAAGGTGTGGCCAGCAGGCGTTCGCCCAGCAGTTCCGATTTATAATCTGCTTCGAATTTTTTCAGTATCAACGGCAGCTCCATGGTGCCGAAATAAGCATCCACCTCGGGGATCTCCTGTTCGAGGTTGTTCTTATACCGTTCACTGAGACAGCCGGTCACGTACACTTTATCGAGCAAACCACGGCGTTTGCGCTCTACCTGCGCCAGGATGGTGTTTACAGATTCTTCCTTGGCCTTGTCGATAAAACCGCAGGTGTTTACGATCACGATGTTATGATCCGACTTGCGGTTTTCATGCACCACGTCTATATCGTTGGCCTTCAACTGGCCGCTCAATACCTCGCTGTCAACCATGTTTTTGCTGCAGCCGAGGGTGATGATATTGACCTTGTCTTTTTTATGTGTACGTACTTTCATGTAAGGGCGCAAAGGTAGTTTAAAAGGTCGAATTTTTTTTTTACCGGTATCTTTCCCTGTTCTAAATATAACTTTATCTTTATAGTCGAATACATAAGCTATTTATCAGCAATTCAACTACTTTTGCAATCAGGTTTTTTTTAACCTGAAAACACAATCCCCTAAATGAGCCTCCCTGCCATTTGCATTCAAGGCAAGTTATTTTCTGATTTGTAAAATTGAATGTTATGGGAGTTTACCTGAGCTTTTACATCACCCAAAAAAGGATACCCGCGCTGCCCTATTTTGCTGCACCTGAAGCATTTATTATACATCCCCAGTGAACCGGGCGCTCACAAGTTTCCATAAAACATATCGAGCGGATCGTTTTTGACAATACAATTGTCAGCGGGTAACAATTTGTTTTTCCTCAAGCCCCGTTTGACTGCAAGTCCTCATACTCAACCATTAAAAAATTAACAATGATGTCACGTTTACTAATCATTTTCATGACTTTTTGCACCTGTCAGTTACATGCGGCCGATTACTACTGGGTAGGCGGTGGCGGTAGCTGGAGCGATGTGAACCACTGGCGGCTGGGCAGCCCGGCCGGTAGTATCCCTAGCATTGTGCCTTCTGCTTCAGACAATGTATTTTTTGGCGCTTACAGCGGCTTCGGCACTGCTGCCGCCGAAAAAACAGTGCGGCTCGATGCCAACGGATTTTGCAATAATATGACCTGGGAAAGCGATGTCGCCAACGACCCTGTGTTTGTTGCCGACAATGCAGCGTTTACCGTGGAAGTATGGGGCAATTTGATCCTCTCGCCTACTACTACCTATACTTTGATTTTTACTTTCAGGGGTGCTGCGGCGGCAACCATCACCTCTAATGGAACTGTATTGGGTGCTTTTGGTTTGGACATTAACAAGCCGGGTAGCAGCGTTACTGTAGCTGACAGCCTGGTGGTACCTTACAATAGTTCAAGTAGCAACACCAGCTTCATCTATTTAACGGCAGGTACTTTTGATATAGCGGGCAAAAAACTTTGGCACCGTAGGTTTGTGAGCGATAACAATAATGAACGAACGCTGGAAATGGCCAATGCCGATCTTTCCTTTCCCTATTATTATTCCTTCTTAGGCGCCAACAAAACGCTAAATGCTGCCGGATCCATGTTGTATACCGGCGTATATATATTCGTTGATGGCGGAACTTATAACAGGGTTATCAATAACGCCAATGATTATAACAATTTCGGCATTAACAATACCACCTTCAAGACCATTGAATTCACCAGGGCGACCTCAAATTCCTTTGCGCAGTTGAACAATGGTAATACCGTAACCGACTCGCTTATTTTTCATGGAAGGGGCCGCATTTATACTAATAATAACGTGGGTTACATTTATTACGGAAATGTCGGTTCTGTGACGGGGACGGGTAATGTGGCGCGAAAAGTAATATGTACCGGCAACTTTAATATTGACGGCGATTATACCACTACTATAGACAGCCTGTTGCTGGCGCCCAATCACACCAGCAATTTCCGGGGCACGCTCAATATCAAAAATTACCTGTACGTAGAGGGCGCATCCTGTGAGGCCTTTACTGAGATCTTTGGCGATTCCATAGCAGGCAGCGTCAATTTAGACGCGGGCGCCGTAGTAGATATCAGCAATGTGATACTTACCGGCGTGAAGGCCTATGGAGCCAATACGCCCTATGCAATAGAAGGTATCGATGGCGAGGGCAACCTGGGTTTTGATATCACAGCTCCCGGCACTATTGGAGGCACTACCTTGTACTGGGTGGGCGGACCTGGCGACTGGAACGACCGCAGCCACTGGAGCGAAACCAGCGGCGGCCCGGGCGGCGCCTGTATACCCTTTATCAATGATAATGTGGTATTCAATGCGGGCAGCAGCCTGGCGGGTGGTACCATCACTACAAGCAGCAGTTCTTTTTGTCGCGACATGACCTGGGATGCTTCGGTGGGAACGGCCATTTTTAATGAATCGACAACTGCTAAATTCAGCATATACGGCTCAGTGGTATTAAATCCGTCAGTTACGATGAATGCCACGCTGGAATTTAATGGCGACGACCCCGCTTCTACCATCACTACCAACGGTAGCACCAATGGCGAACTGAATTGGCTGATCAGTAAAAAAGATGCCGGTGGATTGACGCTGACAGACGACTGGAGCAATGCCAATGGCAACATCGACCTGGTTGACGGCAGCCTGAACATGAGTGGCCGCAATATTTCCATACGGGAATTCAAAAGCACGGAAACGTATACAACCAAAAGCCTCGATATCAACAATTCGACTATCGATATATCCTACAGGTGGGCATTTACCGGCCTGTACAAGTCGATGAATGCAGCAGGTTCGCATATTTCATCGGCCTATATTTTCCATGTCAATGGATTGGACTACCCCTCGGTAGAACTCAGTTATGCCGGCGCCAATTCGGCTTTCAACATCAGTTCCACAAATTTCGGAAAGCTTATATTTACATCACCCGTGCCTACCAGCATGGCCCGGATAGGGGGCAACAATTCCATTCGCCGACTGGAATTTGCAGGAGCCGGCGCTATCACCAATGGCGGCAGTTCCATCGATACAATGATCCTCGCCGGTTCACGCAACTATTCTTTTGCGGGTATCACTACCATCAACCAGTATCTGCAGGCGCAGGCAATGCCCTGCACCGGCCTCACCGAAATGCGTGGCGACCCAAGTGGAACGCTGGCTTTTTCCAGCAGCGCTCAGGCGGATATCGATAATATATACATGCAAAACATGACCGCCACCGGTGATATTACGCCCATAGCCTTCAACGGCGCCAATGCCGGCGGCAATACGGGGTGGACGATCAACTCCACATCAGGCAGCGCCCTCTATTGGGTTGGCGGCGCCGGCGACTGGAACGACAATAGTCATTGGAGCTATACCAGCGGTGGTGCCGGCGGCGCCTGTATTCCCACCGTTTACGATGATATATATTTCGATGCCAACAGCGGCTTCGGCACGGCGACAGCCGCCAAAACCGTCACCATTAACAATGGCAATGCGTATTGCCGCAACATCAATTGGGCCAATTCTCCGAATAGTCCCATCTGGAACAAGGCAACCAGTTGGAATATGGAATGTTGGGGTGATAGCATCATCATCAACCCGGACGCTACTTTCAATGTGAACCAGCTTACCCTGAAAGGCAGCAACGATACCTATATGAAAGGCGGCGCTCCTGCAGGCAGTTTTAGCGTTCATATCGATAAACCCGATGGCAGCCTCACGCTGCTGGATGATTATGACAACCCTGTCTCCAATTTCATCCTGGCTAATGGCGGTTTTAATGCAGCCGGCCGCACAATGCGCGTTCGCAGCATCGATAACCAGGGTTCGGCTAATGCTTCCAGCATCGATATCACTAATGCCCTTGTTACGGCAGAACTAAGCTGGCGATACAATGGTAATGTGGCGGCCCGTTCACTCAGCGCTGCCGGCTCTACCATCATCACACCCACCTTTACCGCACAGGGATTTGATTATCATAATGTGTTTGTTACCGGCCAGGCCAATACCAGCGCCGTATTGGGTACTACCCATATAGACAGCCTTGTGTTTACCAACACCAGTCTCGCAAGTGCCGCGGGCATCAATGGAAACGACAATACACTCGGGTATGTAGAGTACAAGGGCAGCGGCGGTATGTACGGTACCGCCAATACCATCGATACCCTGGTCTTTTTTCCCGGCGGTATTTATACCATTACTGCCGGCACCAATAATACCATTACCAGCGAATGGTTTGCCAGCGGTACGCCCTGCCGGTTAACGGAGATTGTAAGCAGTTCCAGCACCAGCAACGCTACCATTACCAAATTGAACGAAGCCCCTTCGTTCGATTATATGCGGGTGCGTCGCATCACGGCAGCCGGTACCACTCCTTTTGTTGCTTACGAGCATACCATCGATCAGGGCAATAACCTGAACTGGTCGATAGAGCCATACGACGGCGTAGCGCCAATTCACGGACTGGGTGCAGACACAGCCGTTCGGGCGGAAGACTTTCCCATTATCCTTAACACCGATGGCTTTTTCGGCTCTCCATCTTCCCAATACTTGTGGAGCGATAATACCAATGCAGACACCCTGGTGGTAACAGAGCCTGGCACCTATAGTGTGGAAGTAAACTTTGTGGATGGCTGCCAGGTTACCGATGAAATTGTAGTATCGCTGGCAGATCCGCTGCCCATTACGTTGACCCGCTTTACTGCGCAAGTGCAGAACTGCCAGTCCCGTTTACATTGGCATGTAGAAGATGCGGTTCATTTCAGCCACTTTGTGATAGAACAAAGCGAAGACGGCAGGCAGTATGATGAAATAGGCCAGGTGATACACCGGCAGGATAAACAGGACTATTCGTATATCGCCTCCACACCGGGCAGCGGAACCCTGTTTTACCGTCTGCGGCTTATAGATATCGATGGGACCTATACATACAGCAAAGTGGAAATGGTAAATAGTACCTGTATCAACAGCGAAGTGAGCGTGTCGCCCACCATTACGGAAAATACCGTACGGGTGGGGCTGCCGGCAGGTTATGAAAACGCCCGCTTGTACGTGATCAATACCGCCGGGCAACAGTTGAGGCCTGACATACAGGGTACGGGTCTGTCGAGGACCATCAACCTCCACAACCTGCCTTCGGCGACGTATATATTACAGATTGTCAACGGCAAACAGGTGAAAAGCTTTAAGATATTTAAGAATTAGCCGGATGGTTCTACGGCGCAGTATTACGGAATTTGCTGTAATATTGCGCCGTAATTGCATGCTTCCGGGTTTCGGCATGTTTTGGCATGCTTTTTTGAACCAGCAGATATCAAACATTAATAATTTATGAAAAAAATCCTTCCGCTTCTGGGTTTAGTAGCCCTGCTCAGTATTAGCAACCGCTCCCAGGCGCAGTCGATGGGCTCGTCGTACCGTACGGCCCTGGGTGTTAAGTTCTGGCCTGGCGGTTTGACCCTTAAACATTTTATTCGCGATAACCGGGCATTAGAAGGTATTGGTTATTTCTGGCACCACGGTTTTCGCTTTACGGGTTTGTACGAAGTTCATGGAGATATCAATGGCGCTCCCGGTTTGAAATGGTATGTTGGTCCTGGTGCGCATTTTGGCGTGTATAACGAACACTGGCACAGAGACGACCATATTTATGAAGATGGCGATTTTTCACTGGGTTTGGATGGTGTGCTCGGTCTGGATTATAAGATCAATGGCGCTCCTATCAACCTGAGCCTGGATATCAATCCGTTTTTAGAGATAGTAAACCATGCCTATTTCGACGTATGGGGCGGATTGGGTATCAGGTTTACGTTCTAATACATAAGTAAAATATACTGAAGCCGCGAAAAATGCAGTCCGCATTGTTCGCGGTTTTTTATTTTCCAAGCTGGAATAGACTATCTACAAATTCGTGTTTATCAAACACCAGCAGATCCTCCATCTTCTCACCCACTCCAATAAACTTCACCGGGATTTTAAACTGGTTGGCAATGGCCAGTACTACACCGCCCTTGGCGGTTCCATCTAGTTTGGTGATGGCCAGGGCCGATACTTCGGTGGTGGCGGTAAAATGTTTGGCCTGTTCCAGGGCGTTTTGGCCGGTGGAGCCGTCCAGTACCAGCAATACTTCGTGAGGGGCATCGGGAATATGTTTCTGGATCACGCGCCTGATCTTACCCAGCTCATCCATCAGGTGGGCTTTGTTGTGCAGCCGGCCGGCAGTGTCGATGATCACCACATCTACATTACGGGCTACGCCGCTTTGAACGGTATCAAAGGCTACCGAGGCGGGGTCGGAGCCCATGGGTTGTTTTACGATGGGTACACCTACGCGTTCGCTCCAGATGGTGAGCTGGTCAACGGCTGCTGCGCGAAAAGTGTCGGCGGCGCCGAGTAATACGCTTTTGCCGGCTTTTTTGAAATTATAGGCCAGTTTGCCAATGGTTGTAGTTTTGCCTACTCCGTTGACTCCCACCACCAATATAACGAATGGCTTGTATTTTAATTCAGATGTAAAACTGTAGGAGCTGGCTTCGGGCGCTTCCACCAGCATGTTCTCTATTTCTTCTTGCAGTAGCCTGTTCAGTTCACTGGTATTGAGGTATTTGTCTTTTGCTACGCGTTTTTCAATACGGTCTATGATCTGCACTGTTGTGTCTACGCCTACGTCGGCGCTTACAAGGGCTTCTTCCAGGTTGTCGAGTACTTCTTCGTCTACCGTGCTTTTGCCGGCGATGGCTTTTGTAATTTTAGACAGAAAGCCTTCTTTTGTTTTTTGCAGGCCCTGGTCGAGCGATTCCTTCTCTTTTTTACCGAACAATTTCCCGAAAAAGCTCATTTTCACTTAATTTAAGGCTAAGATAAATGATTTATGACTCCATTGTACAAACAGAAAAAGCTGTTCCTCCTGAGAACAGCTTCCTGATAAGATACTTACCTTACCCAATTATTTTCCGGCTAAAAAATCCTTCACCTTGTCTTTGTGCACAATTGCCTCTTTAAAAGTGTACGCGCCAGTCTTCGGGCTGCGCACAGCGCGAATCACTTTCGTCCAGTTTTTTGCCTCGGCGGCTGCTCTCTGGTCTTTGGTCTTGATCGCGGTTTTAGCTGCTTTTGCCATATACTTAAGTTGTAAAAATTGTGTTCAATGAAGGGCTGATAGCCCGTTCAACTATTTAATTTCTTTATGCACCGTTACCTTTTTCAGGATCGGGTTGTATTTTTTTAACTCCAGGCGCTCCGGGGTATTCTTTTTGTTTTT
>Ga0065721_10049516_pt1 | contig 32457 bp, 33 predicted proteins | sample Mesricmetagenome_FD_59108 | JGI IMG/M metagenome (GOLD analysis project Ga0065721, IMG submission 59108) | Mesophilic microbial community from rice straw/compost enrichment Sample: eDNA_1 v2 (version 2) | ecosystem: Engineered > Solid waste > Grass > Composting > Bioreactor | place: USA: Davis... | reverse complement strand
GTCCTTCGACTGGCGCTTCAGCTTTTCGGCAATGGCATTCAGAATCATGGCTACGCTCCGCTACATCGGGAGCGGAAATTCCACCGTCGTGGTCAACAGCTAGTTAACCAAAAGAATTTGCGACACGCCCAAAGTACCTCTCCGGCCGCAGGGCGGCAGCTCCGGCAACTTTGCCCCGCTCCCCACGTTATGGTAGGGCGCAAGGGCGATCCCGGCCATCCATGCGGACGCGGCGATAAACCAAAAGGATCCTCATGACCTCGATCTCTTCCGACCTGTCCCCTTCGATGCCCGCAAGACCCCGATCCCGGGCGCTGCCCTATGTCGTCCTGCTGATCCTGGCAGCCCTGGTCGCGGGGCTGGTATGGTACGCCACCCGCCCCGTCGCCATGCTGGTGCAAGGCGAGGCCGAGGCGCCACGGGTCGATGTCAGCGCCCGCGTGCCCGGGCGCGTGGTCGAACTGGGCGCCGATGTGGGCGATAGGGTCGAGCAGGGGGCGCTGCTGGTGCGGCTGGAAAACGCGCAACTGACCACAAACCTGGGCGCCGCCCAGGCCGCACTGGTGGTGGCGCAGCGCAATGAGACCGCCATCGGCGCCACCCGGCCCGAAATCATCCGCGCCCGCGAGGCCGAATTGGCCGCGGCCGAGGCCGACCTGCAACTGGCGCAGAAAGCCGCGACCCGCGATCAGGCGCTGGAACAGCGCGGCGTCCGCTCGCAGGCAGTAATCGAGCAGAGCGCCCGCAACCTTGCCGCGGCCGAACGCAAGGTCGAGGCCGCGCAGGCGCAGCTGGAGCTGACCCGCGCCGGCGCCAGCCCCGAGGATCGCGCCGTGGCCGCGGCCCAGGTCGATCAGGCGCGCGCCGCGATTGGGCAGGCCGAGGCCAATATCGACGAACTGACCGTTACCGCCCCGCACGGCGGCCAGGTGACTGGCCGCATGGTTGAATTGGGCGAGAACGTGGGCGCGGGCGCGCCGCTGTTCACCATCGTCGATCTGGACCGGACGTGGTTCACCTTCAACATCCGCGAGAACCTGCTGGGCGGTCTGAAGGTGGGCGACCGGCTGCGGGTGCAGGTGCCGGCGCTGGATGCGCAGGTCGATGCGACGGTGACGCTGATCAATGCACAGGGCGATTTCGCCAGCTGGCGCGCGACCCGGGCGACAGGCGACTTCGACCTGCGCAGCTTCGAGGTCCGCGCCGCCCCCGCCACGCCGGTTCCGGGGCTGCGCCCCGGCATGTCCGCCCTGATCCGGCCGGCGGAGGCAGAGGGCGCATGAACGGTCTCAGCACGGCGATCCAGCGCGAGTTCCGCCTGATCCGCCGCCGCCCGGCGCTGATCGGCTTGACGGTGGTGCTGCCCCTGGCTCTGTGCGTCCTGTTGGCCTTTGTCTTCCGCTCCGGAGTTGCCACCAACCTGCCAGTCGCCGTGGTTGATCTGGACCGCTCCAGCCTCTCGCGGCAGGTGGTGCGAATGCTGGACGCCACCCCTGACGTCGAGGTGTCCGCCCGGGCCGACAGCCTGCCCGAGGCGCGCTCGCTGATCCTGTCGGGCCGGGCGCGCGGCGCGCTGCTTCTGCCCGCGGGCTTCGAGCGCGACGCGCTACGCGGCGCCCGGCCCGAGGCTGTGATCTTCTACGACAACCAGCACATGAGCGCCGGGTCGGTCATCGCCCGCGGCGCTCGCAATGCCGTCACCGCCGCTTCGGGGGGCCTCAGCGTCAGCCTGCGCGAAGCCCATGGGGCCGGTTCGTTGCAGGCCACGGCGGCGGCCCAGCCCGTGCCGCTGCAGACGCATGCCCTTTTCAACCCCACCCTCGACTATGTCGACTTCCTGTTGGCGGCGCTGATGCCGGCGGTGATCCAGCTGATGGCTGCCGCCGCAACTACCTATGCGGTATCGCTGGATTTCGGCCCGGGCCGCTATGCCCGCGTCCTGCCACGGCTGGCAGGCGGGTTATTGCCCGCACTGCTGGGCAAGCTGCTGCCATATACCTTCCTGTTCATGCTGATCCTCAGCATCTCTGACATCGGGCTTTACGGGTGGCTCGGGGTGCCGCTTCGCGGCTCGCTGCTTCTGATGGGGGTGGGGGCGGCGCTGTTCATCATCGCCTGCCAGCTGATCGGGGCGCTTTGCTTCCTTCTGACGCGCGATTTCGCCCGCGCCGTCAGCTTCGTGGGCGTGATCCTGGCGCCAGCGCTGGGTTATATGGGCATCGGCTTTCCGCGCGAGGCGATGCCGCCCCTGGCGCAGGCGTGGTCCGGGCTGATCCCCGGCACCTGGTATATCCAGTTGCGCATCGACCAGTCGCTGCGCGCGACCCCCATGGATCTGTCCGTCTGGCCTGTCCTTTACCTTCTGGCGATTGCCGTCGCACTGGGATTGATAGTGCTGCTGCGTCTTGACCGGATGCGATCGGCGCTTGCTCCCGCCACGGCGCACACGGCGAGGAGGACGGCATGAAGGCGATCCTGCGCGCGCTGCGGGCTGAGCTTGCGGCGATTTTCGGCGATCCGCAGATCCTGTCAGTGATGGTGGTGTCGCTGGCGATCTATGCGCTGATCTATCCCTATCCCTACCGGCCAGAACTGCTGCGCGAGGTGCCTGTGGCGGTGGTCGATCTGGATAACTCGGCCGGCTCGCGCCAGCTTGCGCGCGACATCGACGCCAGCGAAGCGGTGGCCGTCGTCGCCCGCCCGCCGACCATGGCAGAGGCCGAGCGGCTGGTCCACGAACGCCGCGCCTATGGCATCCTGCTGGTGCCGCAAGGCTTCGAGCGCGAATTGCTGCGCGGCCGGCAAAGCCCCATCGCCATCTATGCCGACGCGAGCTACTTCCTGATGTATCAGAAGGCGCTGACCGGCATCGCCGGGCCTTCCCGCACTACCGGCGTGCAGGTGCAGGTCGCGCGCCAACTGGCCACCGGCACCAGCCGCACCGAGGCCCTGTCGGGCGCCAGCCCCATCGCACTGGTCGAAGTGCCGCTGTTCAACCCGGCCGGCGGCTATGCCACCTACATCCTGCCCGCGGCCTTCGTGCTGATCCTGCAGCAGACAATGATGATGGGCCTTGGCCTTGTCACCACGCGCCGTGCGCCCTCGGCCGATCCGCTGCCGTGGCAGATGCTGGGCCGGGCCGGGGCGTGGCTGAGCCTCTATGCGCTGCTGCTGCCGATGTATCTGGTCGTGCTGCCTTGGGCCTATGGCCTGCCCTGGCTGGGCCATCTACCGGCGCTGGCGACGCTGGGGGTGCCTTTCGTGCTTGCGGTCGGATTCCTTGCGCAGGCCGTGGCCGCCGTGCTGCGCCGTGCCGAGATCGTGCAGATGGTGCTTCTGTCCTTGGGGATGCCGCTGTTCTTCCTGTCAGGCTTCTCCTGGCCCGTCGAGTCGCTGCCGCCCCTGTTGCGCGCCGCCGCCCAGGCTATTCCCAGCACCGCGATGATCGAGGGCTATGTCCGCAGCGCCCAGATGGGGGCCGGCCTGGCCGAACTGGCGCCCCTCATCCGCCAGCTCTGGCTTCTCGCGTTTGCCTATGCCGGAATCACCCTTCTGTTGCGCTTGGGCGCAAGCGGCTCGCGGCTTTCCGCAGCCCGGCTGGAAGCTCGGTCGCGGGAGGCGGGCGACGCCTTGTGAGGGCGTGCACGGAGGCAGGCGTCAAGGGTTGGGGCGCGGCCGATCCGGGCGCGGCCATGATCTCGGACCAGCCGACGCCTAGGGTCAGGACTCGTCGATCAGAGCTAGAAGATGACGGCGGCGGCGATGCACATGGCTGAGAAGAATGTGTGGGCGCATCGGTCGTAGCGGGTTGCGACACGACGCCAGTCCTTGAGCTTGGCAAAGAGGTTCTCGACTTTGTGACGCTGGCGGTAGATCCCCTCAAACGAGCGTGGAAAGCTGCGCCTGCGTCAGGTGCGCTACACCCTCTTTCGCCGTCGGCCAGGGAAAGTACCCGCGCTCCAAAATCTTGTAGAATAGGCAGAACCCCCGAATGCCAGAACATCGCCTGATTTGCCCGATCAGCAAAAACAGCTCACCGGACGCTCACGGGCGACCCTGACGTCAAAATCTTTGTTGCCTCTGGATGCCATCGGCCCGCGAATACCGACCTTGCCGAGCAAAGCCGATTCTTCGACAAACCCTATAGCTGTGCGGACTTGATCGCCAATCTGACCGAAATGCGTTCCGCAGCATGGGGCAAGAACAAGATTTGCTGTAAATCGTACGCTAAGGCCGGATGCGCACGCCGTCATAGCTATTGGCAGCAATCTCGTTACAAAGCGTTGACCACTCACATCCCTGACAAGCTTTGCGGATCAGGCCTGCGGCGAAAGCTTTTCGCATCTCGTCGACCCGCGCGGTATGAAGTAGCATGCCCAGGCCAATGGAGACTTCGCCGTTCAAGAAGTCGGAAAGGTCTGCCGCCGCTTGGCTATCGCGCAACCGAACACTATCACGCAAACAATGCGGCTCGGCCTCGCCCATCAGAGCCTCACAGATGTCGTCTGGGCCATCAATGATCAGGATGTCTTCTCCGGCCGAAAGACGCTCGGCGATCCTGTCGTAATTCTCGACGAATTCGGCTGTGTATCCTTTGCCCACATAGGTGAGCAGGCAAAGGAGATGATGCGGACGCAGGCGTACCGTCATGCCGAAGGGCGCGCCCGTCCCTTTGCAAGCAGGCGCAGGACCGCCGCTCCAAGCGCGGATTTTAATGCCGCTCCAACCAGGAAAGGCAAGACGCCGAGCATGAATGCCTTTTCACCACCGATCATCAAGGCAAGCACGCCCCCCCCAATAATCAGGCAGAGCAAGTTGGCGAGCGCCATGGAAACGAATGCCAAGGCAGGACGATGGCCGTTCCAGCCCTTCTCCGCCAGGAAACCAGTCAAGGCGGCGATGATCGGAAAGGCGAACAGATAACCGGCCGTCGGTCCGATAAAGGGGGCGAAGCCGCCGGCCCCACCAGCCAGGACCGGCATGCCGGCAACAGCTTCGATCAGCCAGGCGACGACCGTCGCCGCGCCAAGGCGCCAGCCATAGAGTGCACCGATAAGCGTGACGGCAAAGGTTTGCATGGTGATCGGTACAGGTATCATGGGAACTTCGATGTATGACGATGCGGCCAGAACACCGGTACCGAGCAGGACGGCCATGCCTTTCCAAATCAGCGAAGCATGTTGCAGATCAAGCGGGCTGAACGCCGGCTTGGAGGCTTCAGAGGGCAGGTAGCTCATGCGGATCTCCATTTTATAGATAATTTTATGATTCTGTAGCTAATGACTCCACAGAGCATGAGAATTGGCAAGCCATGAAGATCGTGACTGGCAAAAGCTATTGGTAGTGCTCGGAGAAATTTGCCTTTAGAGCGGCCTTTTGCCGACCCACTGCACGTGGCGCGCCAGAACGGCGGTTGCCTGCTCGATATCGCCAGCCCGCAACGCGGCGAGAATAGCCCGATGGTCGCGGTCGGTCGGCGCCTCCCATTCAGCACGCCAGCCGGAAAATAAAAGGCGCGCGCTCGCCATCTGCAAATCATCGATCGCCTTCAAAAGACGCGGCATGCCGCAGGGGGCAAGAATCAATCGATGGAAAGCGCGGTTTGCTTCTTCCCAGGTCTGCACGTCGGCGGCTTTGTCGCCCGCTTGGGTAGCCGCTTCTGCGGCACTGAGGATAGCCTGTGTCAGATGCGGCGCGGCATGGCGCAACGCCAGCACCTCCAATGCCGCACGCATCTCTGCCACCTCCTTCACTTCCTCCATTGTGAAGGCCGCGACCCGGACACCGCGCCGTGGTTCGCTGACAACGAGCCCTTGCGACTCCAGCAGGCGGAACGCCTCGCGTACCGGCACATGACTAGCGCTGAACTCTAAAGCTATGTGGTCCTGCCGCAGTTTTGCTCCAGCCGAGATGTTGCCGGAGATTATGCGCTCCGCAAGGGTGCGGCTGATACGAGCAGCGGTGGTGTCTGATTTGGAAGCCGTCATAGAATTATAGATAATTTAGGCGTGAGGCAACGTCGAGAGGCATGGTGCAAATCAGGCCGCTCGCAGAAGACGGCCTGGAAGCCGCAAAGGTCTGAAGCCCTCTGGCATCTGCTGTTCGGCATCCCACGAATAGATACCCGTGAGATTTATGTGCTCCCAGCTGAGCGGCGAGACGTGTTTGAGCAAATCGTCCGGAATATGCCGACCCTGCTTTCGCAAGTAGGCCGTCGCTCTGCTGAGATAAACGGTGTTCCAATGCACGATGGCACTGACAACCAGGTTAAGTCCGGAGGCACGGAACGCCTGGCTGTCGAAGGAGCGATCCCGGATTTCGCCGCGCTCATGGAAAAAGACGGCGCGTTTCAGCTTGTGCGCGGCTTCGCCCTTGTTGAGGCCGGCCTGGCAGCGCCGGCGCAACGATGGGCTGGAATACCATTCGATCATGAACATGGTGCGCTCGATGCGACCCAGTTCGCGCAACGCCTTGGCCAAATCACTGGATTTTGATGAGGAGCACCACTTGAGAATCGTCGATGGCGCGACGGCACGCGTCATGATCGAGGCCGCAAGGCGCAGCAGTTCGTCCCAATGCTCCATGATGAGCGCGATATTGATTGGCGTCCCGATGTGATTGGCCAGCGTCGGATAGCTATCGGCCTTCTCGAAGGTGTGGAACTTCCGGTCCTTGATGTTGCGAAGACGCGGCGAGAAGCGCCTGCCGATCAGGCAAAATAGCGCGAAGACATGATCGCTGGCGCCGCCCGTGTCCGTAAACAGCTCCTCGATCTCCAAAATGGTGTCGTGGTCGAACAGGCCGTCGAGCACATACACGGCCTCGCTTTCGGTCGGGCTGATCGGCAAGATGCTGTAGTATCCATATTGGTCGGAAAGCCCGCTGTAGAATTTCGTGCCGGGCTCGCTGCCATAGTGCAGATTGATGTCGCCGCGTCTGGCAGCCCGGTCGCTGGCTCGAAAGAACTGCCCATCGGATGAAGCGGTCCTTCCTTCGCCCCAGATTTGCGAATGCGGATGCCTGGTGTGAGCATCGGTCACGGCCGCCTGTGCCGCCCGGTAGGTCTCGGAGCGGGCATGGAAGCTACGCATCCAGCCGATCTGATGAGCGCTGATGCCCTTCGACGCTCCGGCCATCCGTTTTGGGCCGAGATTCGTGCCGTCGGCAAGTACGCCGGCCAGCATGGCAGCGACGTTCTGCGGCACATCGCCGGTCCGGACGTGGGTGAACTGGTCCGCAAACCCGGTCCATTCATGCACTTCCCGCAAGAGATCAGGGACCTCGACCAGAGGATACATCTCCGTGATTTCGGCATTGAGGGCTTCGGCTGCAGCCGGTACATTGCTGGTAAGCGGCGTCACGATAAGCGTGCCATTCTCCATCCTCACACCATCGAGTTTCCCGAAACGAGCCTGCCAGGCCAAGCGTTTGAGGTTGGTGTCCATCGTCTGCCCAACCTCTGCCAACCAGGCTGCGCCATCGATCGGAACACCAAGGCCGAGCTGGTTTTCTTCCTTCAGGGCGGCAAAGGTGGGTTTCGGCATCAGATCTTCATCGATCGGTCGAAACGATCGACTTCCCTCGACCCACACGTCTCGCCGATGCAGTCGGTCGCGCAGATGCGTGAGCGTTGCAATCTCGTAAAGCCGCCGATCCGGTTTTCCGCCTTCGAAGATAAGCTTTTTCTCGGTTGGACCGAGATGGCCGACAGGAACGCGATCCGGCAGAACACGCCGCCCCTCGACATAGAGCAGTTGAATAGCAGCGACCGCCGCCAAAAGCGGATCGTGTCGGCGCCGCGACTTAAACGCGAACGCCTGAAGGAAGGCCCCGGCAAACTTCCGGATATTGCCATGCTGCTCGGCCGCCAGCACGAGAGGCGAAGCGCTGGCGCTCTCAACCATCGCTTCAAGACCGGGCTTAATCTGAAGAAGTCGATGCCAGCCAACTTGCCGGTTGACCGTCGCAAGCGCATCCTCTTCGGTGTCATTGGCAGGGCGACGATCGTGTCGAGGAACAATCGAAGTGCCTTGGAAGTTTCAAGTCGGGCGTCCATGTGACGCTGCTTTTTCTGGTTGTTGGCCTTCGAGTACAGCCGGCCCATCAGCTTGACGAACATCATCACCGCATCATCGGTGAGCTTCTGGCCGAGCTTGATGATCTGCGCCACGATCGTCGCGCGCCGGCCTGGCTGGCGCCATAGTCTTCGGCCAGCCAGGCCGGCGCTGCGTCACCTTCCCGAACCATCTGCTCCCATCGCCCGGAGGAAATGCGGGCCTGTAATCGGGGATCGATCCCGAGCGAGCGTAGGAACGCGATGCGTTCCGTCAATCCGACCAGGTTGTCGGAGCCCGGAGCGTCGGGACCAGACCGCAGCCAATGAAGGCGCGTCTGCCCGATCGCAGGATCAACGTCCAACAATGGGTCGAGGGTTTCGAGCTTTTCCGGATCGAGATCCGAAAGTAATGCGCTCTCGGCGCGACGACGGGCGATGCGGCGAGCTGTCAGTCCCAAGTGCTCGATCGTATTGACTGCCGGTAACAGAACTCGACGCTCCCGAAACGAGCCGACGATTGCCTTCGCGATCGTCACTCCTTTATCTGTTGTCGCCGCGGCATCGATCCCCGCCAGCAACGCAGCGCGCCGGTCCTGCGCCGTTGCACTTCTCATCCCGAGATATCCGAGAAGGTAAGCCGTATGCTCGCGGCGGGTTTCCTCACGCCGGGCATAGAATTCGAACAGCCGGGGGTCGGCGTTCAGCTGCCCCGCGACATAATTGAGCATCGCAGCGGGCGGGGTTTCGTTTGGCAGCAACGCTCGGCCCGGATAACGCATCAAGCAGAGTTGCACGGCAAACCCGAGCTGGTTATGTCCGCGTCTGCGAAGCCCGACTTCCAGCCGATCGACCGGCGACAGAGAGTAGTGCTGGATCAGACTGTCTTCATCAGTCGGAATATCAAACAGCTCCCGTCGATCTTGAGCATGGAGAAGTTTTCGTCGGGCCACCGTTTTACTCCTTATAATATGCGCTGGGTGACCGACCCTCTGTCCGAAAACGGTCCTCTTTGTTCAGTCTTGAAGCTGTTGTCATGACGATCTTCGTGTCGTCCGTCGGGGAGGGAAAGTGGTTGCAGCGCATCTTGTCGGGTCGCGCGGCCACTGTCCAGACCCTGTTGAAGCGTGCTAGCGAGCCTCAACGATATTGTCGATCACCAGTCTCAAGTTCGCCTTGTCCCGCCGGCCTTTCTGAAGCTGGCAAACGAGAATGGTCGCCAGGGCTGCGGCGTCTTCGCTCGATTTGGGAATTCGGTGGCTGTCACAGGCGTCGTCGAAGACGGCCTGGATGAGACTAAGGTCTTCCGGCAGAAGCGGCTCTCGAACGGGCAAAGCGGGCATGCGTATCTCCAACGCGACAGTGTTTGAATCCGGTATAGTTCGTTGTTCCCGCAAGGATTTATGGATCGGAGCTTGCCTTGACCTTACCCAGATTGATGAAGCGCCTCGAATTCCGCAGCAGGAACGGGCTTGCCGAACAGATAGCCTTGAACTTCGGTGCATTTCTGCTCCTTCAGGAACGCCATCTGCTCCTTCGTCTCGACGCCTTCTGCAATGACGTCCATCCCAAAACTGCGGCCGAGATAGATCACCGCCCTGACCACGGCGGCATCTTCCAGATCCGTCGTCACGTCGCGCACGAATGTCCGGTCGATCTTGAGACGCGAGACCGGATAACGTTTGAGGAGACTGAGCGATGCGAAGCCTGTCCCGTAGTCGTCGAAAGCCAGACCCACTCCGAGCGCCCTCAGATCCTGCAGGAGCTTCAGCGTGCTGTCGTCGTTGTTCAGCAAGACGTTCTCGGCGATCTCAAGCTCAAGCGACGAGGGTGGAAGAGCCGTATCCCTCAAAGCCTTCTCAACGACATGTAGCAGCTGGCCATTTCGGAACTGCGCCTCGAAGAGATTGATGCCGATGCGGAAGTTCGGGATCGAAGTTTGCCAGATCGCTGCCTGCGCACACGCTGTTCGCAAGATCCATTCGCCGATTTCCGGGGCGGACGGTTTTTGGCTGAGCACGTCGATGAAGGAAACTGGGCCCAGAAGACCGCGCGTCGGGTGGTTCCACCGGATGAGCGCTTCGGCGCCGCTTACCGTTCCCGCCGCGGTATGCACTTGGGGCTGGTAAAAGAGTTCGAACTCGCCCTGCTCAAAGGCTTGACGAAGTTCATGCTCGAATACCCGGCGGGCCACAATCACTTCGCGGAAGGCGAGTGTGAATATCTCATATCTACCTCGGCCAGCAGCCTTGGCTTTGTAAAGCGCGAGATCCGCTGATCCCAGCAGTTCGTCGTCCCGCTGGCTGTGATCCGGCGAAAGAGCAATACCGACGCTGGCGCCAATCTCGATCGCCTGGGCGGCAAATTCATACGGGGCGCTGATCGCATTGATGAGCCGCCCGGCCGCTTCCATCGCCGACCGCGGATGATTTCCGGCAAGCAGGGCAACAAACTCGTCTCCGCCAAGGCGCGCAACCATGATTGCGTCAGGACAGCCGGTCTTCAGGCGTGCGCCAGCTTCCCGCAGAACCGCATCGCCGACATTGTGGCCAAGCGTGTCGTTGACCTCCTTGAAACGGTCGAGGTCGAGCAGCAGGAGCGATGCCGGTGTGCCGCTCGCCAGCGTCTGTTTGAGGCAGTCGCGCCAGGCCGCGCGATCGGGGAGATCGGTAAGCGTTGACGATGCCAACCTTGATCAGGTAGCGGCTTCTCCGGCGCCCCCAACACTTAAACCCCTCTCTCTGGATGAAGGGGCGAGGGGCGAAAGCGTTGAGATCTCGCCAAAGAGCGCGGGAAGAAGCGCTGAAATTGCGTTGGCTACCAGTTTTTCTTTTTTGCCCAAGTCCGTACCGGCGGGCCAGATCATGTACAAGGTTCGCGTCAACGGCGGGTCCGCGATGCGCCGAGTACGCAAAAGATCTGCCGAAACCTCACGAACAACATTGCCGTAGGGCAGGATTCCGCAGGCTTTGCCGCGAATGATCAAATCCTTCATCGCCGCCATGGACTCGACCTGATAAAGCACGTTGAGAGAAAGACCCTCGCGTCGCAACACATCGTTGATGGTTTGCCTCAGAAGATCCTTCTCACTTGGCATCACGAACGGGATGTCTACGAGGTCGCGGAACGTAATTGGTTTCTCGGAATCGAAGGGGGTGTTTGGAGCGACGATCAGCCGAAGCTCTTCGTTCAGGAGTGCCTCATGCGACAGGCGCGACCCCTCCGGGATACTGTAGGCAAGCGCCATATCAAGATCGCCACGTTCCATGCGTGAAATGAGGATGTGGCTGAACTCCTCAAATATCTGCACTTCTACAGGTAACTTGGCTGACCCTGTCGCCTCGAGAAGCCGCCCTGTAATGAGCGTTGCTAGGCTTGGCGTCAGACCTAGTCGTACAGTGCCGAGATCGACTCTCTCGAGTTCTTTCAAGCGCTGCTTGAGCGAACGTACGCGGTTGAGAATGACCTTCGCTTCTTCAAGACAAAGCTCGCCCGCCGCAGTAGCGACGGTTCCACGCGGTGTTCGCTTTAGAAGTTTTACACCGAGCTCCTGCTCAAGGCTACGAAGCTGCATGCCGAGGGCGGGCTGAGCAACATTTAAAGTCGTGGATGCTTGGGTGATACTGCCGCAAGCGCAGACCTCAACAAAGTACTCCAACTGACGAATGCGCATGCCGTCCTCCCAGTGAGCAAGCAGGTCAGTCAAACATTTTCGGTCTTGCTGCGCAAGCTTTAGGTATTGGACAACGTCTTCGGGACCGAGTTTGATCGGCCTGCGAACCGGGCGAGGAGACATTCGGTTCAAGGGAGGTTTCGATGTCAGTTACACGGTTGGGCGTGCGCCTCGCACGCCTGCTCTCAGCTTTCGCGAATTTTGAAGCGGAAGCAGCACGTCACCTAACATCGGGTGCAATGTGATGAACAGTCGCGTAACTGCACCGGACGCAGCCCCTCTCGACAACGAGCAGCCCACTCCGACTCAAACGGCCGCACTGTTTGGCAGCGACTTGATCGCCGACACGCTGAGGCGGCTCGACATCCCTTTCATTGCCCTTGTTCCCGGAGCAAGCTTTCGCGGCTTGCACGACAGCCTCGTGAACTTTCTCGGCAATACCTCACCGAAGATGCTCGTCTGCCTTCATGAAGAGCACTCGGTGGCCATCGCTCACGGCTACGCTAAGGTGACGGGAAAGCCGCTTGCTGCTGCAGTCCACTCTAATGTCGGGCTGATGCATGCTACGATGGCAATGTTCAATGCCTGGTGTGATCGGATGCCGGTCTTAGTGATCGGCGCGACAGGACCCGTCGACGCTGCCAAGCGCCGCCCGTGGATCGATTGGATCCATACAGCCGCTGATCAGGGCGCCCTTGTCCGACCTTACGTGAAGTGGGATAACCAGCCAGCGTCTCCCGTCGCGGCGCGCGAGGCACTTGTACGCGCTAAATGGATTGCGGAAACTCTTCCAGCCGGCCCCGTTTATGTGAACCTCGACGCGGGTCTCCAGGAGGATCCGCTTGAGGCAATGCCGGCTCCGCTAGATCTCTCACGAATGGCAACTCCTGTGAGCAATGCTCCAGGCGAGGTAGATGTTGCGCGGGCGGTCGCGTTGCTGCGCCAGGCGAAGAGCCCGATCATTCTTGCCGGTCGCGTCTCGCGCGACCGTGAGGCTTGGAACGCGCGTGTGGCACTTGCAGAGAGGCTCGGCGCGCGGGTTCTGACTGACTTGAAGATTGGAGCATCCTTCCCGACCGACCACCCGCTGCTGCTTGCACCGCCAGCAATATTTCCAAGCTCTGAGAGCCTGCAGGCGGTGCGAGATGCCGACGTAGTGCTGGATCTGGATTGGGTTGCGCCAGCCGGAATCCTGCCGCCGGAAGCGGGGTTTGCTGGGAAGCTGATCCGGGTCTCGCTCGATCACCACATTCACAACGGCTGGAGCATGGATCACCAGGCGATGCCGCTGGCGGACCTGTTTGTGGCGGCGGACCCGGATCAGATGGTTTTTGCTCTCAATCATTTGCTTGGATTGGAAGCCGAAGCAGCAGCGCCGACCGTACTCGACGCACCGGCGGATCAGGCGAGCGTCGATGGCGCACCTCTCGGTGTTCCCGACCTCGCGCATGAACTGCGCCAGGCACTGGCGGGCAGGCAGGTCTCCCTGACGCACCTTCCACTGTCCTGGGACGGCGGTTGCTGGCCCTTCCGCGATCCGTTGGATTTTCTCGGTTCAGACGGAGGAGGCGGTATCGGTGGCGGGCCGGGCATTGCGGTGGGCGCTGCCCTTGCCTTGCGAGGCACGGGCCGGTTACCGGTTGCCATCTGCGGTGATGGCGACTTCCTGATGGGAGCAACGGCGCTTTGGACCGCGGTCCATTATCGGATCCCGATGCTGATGGTAATCGCCAACAACCGGTCCTTCTACAACGACGAGGTACATCAAGAGCGCATGGCGCGTATGCGCGGACGGCCGGTCGAGAACAAGTGGATCGGCCAGCGCATGAACGATCCCGAAGTCGACATTGCAGCGATTGCGCGTGCCCAAGGAGCCACGGCTTTCGGTCCCATTAAAGGCCGCGCGGCACTGGCCAAAGCTTACGAAGAGGCTGTGGCGGTTGTTGATGCGGGTGGCGTTGCCGTGGTGGAGGTTCATGTGGAGCCTGGCTACACGCCCGCCATGGCAAGCGGTCTTACGCGGGAGAATGCTGGGCACAGTGGAGGACGTTCGTGAACGACATGATCAGGCCGGAGCAAATCATGCAGCGTTCGTCTGCCACGCGGGAACCGATGCTGGTGATCGACCATGTCACGAAGAGGTTCGAAACGCCGGAAGGCCCAGTCATTGCCGTCGATGATATTTCACTCGATGTGGGCCGCGGCGAGTTCGTCTCGATCATCGGCCCGTCCGGGTGCGGAAAGTCCACCCTGTTCAACCTGGTTGGCGGTTTGCTGTCGATCAGCAGCGGTACGATCCGGATCGACGGCGAGGCCATCAATGGTCCGCACAAATCGATCGGCATGGTCTTCCAAGAGGATGCGACCTTCCCCTGGCGTACGGTGGCGGAAAATGTAGCCTTTCCCCTTGAGCTTCAGGGCGTGCCAAAAGCGGAGCGGCTGGAGCGCGCCCGTCACTTCGTTTCCCTTGTGGGTCTTCAGGGGTTCGAAAAGCGTTACCCGGCCGAACTTTCGGGAGGCATGCGCCAGCGCGTCTCCATTGCACGAACACTTGCCGCAGAGCCGAAGCTTCTGCTGATGGATGAGCCATTCGCAGCCCTAGATGAGCAGACTCGCTTGCTACTCGGCGACAAGGTTCTGCAGATTCAGCAGGAGCTGAACCAGACCATATTGCTGATCACGCACAATATCACCGAAGCCGTGCAGCTTTCGGACCGCATCCTGATCATGACCTACCGGCCAGGACGGACCAAGCGGGTTGCGCTGATCGAGTTGCCACGGCCACGCACTTCGGAAATGCTGTCGAGCGACACGTTCGGACGCTACGTCGCCGAAGTCTGGGCGGATCTGCGCGAGGAAGCGAGTCGTGGCATGCAGGACGCAGAGCGAGGTGCACGATGAGCACCCGCCGGCGCGATCCCGTTCTTCAGCGCTGGGCACCTGAATTGGTGGGCGTTGCCTTCGTTCTTGGCGTTTTCCTGCTGATCGAGGCCCTTGTCCGCAGTTCAATCCTCAACCCGTACATTATCCCGCGTCCATCAGATGTCGTGATCGCGTTCGAGAGGATCATCCTTGAGGAGCGGATCGTCAACCGCTTCCTGGTGACGGCGTCCGAAGCAGGCACGGCAGCCGTGTTGGTTGCGCTGATCGGCATACCGCTCGGCACTTTGTTGCAGGGCGTGCCGCTCCTGCGGAAAGCAACCGAAACCTGGATAGCGGGAATGGCGGCGGCGCCGATCGTCCTTATCTACCCGCTGTTTCTCGTGATCTTCGGCCGCAGCCCCTGGACCATCATCGCCATAGCGGTGCTCGCAGGATTGCCTCCCGTCGCCATGCTGACGCTGGAAGGCTTGAGCGCCGTGCGCCCCGCTCTCGTCAATACAGGTCGCAGTTTCCGACTCAGCCGCTGGCAAATGTTCTGGAAGATCATGTTCCCGGCAGCGCTTCCGAGCATCTTCTCCGGCCTGCGCATCGGGCTGATCTTCGCTCTCATCAATGTCGTCGGCGTCGAATTTCTCATCAACTTTGGGGGTCTTGGACCGCTCATCAACGAGCTTGCCGAGCGATACGATATGCCAGGCACCTATGCAGCAATCTGCTTCGTCGTACTTGTCAGCATTATCGTCTTCGTCATCATGGAAAGGCTGGAAAAATGGCTGCGACCGGTGCGTTGACATCTCCGTGGACGTCGAAGATGAACCCCGTGCTTGTGGTACGGGTAGCCATCATCGCAACGCTGCTCGTCTTGTGGCAGCTCATGTCGATGTCGGGACTGCTCTATGAGGACGTGGTTCCTGGGCTGCCGCAGATCGCGGGCGGACTTTACAGCCTGCTCACGACGGCGGAGTTCTACGGTAACCTAAGAGTGACGGCGGGAGAGATTATTTCCGCGAGCGTGATCGGCGGGCTGGGGGGACTGGCGGCTGGATTACTCCTCGGCGGTTCGCACTTCATCGAACGGGCCTTCGAGCGGTATTTTTACTATCTTGGGCCGACTCCGAAGATCATCTTCTTTCCCCTGATGATCATGTGGTTCGGCGTCGGACCTGGATCGAAAGTGGCGATGGGTGCCATGTCGTGCTTTTTTCCGGTAGCGCTCGCAGTTGCAGCGGGGATGCGCAGGATCCCGCCGATCCTCATCCGCGTCGGACAAAGCTTCAGGGCGAACCGCTGGCAGATGCTGACCAAGGTTCATCTTCCGGCAATGCGCGAGCCCGTGGTCAACGGCTTGAGGCTTGGCTTCGGAGTGGCTCTCATCGGCGTCCTGCTGGCGGAGACCAAGCTTTCCAACCAGGGATTGGGCTTCCTGGTGATCCAGAACTACCAACGCTTCGACATGCCGGCGATGTATGCCCTGCTGATCACGATCTTCGTGCTGGCTGTGGCGGTCAATGCTGCCTTGGGGCGGTTGTCAGGTGCGCGTCGCTGAAGAGCATAAATTAGTTTTCACGGCCGCGCGGAGGAGCGGCGGCCGCTAACAGAAGTCCTGGCAGCGATGATGCTCCAGGATACAATTCGGGAGGAATAGAAATGAAAAACATCTTGTGGCTCGGCGGCGTTCTATTGGCAGGGCTTGCAACTGCCGTACCGGTTCATGCGGCCGATCTTCTGAAGGTGGCCATCGGCCAACGTGGTAACTGGGATACCGCGGTCAGCCAGCTCGGCCATGACGCCGGCATCTTCAAGAAGCACGATATCGACCTCGAACTGCTCTACACGCAGGGTGGCGGCGAGACCATGCAGGCGGTGATTTCCAACAGTGTCGACATCGGTGTAGCAGCCGGAACGATCGGGGTGCTTTCTGCAGCGCAAAAGGGCGCGCCGGTACGTATCGTCGGCGCTCAAGCAACGGGTGCCGCTGACTTCTGGTATGTGAAAGCAGACTCACCCCTTCAAAGCATCAAAGAGGCCACGGCCGACACGACAATCGGCTACTCTACAAATGGCTCTTCGACCCACAGTATCGTGCTCGGCTACATCAACGCTTACAAGCTGAAGGCGCAGCCCGTTGCGACCGGCAATCCGTCGGCCACCTTCACGCAAGTCATGAGCGGCCAAATCAATGTCGGCTGGTCGTCGCCCCCGTTCGGCTTCGACGCGCTCGCCGCCAACAAGATTCGCATCCTTGCGCGCGCAAACGACATCGAGACCATAAAGGGCCAGTCGATCCGCACGCTCATCGCGCATGCGTCGGTTGTAGACGGTAAGGCCTCCCAGCTGAAGCGCTTCATGGACGCGTATCGGGAAACGATCGACTGGATGTACAAGGGCGATGATGCCCTCAAGGCCTATGCCGCTTTCGCCAAGACCGATCTGGAGACGGCTCGGAAGATACGCGACGAGTTCTTCCCGAAGAGCCTCATTGATCCAGACAAGATGTCAGGTGTCGATCAGCTGATGGCGGACGGCATCCAGTTCAAGGCGATGTCGCAGCCATTGACCAGCGATCAGCTGAAGACGCTGATCCGCATCCCCCCGCGCAGCTGAATCTAGGTGCCGGTCCTTCTGGGCCGGCTCCCCCGACGATAAAACGCTTTGAGGACCACATGGATATTTCAAAATCCGAAACCACGCCCGCCAGGCTGGTCCAGCCCAATCTTCCGCAGCAACGTGACCTTTATTACGGCGGTGCCTGGCACAAGCCGACTGCGGGCAACCGTACGGTGGTGACAAGTCCATCGACAGGCGAGTCATTAGGCGAGGTCGGCGATGCAGACGCGGCTGACGTTGATGCCGCAGTTGCCTCAGCCCGCGCCGGGTTGAAGGTTTGGAGGGATGTACATCCCAACGAACGCGCCAAGATCCTCAGGCGCATTGCGGGACTGGTGCGCGAGAATGCGCTTGAGCTTGCGGCGATAGACGCGGCAGACTGCGGCAATCCCGTCAAGGCGATGCTTGGTGACGCAGACATCGCTTCGGCTCAACTCGAGTTCTTCGCGGGTCTGGTGACGGAGATGAAGGGTGCTTCGATCCCGATGGGAAGCGCCGCCATCAATTTCTCTGTGCGGGAGCCGGTGGGCGTTGTCGCCAAGATCCTTCCATTCAATCACCCGTTCATGTTCGTCGCGGGAAAATCTGCCGCGCCGCTTGCTGCCGGTAACGCGGTCATTGTCAAACCGCCAGAGCAGGCGCCGCTTTCGGCACTACGTTTTGCCGAACTGGTGGACGGTCTCCTGCCGCCCGGCGTGTTCAATGTCCTTCCCGGAGGCCGAGCTGCGGGAGCAGCAATTGCAGGGCATCCCGGAATCGCGATGGTGTCGCTGATCGGGAGTGTGCCGACAGGCAGAGCCGTTATGCAAGCCGCTTCGGCCACCTTAAAGCCGCTCCTTCTTGAACTCGGTGGCAAGAATGCGCTCATCGCTTATCCTGACGCAGACCCGCGAGAGGTCGCCCAAGCCATGGCGGCGGGCATGAACTTCACGTGGTGTGGTCAATCATGCGGCTCCACAAGCCGCGCCTTCTTGCACAGCTCGATCTACGACGAGGTGCTCGCTTTGGTGCCTGAAGCCTGCAGAAGTTTCAAACCCGGAAACCCGCTCGACATGTCGACGACGATGGGTGCACTCGCAAGCCGGCAGCAATATGAGCGTGTTCTCGAATTCATCGCTGCTGGCAAGTCAGAGGGCGCGCGGCTCATTTGCGGCGGCGAAACTCCCGCGGACGCTCGCTTGAGCGGCGGATGCTTCGTGCCGCCGACAGTGTTCGCAGACGTCGAAGCTCATATGCGGATCGCCCATGAGGAAATCTTCGGCCCGGTGCTTTCGGTCATGCCCTGGACGGACGAGACGGCCATGCTCGAGGCGGTTAACGCCGTCGACTATGGTTTGACGTGTTCGATTTGGACCAATGATCTTAACGCGGCGCACCGGACTGCGACAGCAGTCGAGGCTGGATACGTCTGGGTCAATGAAGTCTCTAAGCATTTTCTGGGTACACCATTCGGCGGCGTCAAACAGTCCGGCCTTGGGCGTGAGGAATGCCTCAGCGAACTCCTCGCCTATACCCAGGAGAAGAACATCCATATCCGCATCCGACAGCAGGCCGGGCGCGCATCATCGGTGGAGTCATGAACCTATGAACATGCATTCATTCGGCAAGCTTAGCCTTTCGATCGCAGTCGGCGACTACGATCGAAATCGCGCACTGTTTGACGGGACCGTGCGGATCGATGGCGTCGACCCTATATTCATGACCCTGGACCCGGAGGAGATATTCTTCCGCGCGTTTCGCAATGCCGAGTTCGATATCTGTGAGCTGTCGCTGTCGAGCTTCACCTTGAAGGTCGCAAACGGTTCGGCAGATTACGTCGGTATTCCCGCCTTCCTGTCGCGCGCCTTTCGCCATACCTCGATCTATGTTCGCACTGACCGCATCAAGCGGCCTGAAGACCTCAAGGGCAAGCTGATCGGTCTGCCGGAGTATCAGCTGACGGCATGTGTGTGGGCCAGGGCGATCCTCGCCAATGACTATGGGGTCAACGCGGACGAGGTCACCTGGGTGAGAGGTGGCATCGAGGAGCCCGGCCGGGCGGAGAAGCTGGCAGTGTCGCTGCCTGAAAGGGTGCGCGTTGAAACCGCTCCACCAGATCGTACGCTGTCGCAGATGCTCGAAGCCGGCGAGATCGACGCGATGATCACACCGCGGGCGCCATCCTGTTTCGCGCGACGCGCGCCGAATGTCGGCTGGCTGTTCTCCGACCCCGTCGCCGCTGCCCAGGATTATTACCGGCGTACTTCAATCTTCCCGATTATGCACGTCCTTGGTCTTCGGCGCACCATCGCGGAGCAGCATCCCTGGCTGCCTGCAGCAATTCTCAAAGCGTTCTCGGCATCCAAGGCAGCGGCCGAAAGGAAGCTTGCCGATACATCCGCAACAAAGGTCACCATGCCCTTCGTGGAAGAACAATTGGCGGCCGCACGCGCTTTGATGGGCGACGACTACTGGACGTATGGCATGAGAAACAACCTGCCGACGCTGGAGGCGTTCTTGGACCAGCATCACCTGCAGGGTCTGTCGCCGCGCCGTGTCGCGGTCGGCGAGCTATTCCACGTCGCAACACATGAGGCCCATCGTGTGTAGCCCCGGTGACGATCACGCGCATCCTATTGCAGTCGACATCGAAGACACCGCACAGGTCTCCGACGCACCGTCCGAGGTTCTGATCGAGGAACTGGTTGCGGCCAACCAGATCCTGTTCGACCAGGGGGTTGTGGACGCCTTTGGTCACATCAGCGTGCGGCATGACAAGCGACCGGACCGGTTTCTGCTGGCGCGAAACATGGCGCCGAGCCGGGTTACGGCAGACGACATCGTGGAGTTCGATCTCGATGGCGAAGCGGTCAACGCGAACGGACGCAAGGTTTACCTGGAACGGTTCATCCACAGCGAGATCTATCGCGCGCGCCCGGATGTCGTCGCCGTGGTCCACAGCCACTCGCATTCCATCGTGCCGTTAAGCGTGGTCAAAGGCATGCAACTCAAGGCGATCTTCCATATGGCTGGCTTTGTGGGGCAGGGCGCGCCTGTCTTCGAGATCCGTGAGGCAGGTGGGGACGCAACCGATCTGCTGATCAGCAACAGGCAATTGGGGCGGGCGCTGGCAGAGCATCTCACGGGTCACGACATCGTCCTGATGCGAGGACATGGTTCTACGGTGGTAGGCGGCTCAATTAAGCAGGCGGTCTATCGGGCAGTCTACGCGGAGCTGAACGCCCGATATCAGTTGCAGGCAATGCAGCTTGGAGAGGTGACCTTCCTCACGGAAGGCGAGAGCCGAACCTGCGTCCAGAACGTGGAGGGCCAGATTCAACGCCCTTGGGACATGTGGCTGGAACAGGCTAGATCCCGTCGTGCATGAGGTTAAGCAGCGGCACAGTTTTGCGTGATTGGCGAGCCGTTGGCGATGAGCAGTGAGATCGGTTAACTGGGAGGAGAAACCGCAATGAAACGTCGTGATGCTTTGCGCCTGATAGGCGCTACCGTACCCGCCATCGCCTTCAACTCCGCCCGGAGTTGGGGAGCGGAGGAGAACCTGAAGCTCGCCATCGGGCAGCGTGGTAACTGGGAAAACGCAATATGTGAGCTCGGCCAGAATGCCGGCTTCTTCAAGAAGCAGGGCCTTTCGCTCGAACTTCTGTACACGGAAGGCGGAGGACAGACGCAGCAAGCCGTGATCTCGGGCAGTGCCGATATCGGTATCGGGGTTGGAACCTATGGTGTCATGGGCGCCTTCGCCAAAGGGGCGCCGCTGCGGATCATAGGCTCCTCCATGACCGGCGCGCATGACCTCTACTGGTATGCAAAGACCGAGAGCGGGATCAAGACCATCAAGGATGTCGCCGGGAAGACCATCGCCTACTCCACCAATGGGTCCTCGACCAATCTCGTGGTGCTTGGTTTGCAGAAGACCTTCGGCATCAAGTTCAACCCGACGGCCACCGGAAGCCCAGCTTCGACCTTGACGCAAGTAATGTCCGGGCAGATCGACGTTGGCTGGGCTTCTCCACCTTTCGGGGTCAAGGATGTCGAAGCTGGCCGAACGAAGATCGTGGCGCGCGGCAGCGATGTTCCGGAATTCGCGGATCAGTCGGTCCGCGTGATGATCGCGAATGCGTCTGCATTCGAACGCCGGGTGGATGCCTACGGCCGCTTTATGAAGGCCTATCGTGAAGCACTCGACTGGCTTTACGCAGATCCGAGGGCACTCGATGCATATGCCACGTGGGCCGGCACGGACGTCGCGCTGGCGAAGAAGGTACGCGACGAGTTCTACCCAAAGCAGAACCTGCAACCAGACAAGGTGAACGGGCTGGAGAAGTTGATGGTCGATGCCGTCGCCTACAAATACCTTCCAGCTCCGCTGGATGGCGACAAGCTCAAGTCCCTGGTCGTCGCAGGATCAGGACCGCTGGCACCATAGCTTTGGGATGAGGACCACATGCTGCCGTGAAGCAGCATGTGGCGAGCCTGAGCGATAGGATGTGCGGCAGGTTAGGCCATCAATGACAGCTTCAGATGTCTCAGAGGCAGCATTTCTACCATTAGCCGCTCTTACAATAGGGTCGCGTGTTCAGATCGTGTCAAGGCGAGAGCGCAGGCCGGCTTGTCTCGCTTGTAGGCCTCGGCACCGCCGCTGGCGGGCAGGCTGACACGTGGCGACCCAGACAGTAATGAACAGCGGTTGGACATAAGGATGCAGGTCTGCAAGTCAGCGCTACTGGGCGAGGGTGTCCCATGGTTCAGGCGGTTGCGTCGACATCATCGCAAACCAGCTATTTCCAAGTCGTTTTGATGCAGGTTGTTTCGGATAACGGGTGATTTACGTTGCCTGCACATCAACACGCTTCATCTCAATTTACCCTGCCGCGATTCATGATCGCCGTTTCGCGTTGCCAGACCAGGAATATGCGATTCTCCGGGTAACAGCGTTTGCAGCAACACGACTGTACCATCGCTTCTGGCGGCATGTATGGATGCCCCCGTTCATGCAAGTAGTTCTTCGAGCGGTTTTGAACGTGTGATCGGGTGCGGTCATGTATCAGGCCTGTTGTGCGGCGAGTACGACCGCTGGCCGGTATGGAGCTACGCGGACCTGGTGCAAAATCAGCTCTACGAGCTCGGTGGCTCACTGACCCGGATGCCTTACCAGACCCACTCTCACCGATCTTTGTCCTTACCGTTCGCTGACCTCCTCATACGCCGCCGATCCGTTCTCGCAGCATCATTTATTCGCAAGGGCGATCGCAACGAGCATGCGAGGCTTGCGCGTCAGCATGCGTGCCAACCACGAATTCTCGGGCGGGGCCTTCCGGCATGCCCGGCGAATTACGGTCATTGCACCGATGATCAGAAGCCGCCGTATGTCGCGCTGCCCCATTTTCGACGTTCGTCCAAGGACCTGCTTTCCACCGCTCGAATGCTGTTTTTGCAGCAAACCGAGCCAGGCCGCAAAATCTCGCCCCCTTCGGAATGTTCCCATTGTGGGCGCGAATGCCTCGACCGCCATTGCGTTGATGGGTCCCATGCCGGGCATGGACATCAGGCGAGCGGTACTCTGTGAAGGCTTCGCTTCCGATCTGAGCGCCTTTTCCAGCGACGAGATGCGGGAGGAAAGCGCTTCTATCTGGTCCAGATACAGCCGAGCGGTCGCGACGACAATGAGATCGAGGCCGGCCTCGTGATCTTCAATAATCTCCGTCAACAATGCCAGGTTCGCGATTCCCTGAGGTGCAATGACGCCGTGCTCGGCTAGATGTGCTCGAAGAGCGGTGATAAGCTGCGTTCGCTGGCGAACGAACAGGTACCGTGTCCGGAAGAGCAGGGAGCAGGCCTGCTGGCATTCAGACGTTGAACCACGAACCGCATCGACGGCCGAGTTGCTGCTTCAACGATCGCTTCCGCGTCGGCAGCATCATTCTTCTGTCGTTTAACGAAGGGCTTTACGTAAGCCGGCGGGATAAAGCGAACCTCGTAGCCAAGCTTCCCGATCTCACGCGCCCGATAATGTGCGGTGGCGCAGGCCTCCATCGCGACGGTACACTCCGGCATATCTGAGAAGAATACGAGGACCTGACCACGTGACAGCTTCTTGCGCAACACCACTGTGCCATCGCTTCTGGCGGCATGAACCTGAAACACCCGCTTTGCTAGATCCAGGCCAAGAATGCTAACTTCCTTCATGGATGCTCTCTGCTCTAAGTGACGTTCTGGCGAACATCACTCTGGCACATTGCGATGCCGTCGGAAGGGGGCATCCACTCCATCAGTTCTCAGTGGCAATCAACAACGGAGCAAATCGGCGTCGGCGCTCTTCTCAACGAGCGAGCCCAGGTTCATCATATCTTCGGTCATCGGTGGTGTCCCTCAGGTTGGCTCTAAGCAACCCGACCCTACCGGAAAACACTGGTGACCACCGCTACGCCGCCCTCCCTACAGCACATTGGAGGGTGCGCTCGCGAGTGGCTTTCATATCACCCATCTACACCACTCGGCGGGACACGATCTCTTCTCCAGCCGTGATGCGGCACCATTATCTGCAAGCTTCAAAGTGGGCCACAGGCGAGTGATGTGATAAATCTGAAACAAAACTGTTAAGAGCGTGTCACGAGACAGTCCTATTGCGTCCTCACCCTAACAAAGGTGGAGAGGACGTAACATGTTCAAGAAGCTTTCGATGGCCGCGCTTGCGGTCGCTCTTTCCTCGACCTCGTCGCTTGCTGCGACTGAAGTCACCTGGTGGCATGCCATGGGTGGCGAACTTGGAAAGAAGCTGGAAGAAGTTGCTCAGAAGTTCAACGATAGCCAGTCCGAATACAAGGTTACCCCCGTTTACAAGGGTTCTTATCCCGAGACCCTGACGGCCGCCATCGCGGCATTTCGCGCCAATCAGCAGCCGGCAATCGTTCAGGTCTTCGAAGTGGGCACCGGCACGATGATGGCTGCCAAGGGCGCTGTTTACCCGGTCTACAAACTGATGGCCGACCAGGGCGAAACGTTTGATATGAAGTCTTTCCTTGCTCCGGTGACCGGGTACTACTCCGACACGGGCGGCAACATCCTGTCACTGCCTTTCAATTCTTCGACGCCGATCATGTACTACAACAAGGACGTCTTCAAGAGAGCCGGCCTTGACCCGGAAGTCGCGCCGAAAACCTGGAAGGAGGTCGAAGAATTCTCCAAAAAGATCGTTTCCTCCGGCGCTGCGAAGTGTGGCTTCACCTCCGCCTGGATCACCTGGGTTCAGACCGAAAATCTGTCTGCTCTGCACGACAAGCCGTTCGGCACGCTCGAGAACGGCTTCGGCGGCTTCGACACCAAGTTCTCTTTCAACGGTCCGCTTCAGGTTAAGCACTGGGCCAACCTCAAGAAGTGGCAGGACGAAGGCTTGTTTAAGTACGGCGGTCCGGTTGGTGGCGATCAGGCTGCAACCATGTTCTACAGCCAGGAATGCGCCATCACGATGAACTCCTCGGCTGGCCGCGCAGGCGTCATCAACAACGCCAAGACCTTCACGCCGGGCTTCGCTCCGCTGCCGTTTTATGACGACGAGATAAAGGAACCGAAGAACTCTATCATCGGCGGCGCGACCCTCTGGGTTCTGAACGGGAAGGACCAGGCCACCTACAAGGGTGTCGCGAAGTTCTTCTCCTACCTCTCGAAGCCGGAAGTGCAGGCCGATTGGCACCAGTTCACCGGTTACCTTCCGATCACCAACGCTTCTTACGAGCTTGGCCAGAAGCAGGGCTACTACGAAAAGAACCCGGGCTCCGACGTCTCAATCAAGCAGATCATGCGCGGCACGCCGACCCAGAACTCCAAGGGTGTCCGCTTCGGCAACTTCAGCCAGGTCCGTACCGTCGTGGATGAAGAGTTCCAGGCTCTTCTCGCCGGGAAGAAGGACGCCAAGCAGGCTCTCGACAGCGCCGTCCAGCGTGGCGACATGCTGCTTCGCGATTTCCAGGCAGCCAACTGATCCTGAAACATCCAAATCGGGGGAGGGCCGGCTTGCCGGGCCTCCCCTTGTCGCAAGACGCCGCGTGAGGCGGTAACGGCGGGCGAAAGTATGGATACCAAACGCACGACATTCCAGAACAAGTGGCTGCCCTATGTGCTGCTGGCGCCGCAGTTGGCGATCACCCTGATCTTCTTCATCTGGCCGGCGGGCCAAGCGGTGAAATCGTCCTTCGAGCGCGAGGACCCGTTCGGCTTCTCGACCGTGTTTGTCGGCTTCGCCCACTATGCGCGGCTGATGCAGGACCCGGCCTATCTGGATTCGTTCCTCAGAACGGCGGTGTTCGCGGTCGCGGTTACCGTCATCTCCATGCTGCTCGGGCTTCTGTTCGCCGTCGCCGTCGACCGGCTGATGCGGTCCGCCCAAATCTATACAACGCTGCTGGTCTGGCCCTATGCCGTGGCTCCCGTCGTGGCCGGCGTGCTCTGGTTCTTCCTGTTCAACAGTTCGACCGGCATCCTACCCTATTACCTTGCCTGTTTTGGCATCCGCTGGGACCACAATCTCAACGGTACGCATGCGATGATCCTGATCATCATCGCGGCCGCCTGGAAGCAGATTTCCTACAATTTCCTGTTCTTCCTTGCCGGGTTGCAATCGGTGCCGCACACCCTGATGGAGGCCGCCGCGATCGACGGCTCCGGCCCGGTCAAGCGCTTCTTCGACATCTCGCTCCCACTGCTCTCGCCTACGACGTTCTTCCTGTTCATCGTCAACGTGAACTACACGATGTTCGACACGTTCTCGATCGTGGATGCCACGACGGAAGGCGGTCCTTTCCAGTCCACCAATATCCTTGTCTACAAGGTTTACCAGGACGGTTATCTCGGCCTCAACCTCGGCTCGTCCTCGGCCCAGTCGGTGCTTCTGATGCTGATCGTCATCGTGCTGACCTTCGTCCAGTTCCGTTTCGTCGAGCGGCGCGTGCAGTATTGAGGAGCCGGACGCATGGTTGAAAACCGCCCCTTCCTGACCTTTCTCACCCACGCCTTCCTGATCTGCGGTTTCGTGGTTGTGGCGTTTCCCGTCTATGTTGCGCTGATCGCCTCGACGCACAATTCCCAGACGTTGATGTCGAGCGCCATTCCGCTCCTGCCGGGCTCGCATTTTCTGGAAAACTACCGGCAGATATTCACCGATGCCTCGGCCGCCAACGGCCTGCCGTCCTATCCGCTGATGGCGATGAACTCGCTGGTCATGGCCGTAGTCATTACAGTGGGCAAGATCGTCATCTCGATCCTCTCGGCGTTTGCGATCGTCTATTTCCGTTTCCGCTTTCGGATGTTCGCCTTCGGGATCATCTTCATCACGCTGATGCTGCCCGTCGAAGTTCGCATCATGCCGACCTACAAGATCGTCGCTGATCTCGGTATGCTGAATTCCTGGGCCGGGCTCATCATTCCGCTCGTGGCGTCAGCAACGGCAACTTTCCTGTTCCGCCAGTTCTTCATGACCGTACCGGAAGAAATGATGGAGGCCGCCCGTGTCGATGGCGCTGGCCCGATGAAGTTCTTCCGGGATATCCTGCTGCCGTTGTCGCGCAACAATATCGCCGCGCTTTGCGTCATCCTCTTCATCTACGGGTGGGTCCAGTATCTCTGGCCGATGCTCGTCACCACCAATCCCGACTACTACACGCTGATGATGGGCATGAAGCGCATGGTCGCCGTGCAGGACGGCGAAATCCGCTGGAACCTGGTCATGGCCGCCTCCGTGCTCGCCATGCTGCCGCCGATCATCATTGTCGTTGTCATGCAGCGACTCTTTATCCGCGGCCTTACTGAAACGGAGAAATAACCATGGCGTCCATCGATGTCGAAAGCGTCGGCAAGGTCTATATTGGCGGCGTCCGTGCGGTCAGCGATATCAACCTAGCCATCAAGGATGGTGAGTTCATCGCGCTCGTCGGCCCATCAGGCTGCGGAAAGTCCACCCTGTTGCGCATGATCGCCGGGTTGGAGACGATCTCCGAAGGCGAGGTGAAGATAGGCGCCCGCACCGTCAACAATATGGAGCCGGCTGATCGCGATATCGCCATGGTCTTCCAGAACTACGCGCTTTATCCGCACATGACGGTGCGCCAGAACCTGGAATACGGCCTGAAGAACCGCAAGACCTCTCGGGTCGAGATCGATGCGCGCGTCGCTGAAGCTGCCCGCATGCTCGAGATCGGCCAGTATCTCGAGCGCAAGCCGCGCGCTTTGTCCGGCGGCCAGCGCCAGCGTGTCGCCATGGGCCGCGCCATCGTCCGCAAGCCCTCCGTTTTCCTGTTCGATGAGCCGCTGTCCAATCTCGATGCCAAGTTGCGCGTCTCCATGCGCGGCGAGATTAAGCGCCTGCAGCGTCGGCTCGGCACCACCTCGATCTATGTCACCCATGACCAGCTTGAGGCGATGACGCTCGCAGACCGCCTCGTCGTGCTGAACGGCGGTAAGGTTGAGCAGATCGGCGCGCCGCTGGAAGTCTACCACGCCCCGGCTTCCACCTTCGTAGCAAGCTTCATCGGCTCCCCGGCCATGAACCTTCTTCGAGGGGAACTGCACGGCGATAGGCTCGCTTTGGGGCCTGCCATGGTGAGACTCAGCGGCTTCGTACCGGCCTCCGGTGCTGTCACTGTTGGCATCCGCGCTGAAGACACGCGGCTCGCCGCACCAGGTGACGAGGCCTTGCCTTTCCGCCTCGACTATGGCGAAGAGCTAGGTGCCCAGCGGCTCCTACATGGCTTTATCGGCAATCAGCAGATTACGGTTGCTGCATCACCGGGAAGTATGCTAGCGCCGGAGATGGCAGTCGCCGTCGACCCGAGACGCCTCCACTTTTTCTCCACTGAGACAGGCAAGCGCCTTCACTTCGAAACGGGTTCAGTTTCGCGTGAAAACCAACAGTTCTGCCCGCTTCCTTAGGATTTCTTCTTCGATCTCCCCGCGATTGAAGGATGTAGTACAGCGGCAAGCCATCTTCGATGTATTATGGCGCTCTGGGATGGTTTTTTTGTCGGAACGAAGAGCCTGCGTGACCTGTGCCACCAAGCTGAGGCGGAACTTCCGCTTGAGATCGGGCGATGCGATCAGCATCTCCATGATCGCGAAAAGTCTGCGCTCCTGGTGCGTAGATCGAGCATAGTCTCAACGCTTCCGCATGAAGCCGGCTAACTGCTCCCCAGGCAGAAACTTCCCTGTCCGTCGTCGAATGATTTGAGATTTTTTGGGCTCTGGAGAATGGGGGTTCCGGCTCGGTTCGCACGTTGATTTAAGCCGCTTTGGCCTGGTGGTTCAAGCGGCGCTTTTTGATCGTGTCTCGTTTGATCCTTTCGCGTTCGAGCAAGATGGTCTGGCCTCGTCCGAAGTCGACGTCCGCCGGAGTGAGATTACCGAGGCTCTCGTGGTATCGGTGATGATTATAGTGCTCGACGAAGGCGGCGATCTGGGCTTCGAGGTCCTCGCGGAAGAATTAATTTTCGAGCAGGATGCGGCTCTTCAGTGTCTGGTGCCAGCGCTCGATTTCCCTTGCGTTTGCGGATGGCCGGGAGCGCCGTGGACCTGGTCGATCTTGTATTTCTCCAGCCATTCGACGAGATCGGAGGCGACGTAACACGGGCCGTTGTCGGACAGCAGGCGCGGCCGGTGCTCGACCCTGACCTTGTCGCAGCCAATGCCAGATCGAGCGTGTCGGTGACGTCATCGACTTTCATGCTCGTGCACAGCTTCCAGGCGATGATGTAGCGGGAATAGTCGTCGAGGATGGTCGACAGGTAGAACCATCCCCAGCCGATGACCTTCAGGTAGGTAACGTCGGTTTGCCACATCTCGTTCGGCCGCATGGTCTTGTCCTTGAACTCGTCATTGGCCTTGATGACGATATAGGCTGGCGAGGTGATCAGGTCATGAGCCTTGAGCAGGCGATAGACCGAAGCCTCTGACACGAAATAGCTTTCCGTGTCGGTAAACCTCACGGCCAACTCGCGCGGCGACAGATCGGAATGGTGGAGAGCCATCTCGATGATCCTGCCCCTGATATCGTCAGGATGCGGTTCCACACCCGTGACGGCGCGGACGTCCGGTCTTCCAGTCCCTCGACACCGTGGGTCTGGAACCGGTCATACCATCTGTAAAATGTTGGCCTGGGAATGCCGAGCTTGTCGAGTGTCTGCCGGACCGACAGATGTGACTGTTCGACCAACCGGATGAATCCAAGCTTTTCGGTGGCGGGATATCTCATTCCTCGTCGCCCCCATGCCCGATCATGCTTTTTTTGAGCAGGCGGTTCTCCAGGGTGAGGTCCGCCAGCGCCTCCTTCAGGTCGCGACTCTCCTTACGCAGCGCCTTAACCTCGTCACTCGTTGCCGAAGAGGTATCGCCTGCAAGACGCTTGCTGCCTGCTTCGAGGAATTGCTTCGACCAGCTATAGTACAGGCTCTCCGCGATCCCTTCACGGCGGCAGATCGCGGCGATGCTGTCTTCGCCACGCAGGCCTTCCAAGACGACACGGATTTTGTCCTCGGCCGAATGGTGCTTGCGCGTGGCGCGGCGAATGTCCTTGATCGTCTTCTCTCCGCCGATGGCTGCGGCCCGGTTTTCTGTCTCATCTTCGCTTCCTTTGATAGAGCTACGATGAGCCGAAAATCCTCTCTTCTCAATTAAGCCAGTTCTGTCTCAAGGGCGCTGATGTCGGACAAAAGAAATATCTCGAGACGCCTTGTACGCGGTTATTCTGGCCGCTGAGGAAGAGCCAAACCGCGCTGAGGGGCTCCACGGGTTGGCGAGTGTCACACGAAACGACATCGACGAATAGAAGGCTCTCACCGGACAAAGGGCGTCAATGAAATACGATGAAGCGCTTCGGAGCGATGCAGTCTCGCCCGGCGTGATGATCCGTTGCGAACTGGATCGTCTCGACCAATTCAAGATCCATCACCGGTTTTGAGGTCATGCCGAGAGCGCCATCGACGCCTGCGCCAAGCTGTTCCGGATTACCGGGCCTGTCGCACGATCGATGAGATTGACATCGACAAATGCGACCTCCGCCTTGTCGGCAAGCTCGTACGCTTCCTTTGCCGAAGTCGCCGTCCCGATGGCTTCGTGCCCGAGCGACAACACTGCCTCTTCGACCGCGCTCGACAGCAGCCACTGGTCTTCGACGATCAGGATATTCCAGCTTGGCCGCGAGGGCTTCGATGTCGCGCGATGCACGGTGGCACGGCTGATGAAGAACATGGGTGTTCGAGGCATTATCCGCGGCAAACCGCACCGGACGACGATCCCCGACAAGAAGGCGCCATGCCCGCTGGACCGCGTGAGCCGCCAGTTCCGCGTGCCTGCAGCGAACATGCTCTGGGTCAGCGATTTCACCTATGTCGCGACCTGGCAGGGCTTCGTTTACGTGGCGTTCGTCATTGATGCCTTCGCCCGCCGTATCGTCGGTTGGCGGGCAAGCCGAAGGGCCATGCGGGCTTAGTGATAGATGCCCTCGATCAGGCGCTTCGTGATCGGCGGCCCGTCAAACGTGGCGGCCTTGTTCATCATTCCGACAGCGGCTCGCAAGGCGGATCCAAACGGTCGTCGCAATACTCCAACCATGGAGATGTTCATGGGATGATCCGGGGGATGGATGCAGGCATTGACGGGGCGAGGAGCAATGCGCTCGCCAGGTGCCCGTCGCTTCGTCGTGAGATCGAACGACAGTTCTGGGAAAAGATTGCGACCGGGATCACCAGTGAGAAGGCTGCGGAAGCGGTCGGGGTGTCGCAAGTTGTCGGCACCCGATGGTTCCGTCATCGTGGCGGGATGCCATTGTTCATGTCGAGACGCATATCCGGGAGATACTTGTCGTTTATCGAGCGAGAGGAGATCGGACTTCTGTGGGCCCAACGCGTCGGGTGCGAGAGATCGCCCGTCGTATCGGGCGTAGCCCATCCTCGGTCTCGCGAGAGCTGAGACGAAACGCTGCAACACGTGGTGGGAAGCTCGAATATGGAGCTTCTGTCGCACAATGGAAGGCGGAACTGGTGGCCGGAAGACCAAAAGCCGGCGAAACTGGTGACGAACCCACGTTTGCAACAGTACGTCCAGGACCGTTTGGCTGGTAAGTTCCGAGCCCCTGACGGCCGTGAGATTGCAGGCCCTCAGCAGGCACCGTTCAAGGGGCGCAACAAGCCACATCGCGGTGACAGGCATGGGTGGTCGCCCGAACAGATTGCCGATCGGCTACAGATCGACTTTCCGGAAGACAAATCGATGCGCATCTCACACGAAGCCATCTACCAGGCCCTCTACATCCAAATCGCGATGCTCTCGAACGCAAATTCGTGGCTGCCTGCGGCGCGGCCGGGCGTTGCGCATCCCGCGGACCAGAACTCGGGCCAAGGCATGGGCACACGTCAGCGACGCGGAGATGATCACCAAACGCCCGGCGGAAATAGAAGACCGTGGGGTGCCCGGACATTGGGGGGGTGACCTGATCATCGGTTTGAACCGGTCCGCAATCGGAAACTTGGTCGAGCGTTCGACTTGCTTTACCAGCTTGGTCCATCTGCCTCGTCAGAAGGGTTACGGGCTGGTTCAACGCACGAAGAACGGCCCGGCGCTAGCTGGCTATGGGGCCATCGCCATGGCCGCTGCGCTCAAGGATGAGAACACCAACGGCCTTTGCGGCAATACTTCCCGAAGGGCACCGACCTGTCGCGCTGGACTGCCCAAGAAATGCAAGCCGTAGCCCACGCGCTGAACAATAGGCCCCGAGAAACCCTTGCATGGGAGACACCAATTGAAGCCTTGAACGAATATCTGATATCTGGACAATAACCCTGTGTTGCGCCGACCGATCGTGTCCCATGGAGTGGTGTAGCTGGATTTCATAGCCATCGGTGATTTCCGGTAGGGTCGGGTTGCTTATGACCAACCTGAGGGACACCACCGATGACCGACGACATGATGAACCTGCGCTCACTCGTTGAGAAGAGCGCCGACGCCGATTTCGGCACAAAGACGGGCGCGGGTTATGGCGAGAAGAATGGCTTCCGACTTGCCCAGCGCAACGGCTATCGCGACCGGGACTGGGAGACACGGGCGGGCACCGTCGAGCTGCGCATTCCAAAGCTTCGCACAGGCAGCTATTTCCCGAGCTTTCTCGAACCACGCCGCATGGCAGAGAAGGCCCTGACGGCGGTGATCCAAGAGGCCTATATCCAAGGCGTCTCGACCCGATCCGTCGATGACCTCGTTA
>Ga0065721_10004607_pt1 | contig 32458 bp, 27 predicted proteins | sample Mesricmetagenome_FD_59108 | JGI IMG/M metagenome (GOLD analysis project Ga0065721, IMG submission 59108) | Mesophilic microbial community from rice straw/compost enrichment Sample: eDNA_1 v2 (version 2) | ecosystem: Engineered > Solid waste > Grass > Composting > Bioreactor | place: USA: Davis... | reverse complement strand
CCCGAGTCGTTCGCCGCGGAGCGCCGTCGCGACGCCTGGCGCTCCGCCCTCGAACAGCGCGGATGCCGCGTGCCCGCGGTGCAGATCGGCGATTGGACGGCCGAGTCGGGGCACGCCATCGGGGTCGATCTCGCACAGGATGCCCAGGTCACTGCGGTCTTCGCGGCCAACGACCAGATGGCGCTCGGTGTGATCCGGGCACTGCACGAAGCCGGGCGCGCCGTGCCCGGCGACGTGAGCGTCGTCGGCTTCGACGACATGCCGGAGTCGTCGAACTTCTGGCCGCCCCTGACCACCGTCCGACAGCGCTTCGAGCGCGTCGGCGAGGAGGCGATGAGCGCCCTCATCGCCGACATCGAGGGCACCGGTGGAGAACACGCGCGCACTCTCGTCCCGACCTCTCTCGTCGTGCGCGCGAGCTCGGGTCCGCGGGGCTGAGAGGCGCTCGGTGCATCGCGGCTCCGCTCCGCTCCCGGGTGCTCGGGCTTCCGCGGCCTCCGGTCGTTCGCGCTCGCGCCGCGAGACTGCGCCGCGCTGACATCCCCGCTGCAGCGTGCGGTGGAGTTGTCAGCGTGATGCAGTCTCGGCGCCCGGGGGCTCGCCGCGCGGCGCGTAGCGGGCCCGCGCCTCAGGCGAGCGGCGGGCCGATCACGGCGTCGGTGTCGGCCTTCGTGGGAGCGAGGATCACGGCGTCGCCCGTGAACAGGTACGTCTGGTTGTAGCGACCGTCGATCTTGTAGGTCAGGTAGGTGCCGCGCGGGCCCTCCTCGGTGAACCAGCCGCTGTCGCCGGCGGTGAGCGTGGCGACGACCGCGTCCCAGTCCGTCCGCGAGGCCGGCGACCACGTGTAGAAGTCGCCCTGACCCGTCCCGTCTGTGGAGCACGTCGGGCCCTGCGCGAGCGCCGGGAAGAGCGGCCCCGATGAAACGGCTCCGTCGGGGAGGACCACGTCGCGGACGGTCTTCCCGGATGCCGGGTCCATGATGTTGTCGCACGTCGGGGCCACCCGTGCGGCAGCGGGAGCGGTCAGGCGCGGGTCGGCCGTGGGGGTGGCGCTCGCGGACGGCGCGGCGTGCGTCGATGTCGGCGGTGTGGTCCGGGCCGCATCGCTCGGCGCGGCGGCATCCGGAACGCAGGCCGTGAGGGCGGCCGGCATCGCCGCGGCGAGGGCGAGAGCGGCGGCGACTCGGCGAAGACGCGAGGAAGCGGAGAACACGGGCCCAACCTAGCGCGCGAGGTCGCCCCGCGTCGGTGCGACCGCGGCGAGCGGCCCGCCGGGGTCGCGCGCTCGCACCCTCGCGCGCGCGGGCCTCGAGGCTGCACTGCGCTGACATCTCCCCTGCAGCGTGCAGCGAAGTTGTCAGCGCGATGCAGTCTCGGAGCCCGGGGCGACCCCGGCGCAACCGTTGCGCGCAGCCCGCGAATCGGCTTAGGCTCGGTGTTGACGTCAACATGTTGACGTCAACATTCCCCCCACAGGTCGCACCGACGCGGCCGGAAACGGAAACGACGATGACGTCTCGAGTCCTTTCTTCCACGTGCGCCGCGGCTCTCGTCGCCGGCGCCCTGACCGCCGGATCGGCCGCCGCGCCACCCCCGGCGAGCGCCGCCGACGCGACCTCGGCCGTGCGCATCACGCCCAATCCCGCCTCGGCCACCGAGGCCTTCGAGGGCTGGGGCACGAGCCTGGTGTGGTTCGCCAATGCCACCGGTAACTACCCCGCCGACGTGCGACAGAAGCTCTTCGACGCCGTGTTCGGCGAGGAGGGGCTCAACCTCAACATCGCCCGCTACAACGTGGGCGGCGGCAACGCGACCGACGTGCCGCCCTACCTGCGCGCGGGCGGCGCGGTGCCCGGGTTCTGGAACCCCGACCTCCCGGCGACGGATGCCGAGGGCGAGATCACCTCGACCTACGCCGACCGCGATCGCTACCGCGACGCGTGGAACCCCGACGACCCGACGCACTACGACTTCGACGCCGACTCCGCCCAGCGCTGGTGGCTCGACGCGCTGAAAGACAAGGTGACCCACTGGGAGGCCTTCAGCAACTCCCCGCCGTACTTCCTCGCCGACAGCGGCTTCGTCTCCGGCGGCGTCAACGACGCCACCAGCGAGCAGCTCCGCTCGGCCGACATGCAGAAGTTCGCCGGGTATCTGGTGACCGTGGTCGACGAGCTCGAGGAAGCCCATGGCATCCGGTTCGACACGATCGATCCCTTCAACGAGCCGAACACGAACTACTGGCAGACGCAGATCCCCGACGGCGCGACATGGCCGACCGGTGGTCGCCAGGAGGGCGCGCACATCGGCCCCGAGCGCCAGGACGAGATGATCCGGGCGCTCGCCGACCGACTCGGGCGCGATGACACGACCACGGATGCCGTGATCTCGGCGATGGACGAGACGAACCCGGGCATCTTCGCGAACAACTGGAACACGTGGTCGGACGCGTCCAAGGACGCCGTCGACCAGCTCAACGTGCACACGTACGGAACGGGCGGGCGTCCGGTCGTGCGCGACATCGCCAAGGCGTCGGACAAGCCGCTGTGGATGAGCGAGGTCGAGGGCAACTGGACCGACACGAGCCGCGGATTCGTCACGAACGACATCGAGAACGGCCTCGGCATGGCCTCGCACATCGTCGGCGACCTGCGTGAGCTCGAGCCCGAGGCGTGGGTGTTCTGGCAGCCGGTGGAAGACCTCTACAACATGGAGAAGGTCGAGAAGCTCAACTGGGGCAGCGTCTTCATCGACTTCGACTGCAACGCCGAGGGCCTCTCGGAGCGCCGCATCGCGGACGGCGAGGCGGACCCGAGCTGTCAGGTGCTGACGAACGAGAAGTTCAACACCGTGCGCAATTTCACGCACTACATCCAGCCGGGCGACCGGCTCATGGCGACGAACGATGCGAACTCCACCGCGGCGATCGACGCCGACGGGCAGGGCGCGTCGATCGTCCACGTCAACGCCGACGATGCCGAGCAGACAGTCGAGCTCGACCTGAGCCGCTTCGGCGAGATCGCCCCCGGCGCCACGGTCACTCCGATCGTGACGACCCAGTCGACCGCCGAGGAGCCCACCGTCAACGCGCTGCGCGCCGGTGACGCGGTCGCCGTGGATGCGGCATCCGGAATCGCCCGGCTCACGATCCCTGCGAAGTCGGTCGTCACGTTCGAGGTCGACGGCGTCTCGGGCGTCGCGGCGGACGCCCCGGCGTTCCGCGACGGCGACACCGTGCAGCTCGTGGGCGTGCAGAGCGGTCTCGCCCTGAACGGCGACACCGACCTGACGATCGAGACGGATGCCGCCACCCCCGAAGCCGCTCGCGCCCAGGGCTGGACGGTGCGCACGATCGACGGTGCCGGGACCAACCGCCACCGGTTCACGCTCGAGAACGGCGACGGGATGTTCCTCGGTTCGCGGGACGGCGCCACGGCGTTGATCGACACCGATGCCGCCACGGCCGGGGCGGATCCGGCGACCCAATGGATGGGCTCGACCCTCGACGGCACCACGTACTCGGTGCTCAACGTCGCCGCGGAGCGGGTTCTCGACGTGAACGGCGCGAGCGGCGATGCCGGGGCGGCCGTGGGGCTCTGGACCTCGAACGGTGCGGGCAACCAGACCTGGCGCCTCGTGAGCACGACCGCCGTGGGAAGCGACCCGGTCTCGGTCGCGACCCCGGTGGGGACGGCTCCCGATCTGCCCGAGACCGTGACGGTGCGCTACGCCGACGGTGTGGGCCGCGCGGCGCCCGTCACGTGGAACACCGCGGGGCTCGACGTCGGCGCCGCGGGGACCGTCACGGTGCCCGGAACGGCGGCCGACGTCTTCGGAACCTCCGTCGAGGCGCGCGCCGAGGTCGAGGTGGGTGCGTTCACCGCGACCCGCCCCCGTTCGGTCACCGTCGTCGCCGGGTCGGCGCTCGCCGCCGTGCAGGCGCACGCGGATGACACGGTGCTCGCCGAGCTGCGTCCTTCGGGGTCCGGCTACGCGGTACCGGTCTCGTGGGACTGGAAGGGCGTGGATGACGCCGCGTTCGCCGCGCCCGGCACCGTCGAGGTCGCGGGCACCACGCAGGACGGCCTCGACGCGCGACTCACGGTCATCGTGACCGCCGCGGTCGAGCGCAACGTCGCTCCCGAGAGCACGCCCTCGGCGACCTACACGGAGAGCGGTTTCGGCGTGGAACGCACGATCAACGGCGACACCACAGACAAGGGCTGGTCGAACTGGCGATCGGATGCCAAGAACACCTCCGACACGCTCGGCTACGCGCTCGCCGCGGAGGAGACCGTGCGCGGCGTTGCCGTGCAGTTCTTCCGCGACGGCGGGCCGAGCTGGGCCGACAGCCTCCGGGTCGACCACCGCCTCGACGGCGGAGCGTGGGTCGAGGGCGAGCCGGTCGCGGTTCCCGTGCCCGAGCAAGGTGCCCCGCGGGTCGAGGTGCCGGTCGACGGCGCCCGGGCCGACGAGGTGCGGGTCGTGCTGACCGCTCGCGAGAACCAGCACATGATCGTGTCGGAGGTCGAGATCCTCGCGGACGCCCCGGCGCCCGCGGGAGTCGTCGATCTCGCGCGACTGACCGTCGGTGACGACGCGGTCGCGGGATTCGACCCGACCACGACCGAGTACGCCGTCACGGTGGAGGGCGACACGCTGCCGCAGCTGTTCGCCCTCGCGGTCGACGAGGACGCCGTCGTCGCGATCACGCAGCCTCAGGATGCCGGGGGCACGGGCACCGTCCAGGTCACGGCCCCCGACGGGTCGACGCGCACCTACACGGTCGCGGTGACGCTGGCGGCACCCGGCGAACCGTCCGAGCCCGGTCAGCCGGCGGAGCCCGGTCAGCCGGGAGCGCCCGAAGAGCCCGGCACGCCCGGCCCGCCGTCCGGAGGAGACTCCGACCCCGGCCAGCCCCACGGGCGCGACGACCTGGCATCCACGGGTCAGGACACCACGGGCGCGGCCGTCACGGCCGGCGTCGCGCTGCTGCTCCTCGCCCTCGGCGCGGGAACGCTCCTGCTGAGGCGCCGTCGATCACGGGTGTGAGAACGGGTGCGGTCCGCTGCGGCGGGCCGCACCCTCTCCGCGGGACGGAGGTTCAGCTCGCTGCGCGGCCGGTACCTACCCCGGCGGGTCGAGCGCTCAGCGCGGGGCGGGCTCGGGGCGGTGCACTCCGCGCGGTCGGTACCCCAGCGCGTCGGAGCACTCCAACAGATCCGCGAGGTACCAGACGATCGCGAGCCACATCTCCGTGCCCTGCAGGCCGGGATCGTCGCCGTCGAGGCGGAAGGTCATGCCCGCGCCCGCGCGCCAACCGCTCAGAGCGTGACGCAGCAGCTCGGCGGCGAGAGCACGGATCTCGTCGGTGCGGTAGCCGCTCGACCGCGTGAGCCAGAGGGGCTGCACGATGTCGAGCACGGTGCAGGCGTCGCGTCGCTCAGGTCGCATCCACCGATCGTCGCGCGCGTGACGCAGGACGGTGTCGACCACGGCGAGCGGGTGCGCGACGTCGAGGCCGAACTGCGCCACGGTGCCGCGCGCCGCGCGGTAGAAGCCGTTGACCAGGAGGCGTGAATCCCCACCGGGGCCGGGCTCGCCCCACATCCCCGTGCGCGGGTCGGCGCGCAGCGCGAGCCAGCCGAACAGCGCCTCGGCGAGGCCCGGGGGGATGGCATCCGTCCGCCGCCCGCTCCACAGGAGCGCGGTGCCGAACGCATCCACGTGATGCCCCGCCCTCCAGGGGTCGGTGCACCAGGGCAGGGCCTCGAGATGCGCGACGAGACCGGGGACGTCGGCATCGACGACATCGATGAGGGCGTGGGGGAAGCGCGCTCCGAGCAGGTCGAGGGCGTAGCCGGCGCTGAGGACGCCGTACGCGGCGTCGGGGTCGTCCCACAGCGACGCCGCGTCGGTCGTCAGCCCCGTGGCGGGACGTTGCGCTGACGACAGCTCGGCGATCCACTCGGCGCGACGTGCACCCGGGGGAGGTGCGTCGTGGAGCAGGTCGGAGAGTTCGACCGCGTCACCCAGTCCGCGCAACGACGGCGCCGCGCCCGGGCGGTCGCGGAAGCCGCCCTCGACCGCGGTGCGGGAGAGGACGGATGCCAGATCGTCGCGGGCGCGGTCGGCGAACCGCGCGAGCTCGTCGCGGCGCGGATCACGAGACGTCCGGGGAGCGACGCGCCACCGGAGACGGCGCGCGGGGTTGCCGCCGACGATCGCACCGCTCGGGACGTCTTTCGTCACCACGGCCCCCGCCGCGAGCACCGCGTGATCGCCGACCGAGACACCGTCGAGGACGACGACGTGCGAGCCGATCCAGACGTCGTCGCCGATGCGCACGCCTCGCGAGGTGAGGGGCTGGCGGAAGACCGGGCTGCCCGGTTCGAACGAGTGGTTGAAGCCGATGATCGAGGTGTGCGCGCCGACGCGGACCGCGTCGCCGAGCTGCACGTCGCCGCGAACGACGGTGTACGGGTTGATCGAGCAGTCGGCGCCGATGCGGATCGTGCCCGTGACGTAGGTGCCGAGGGCGAGGTACGAGCGGTCGCCGATCGCGAGCTGTTCGGGGTCGACCCCCGCGTGCTCCGACACGAACACACGATCACCGAGGTCCCAATCCGGGTGCTCTCGGCGGAGCGCGTCGAGGTGGGTGCGCTGCCGGTCCCGGTCTTCGGAGGATGCCTCGTCCCAGAACGTCCACGGCGAGAAGTCGTGAGACGAGGGAGACGTCATGACCGCGGCGCCGCCGTCGAGGCGCGGACGTTGAGTCGGGGACTCAGCTGCACCCGGTGCACCGGACGGTCCGGGTCCTCGACGCGTCGCACGAGCAGTTCGACGGCCGCCTCGCCCACGCTCGCGCGCGGCGGGCTGACCGCGGTGAGCGCGGGCGTGAAGAGCTGGGCCACCTCGTCGTCGTAGGCGATGATCGACAGGTCGTCGGGCACCGAGATCCCGCGGGTGAGGGCGAGATCGACGAAGGCCATCGCCTCGGGATCGGAGTGCACGAGCAGAGCCGTCACACCGGTGGCCAGAGCGGAGTCGAGGGTCGCGTTGACCACGTCGGAGAAGTCCGGACTCGTGCGGTCGGGCAGCGTCTGCTCGAAGTGATCGGCGGGCGTGAGAGCGAGTTCCTCGCACGCGGTCTGCCATCCGGCGGCGATCTTGCGCGAGGTGGGGGAGTGCCGCGAGAGGATCAGGCCGACCTTGCGGTGCCCGAGCGTGGCGAGGTGTCGCGCCGCCAAGAGGGCTCCGAGGGCGTGGTCGGTCGTCACGGACTCCATCGGGATGCCGCCCGCCCCGGGCACCGCGTCGCGCTCGACCAGGACGCTGGGTACGGGGCAGTCGGCCAGCCAGCTCATGACGTCGCTCGCGTGGGCGGTGTCGGTGTTGGGCGCCACGATCAGTCCGCGTACGTCTCCGCCGGCCACGAGGCGTTCGAGGACGGGCCGCTCGTCCTGCAGCTCGTACGAGGCTCCGCGCAGCAGCATCTTGTAGCCGAGGCGCTGAGCGGCGGTCTCCATTCCCCGGACGACCCCGGGCCAGTAGTAGGCGAGCGAGGGCACGAGGACCGCGAGCGACCCGGTCCTCGTCTCGTCGACGGCGGGCTCGGGGCGCGCCGGGATGTTCTCGCCGGGCACCGCGCCGCCGTGCACGCGTCGCAGCACTCCCTCCTTCTCGAGCTGGGCGAGGTCGCGACGCAGGGTCACGGTGGCCACCCCCAGGTCCTCGGTCAGCTGGGAGATGCGCACGGCGCCGTCGCTGTGCAGGGCGCTCAGGATGTGGGCGCGGCGTTCCGCGGCCAGCGGCTGATGCGGAGTGGTGTCGGTCATGGGAGGTCCTCGATCGGTGTGTCCAGTTCTACCGTGAGCAGGAGCTGCGTGCGGGATGCCAGGGGGAGGGCGAGGCGCGTGAGTCGCTCGCCCCACACCTCGGTGAGCATCGGATCGTCGAGGTGCCGCACCTGCGCGGTCGCCTCGAGGTCGTCGGCCCAGCGCAGACGGACCGGCCGCGCGCCGCCGAGGGGCGTCACCCGCGCTCCTCCGCGCTCGAGCTGCACCTCGCCGGCCATCAGCAGGTGCAGGGCCGTGTCGGCCCCGGTGGGGGCGGCGTCGGCGAAGCGCCATTCGTCGCGGATCTCGATGCGCCGCGTGACGCGGTCCAGGGTGGCCGTGCGCCGCCACGACGCCAGGCCCGCCGCGGGATAGGCCCCCGCGAGGTCGGCCGAGAACGTCGCCCGCTCGTCGTCGATCCCTGTCACGGCCTCGCGGGCGGCGGCATGCCCGCCCGCGGGTTGCGTCGTCCCCCGGACGACCGGGACGTTGTGCCAGGAACTCTGCATGGTCCAGATGTCGTAGCGATCGGGCCCGAACGTGGCCGCGGTGTAGGTGGGACGACCGGCGTCGACGATCACCGGTACCCCGTCGACGGCGACGAGGAACGATCCCACGTCGTTGTGATTGTGGTGCTCGGCGTTGTTCCCGCCCTTCGCGACGAGCGCGAGTCCCGCAGGCGACCCCGCGTCGTGGCGGGCGAGCAGAACCTCGGTCGAGGGCAGCCAGACCGCGCGCGGGAGGGGCGGCGACGCGGGGGAGGCCCCCACCCACGCGGGGTCGGTGAGTCCGCGCAGCAGACGACCGAGGCCCTCTCGCTCCGTCGCCGCGGGCGACCCCGGGTGCCGGTGGCTCGCGGCCATCGCCTCCGCTTCGACATCGCCGTACCGGCGGGCGGCGCGGTGGAGGGCGTGCCAGGGCTGGTCGGCGGGAGGCCGCGCCTGCCCGTCCGCGTGGTTGACGAACCAGTCGCCGCCGAGGTGCGAGCGGTGGGGGAAGGCCACGGTCTCGCGGAGGGAGCCGACGGACGTGGCATCCACCGCCCCGTCCGTGGCGTGCGCGAGCACGTCGAGCGCCTCCAAGGCGCGGCACGCCCCGTTCCACCAGTAGGCGTACCCCTCGTCGATGGCGCCGTCCGCGGGAAGGGCGGCGACGTAGCGGTCCAGGCCCTCGACGGCGAGAGCGACGACCCGCTCGCGCTCCGCGGTCTCGGTGTCGGCGTCGAGAAGGCGCAGGGCCGCGACGATGAGGTTGCCGTGGATCCACGGGTTCCAGTTGTGCACGTCGCCGTCGAGGCCGATCCAGTGCCAGTCGCGTCGTCGTCGGAACGGCTCGAACACGCGCACGCGGGCTTCGTGTCGGATCCGTCGGCGGATACCGGGTGCGCGGGCCTCGAGGACGGATCCGAGCAGGTGGTCGATCCAGGCCAGCTGCGCCACGACCTCTCCGGCTCCGAGGTCGACGAACGGATCGGTCACTGTCGCGAGCACCGCGCCGTGCACCCGTCGAGTGTCGTCGTGCGCGGGCCAGCACCACGAGCTCTGCTCGCACAGCAGCACCACGCCGTCGACGACCTCGTCGACCCAGCCCTCGTCGAGCGTCGCCGCCGCGGCCACGGTGGCGCGGCTGAGGCGCCGCTGCCGCTCGAACGCGGCGTCCTCCCACGCGGTGCGGTCGCCGTCGCGGTGCACGCGCGCGGCGTCGCTCGCGCGGGGCTGCGGCCACGGGGTGGAGCGCTCGTCGGTGGCGCGCCCGATGACCTCCTCGATCGCCGCGCGATCGGCCGAGCCCGACGAGGTGTCCCAGACGTCGCGGTCGGAGGCCACGGGGACGGGGAGCGACCGGTCGGGCGCGGTCAACGTCGCCCCCTCGGTGATCGCGGCGAGGGGGCCGCGGAACGCGGCGGCGGGGAACGACATCGGTCTCCTCGGTCGGGGGTGAGCGGCTAAAACGATCATAAACGATCATTAAGATTCAGAAAAGATGTTGCTGTGTTGTTTTCTGATTGATACGCTCGCCAACGTTCACCACTCGGACCCGGTGGACGAACGGCCTTCGAAGGAGAACCCGTGGCGACCTCGGTCTTCCCCCGCCTCGCCGGCGGACAGCGCAGCGACTGGCTCGCGGTCGCCGACGCGATGCTCGCGGGGGCGCAGCGGCACGCCACCGAGGGACGCGGTCGCATCGTCATCCCGGGGCCCGCGGGCGGATACGGGACGGACGTCGACGGTCTCGAGGGCTTCGCCCGCGTGTTCCTGCTGGCCGCGTTCCGCATCGCCGGGGCGCGCGGGCAGGGGGTCGACGACCTCATCGCCTTCTTCGCCCAGGGCGTGCGCACCGGGGTCGACCCCGACGCGACCGATCGCTGGGCGCGGATGGACGAGCACGCGCAGGCCAAGGTCGAGGCCGCCTCGATCGCCCTCGCGCTGGACCTCACCCGCGAGTGGATCTGGGACCGCTTCGACGAGCGGACGCGTGCGCGCGTGATCGCCTACCTCGCCCCGGCCGTGGGCGATGAGACCTACCCGCCGACGAACTGGGTGTGGTTCCGCATCGTCGTCCAGACGTTCCTGCGCTCGGTCGGCGGACCCTGGTCCGCGTCCGACATCGCCGCGGACCTCGCTCGACACGACTCGTTCGTGCGCGCCGACGGCTGGCTGTCCGACGGTGACGAACGGGCCTTCGACCACTACGTCGGCTGGGCCCTGCACGTGTACCCCGTGCTCTGGCCCCGGATGACCGGGGCGGGCGAGCTCGCCGGCGACCGCGCGGCGTATGACGTCGCGCGGCTCGACCGGTTCCTGCTCGACGCGGTGCACCTGGTCGGCGGCGACGGCTCCCCGCTGCTGCAGGGGCGCAGCCTCATCTACCGCTTCGCCGCGGCGGCGCCGTTCTGGGCCGGGATCATCGCCGGCGTCCCCTCGACCGGTACCGGGCGGCTGCGGCGCACGGCGGGTGCGATCGTCGACCACTTCTTGACGCACGGTGCCCTCGACGACGACCTGCTCACACTCGGCTGGCACCACGAGTGGCCCGCGCTCGCGCAGTCGTACTCGGGTCCCGGCTCCCCCTACTGGGCCGTCAAAGGGCTCATGGGCATCATGCTGCCCGCCGATCACGACGCCTGGGCCGCGCCCGACGAGCCCCTCGCGGTCACCGAAGCCGACGACCTGCGTTCCGTTCGCGCCGCCGGGTGGATCGTGTCGGCGACCCGCTCCGACGGGATCGTGCGCGTCGTCAACCACGGCACCGACAAGGCGCTGCCCGGAGCCCGCACGGCCGACTCCCCGCTCTACGCGCGCGTCGGCTACTCCACCGCGACCGCCCCGCTGCTCGACGACCTCGCGTGGAGCGACGCGCTCGAGCAGAGCGTCGCCCTCGTCGACGTCGCGGGGCGGGCGACCCACCGCACCGCCCTCGAGCCCCTCGGCGCGACCGTGCACGACGGAGTCGGCGTCGCCGCCTCGGCATCCGACGTGCACTTCGTGGACCCCGCCCCCACCACGCACCGACACGGTGCCGGTCTCGCGGGCACGGTGCACCCCCTCGGTCGGATGACGGTGCGCTCGCTGGTGCGCGGCGCCTGGGAGGTGCGCATCGCCGAGATCGACCACGTGGCCGCGGGCGTCGACCTCGACACCGTGCGGGTGCGGATGGGCGGCTGGGCCCTCGCCTCCGACGAGCCGACGCACGCCACCTCCACCGGCGCGGCCGAGGCCCGTGCCGACGGTCGGGTGTCCGGCATCCGGGCTCTCACCCCCGACGCCACGTCGCGCGTGACGATCCGCCGCGGGGCGAGCCCCCTCGGGGAGCGGGCGGCCGTCCCGGTCCTGACATGGGACGCGGCGGTCGGCACGCCCTTCGCCGCCCTCATCGCGCTCTCGGGCGACCCCGTCGCGGACCGGGCCGAGCCCCGCCTCAAGATCGAGGGCGCCGGCCTCGACGCGGTCGCCGCGATCACGTGGCCCGACGGTCGGCGCACGCGCACCCCTCTCACAGACTCCGGAGCCCCGCGCGGGGCGCACCGGCACTCTCGGGCCCGAAGCGGTGCCCGTCACGCAATCCCAAAGGAGCAGCACGCATGAAGCGCAAGATCGTCGTCGCGACCGGGGTGGGCATCGTCGCCGCCCTGTCGCTGACCGCCTGCAGCGGCGGATCGTCGGAGGCCCCGGCGCAGAGCGGCCCCGTGACCCTGTCGATGTCGGGCTGGAGCCTCAGCACGACGCCGGAGTTCCAGGCCCTCGCCGACAAGTTCCACGAGGAGAACCCCGACATCACGATCGAGGTCAAGGAGTACGACTCCTCGAACTACGACACGCTGATGACGGCGGATCTCGCGGCCGGCTCCGGACCCGACATCATCACGCAGAAGAACCTCAAGACCTTCATCACCTATCAGGCCGGCGGCCAGCTCGCCGACGTATCCGACGTCGAGCTGCCCGGCGACATCGGCGGCGCTCAAGCGTTCGAGGTCGACGGCGCGACGTGGGCCGTGCCCTACCGCCAGGACTCGTGGGTGCTCTTCTACAACAAGGACCTCTTCACCCAGGCGGGCGTCGCCGAACCCGACGGCTCGTGGACGTGGGACGACTACGAGAAAGCCGCCGAGCAGCTGACCTCGAAGCTCGGCGCCGCCGGGTCCGCGGCGCTCGGCACCTACCAGCACAGCTGGCAGTCGACCGTCCAGGGCTTCGCGAACGCGCAGTCGCCCGACGCCGACATCCTCGCGGGCGACTACGGCTACCTCAAGCCCTTCTACGAGCGCTCCCTCGCCCTGCAGTCCGCCGGAGCGCAGGTGGAGTACAACACCGTCACCGCCAACAAGCTCACCTACCAGGCCGAATTCGGCAAGCAGCAGGCGGCGATGATGCCGATGGGCACCTGGTACGTCGCGACCCTCATCGCCCAGCAGGCCAAGGGCGAGGCCGACGCGTTCTCGTGGGGCTTCGCGCCCATCCCGCAGTACGACTCCTCGACCACGGGCGAGTCGAAGACCCCGGTGACCTTCGGCGACCCCACCGGCTTCGCGATCAACAAGGCGGCGGATGCCACCAAGCTCGCCGCCGCGAAGAAGTTCCTCGCCTTCGCCGCCGGCGAGGAGGGCGCGCAGGTGCTCGCGGGCCTGGGCATCACTCCCGCGCTCACGAGCTCCACCGTCGCCGACACGTACTTCGCGGTGGCCGGTGCGCCCACCGACGACCTGTCGAAGTTCGCGTGGTCGACGCACGAGACGAAGCCGGAGAACCCCACCTCGGCCAAGACTGCGGCCGTGCAGAACATCCTGCTCGACCTGCACACCGCCGTGATGTCGGGATCCACCTCGATCGACGACGCCATCGCGACCGCCGAGAACCGCGTCAAGAGCGAGGTCGGCGTCGGCTGACCCCGCAGGTCGGTGACCGGCCCGGGCCCCGCTCGGGCCGGTCGCCCCTCACGATCTGGAGACACCATGGCGACCATCGCCGACACGCGCCCGCGGGCGTCGAAGACCGGGCGGGACCGCGGGCCCCGCCCCGTGCGCCGCCGCTCGCGTCTGACGCTGCGCAGCACCCTCATCGGGTGGAGCTTCATCCTCCCCAACTTCCTGGGCTTCGCCGCCCTGACGCTCGTCCCCGTCGTCACGCTCTTCTACATGTCGATGACGAACTGGAACGTCTTCGGGTCGTCGGCGTTCGTCGGCCTGGCCAACTTCCAGCGGCTCATCGGCGACGGCAGTTTCCGCATCGCGCTGCTGAACACCCTGTACTACGCGGCACTGCACATCCCGTTGACGATGATCGTCGCTCTGGGGCTCGCCCTGCTGCTGAACAACAAGCTGCGCGGGGTGGCGTTCTTCCGCACGGCCGCGTTCTTCCCCTACATCACCTCGATCGTCGCGATCGCCGTCGTCTGGAACCTCCTGTTCAGCCCGGAGTACGGGCCGATCAACGAGATCCTGCGCTTCTTCGGTCTGCAGAACCCGCCCGGGTGGCTCACCTCGTCGGAGTGGGCCATGCCCGCCGTCGTGATCATCAGCACCTGGCGCGACATGGGCTACTACATGATCCTCTTCCTCGCCGGGCTCCAGACGGTGCCCCGCGAGTTGCACGAGGCCGCGCGCGTCGACGGCGCCAACGTCTGGCAGCGCTTCGTCAACGTCACCCTGCCGTGCCTGCGCCCGACCACCTTCTTCGTGACCGTGATGCTCACGATCAACTCGTTCAAGATCTTCGATCTCATCCTCGTCATGACGCAGGGCGGACCGGGGCAGTCGACGCTCGTGCTGTCGCAGTTCATCTACCAGAAGGGCTTCCAGGAGAACCAGTTCGGCTACGCCTCGGCGGCCTCCATCGTGCTGTTCCTCCTGTGCATCGTGGTGACGCTCGTGCAGTTCTTCCTCAACAAGAAGCGGGACGCCTGATGACCGACCTCCTCGTCCCCGACGCCACCCGCACGCTCGTCACCGCGGGCGCCAAGCCGCCCCGCCGCCGCCCGGTCGCGGGCTCCCACCCCGCCCGCCGCGTGGGGCGCATCGTCGGCTACGCCGTCATGATCGTCGCCGCCGCCGCACTGCTGCTGCCGTTCTTCTGGATGATCATGAGCTCGCTCAAGACGCCCAACGACGTCTTCAGCGCCCCGGTGAAGTGGTTCCCCGAGACCTGGGTGTGGAGCAACTACGTCGACATCTGGACGCAGTCGGGCATGCTCACGTGGATCCGCAACACCCTGCTGCTGGCCGTGGTGGTGACCTTCCTCCAAGTGCTCACCGGCTCGTTCGCCGCCTACGGGTTCTCCCGCATGCGCTTCCCCGGCCGCGACGTGCTGTTCCTCGTGTACATCGGGACCATCGCCGTCCCGTGGCAGTCGTACATGATCCCGCAGTTCATCCTGCTGTCGAACCTCAAGGTGTCGAACACCCTCTGGGCGATCATCCTCATCCAGGCTTTCGGGGCGTTCGGGGTGTTCCTGATGAAGCAGTACTACGACACCATCCCCGAGGACCTGTCCGAGGCCGCGCGCCTCGACGGTCTGAGCGAGTACGGGATCTGGGCTCGCATCATGCTGCCGCTGTCGGTCCCGGCGATCGCGAGTCTGACGCTGCTGACGTTCGTGAACACCTGGAACGACTACCTCGGTCCCCTCATCTACCTGCGCAACCCCGACCTCTGGACGATCCAGCTGGGTCTGCAGAGTTTCGTCAGCACCCTCTACGACGCCAACTACGCGCTGCTGTTCGCGGGTCTGACGATGTCGGTGGTGCCCATCGCGATCGTCTTCCTCTTCGGCCAGAAGTACTTCGTCGAGGGCATCGCCACCAGCGGGATGAAGGGCTGATCGTGCGTCGCATCTCCCATGACACCTACGCGAACGTCTTCTCGACGGTCTACCTGGGGCTGATGGTCAACGTGCTCCTGCTCGTCGCCGGTGCACCGCTGGTGCTGCTCCTGCTCGCCACCGACCCCGCGCAGACCTGGCTGCTGCTGCTGATCGCACTCCCGGTGAGCGCTCCCGCGCTGGCCGGCGCCCTCACCGCTTTCCGGGCGCACCAGGCCGGCGAGGCGCGCGTCGTCCGCGCCTTCTTCGCCGGGTGGCGACGGACGCTGCGCAAGGCGCTCGCGATCGGCGTTCTCGTGGCCGGGGTCCTCGCGATCGTCCTGGTCGACGTGCGCGCCGTGTCGGCGGCATCCTGGTCGGTCGTCGTCGTCCCGCTGTGCGGCACCGTCGCGCTGCTCGTGATGGCCACCGCCCCGGTCGCCCTGGCCGCGCTCGTCGAAGCGCCGGGAACGCCGCTGCGGGTCCTCCTCTCGACGGCGGCGGTGCTCGCCGTGCGTCGCTGGTACCTCAGCGTCGTGAGCCTGCTCGTGCTCGCGGCTCAAGCCGTGCTGTTCACCACCTCGCCCGCGCTGGCCCTCGGCCTGACCGCGGCGCCCGCCCTGTACCTGGTGTGGGCGAACGCCCGCTTCTGCCTCCGCCCCGTGCTTCCGGCCGACTCCACCGTCGCCGCCGTCTGATCCGAAGGACTTCCCCCGCATGACCACCTCCCCTCCCTCCGCCGCGGCCGCCGTCCGCGCCGACACCGACCGCGCGATCGCGCAGGTGCTCGATACGGTGCGCGCGAACATCCGCGCCTTCGGCCTCCGCTACCCCGACGACACCACGCGCGACGACCGGTACCCGCTGCGGCCCGCCGCCCCCGGCTTCGACGAGGGGGAGAACCGCGGCTGGACGACGAGCTTCTGGCCCGGGATGCAGTGGATCGGGTGGGAGCTCACCGGCGACGACGTCTTCCGCGACGCCGCCCTGGCGCACGCCGCCGACTTCGGACGCCGGGTGCGCGAGGAACGCGACCTCGACACCCACGACCTCGGCTTCCTCTACACGCTGTCGTGCGTCGCCCCGGCCCGGCTGCTCGGCGACGAGGACGCCCGATCCAGCGCTCTCGCGGCGGCCGAGCACCTGATGACCCGGTTCCTGCCGTCGGCGGGCGTCATCCAGGCCTGGGGCGACCTCGCCGACCCCGCGCAGCGCGGGCGCACGATCATCGACAGCCTCATGAACATGCCGCTGCTGACATGGGCGGCCGAGCAGACGGGCGACTCCCGGTACAGCGACGTCGTGGCACGGCACACGCGAGAGCTGCGCCGGCGCATCCTGCGCCCCGACGGCTCGACGTTCCACACGTTCTACTGGGACGCCGAGACCGGGGAGCCCCTGCGCGGCGCCACCGAGCAGGGCGCGTTCGACGACTCGTGCTGGGCGCGCGGGCAGGCGTGGGGGATCTACGGCTTCGCGATGAATCACCGTGCGACCGGCGACGCGTCGTTGCTCGAGGCGTCGCGCACCTGCGCCGAGTACTTCCTCGCGCACCTGCCGGCCGACGACGTGCCCTACTGGGACCTCGTCTACAACGACGGCGCCGACGCCCCGCGCGACAGCTCTTCGGGCGCGATCGCCGTGTGCGGGCTGTTCGAGCTTGCCGCCGTCGACCCCGAGGGGGCGCCGCGTTGGCGCGCCGCGGCGGAGCGGATCCTGGCATCCCTCATCGCCGGATACACCCCCGCCCGCGCCGAGGACGCCGACACGGTGCTGCTGCACAGCGTCTACGACCTCCCGAAGGACGTCGGCGTCGACGAGGGGACGCTCTGGGGCGACTACTTCTTCTTCGAAGCCCTCGTCCGCGCAGCCCGCCCCGACTGGCGGCCCGTATGGTGAGGCTCGCGCGCGCCGGCGACCGCTCGATCGCGGTCGTCGCCGGACCCTCGGGCGATCACGTGCTCGACCTCGGCCCGCGTCCGCTGCCCGAGCTGTTCCGCGACCTCGACGGCATCCGCTCCCTCGTGGAACGGACGGATGCCGCGACCCTCCCGCCCCTGGACCCCTCGACGCTGCAGGCGCCGGTGACTCCGCGCTCGCTGTTGTGCCTCGGCTACAACTACCGCGGGCACGTGCCCGACGGCGTCGACCCCACCGCCGACGACCCGCACAGCCCCGACGTGTTCGTGAAGACGGCGAACACCCTCGGCGGGCCGAACGATCCCGTGGTGGTCCCCGCCGTCGCCGACGACGTCGACTACGAGGGCGAGATCGCCGTCGTCATCGGGCGCCGCGCGCACGCGGTCTCGGAGCAGGAGGCCCTGTCGTACGTGGCGGGCTTCACGCTGCTCAACGACGTCTCCGATCGCGCCTGGCAGCGCAGACAGAGCCAGTGGGCGCTGGGCAAATGCTTCGACGGCTTCGCTCCGCTGGGACCGTGGCTGGTCACCGCCGACGAGATCGACCCGCAGGACCTTCTCGTCGAGGTTCTCCGTGACGGCGAGGTCACGGTCTCGCAATCCACGGCGACGACGATCTTCTCGGTCGCGTTCGTCGTCCACCACCTCAGCCGGGTGCTGACCCTCGAACCGGGTGATGTCATCTCGACCGGCACGCCGCAGAAGCTCCCCGCCGCGCAGTCGGCGCACCGCCCCCTCGCCCCCGGCGACGCGGTCACCGTGCGGGTGACGGGTATCGGCGAACTCACGACCACCTTCATCGCACCCCCGGGAGAACCCGAATGATCCTCGACACCTTCCGCCTCGACGGCCGCGTCGCCGTCGTCACCGGCTCCAGCCGTGGTCTCGGACGGGGCGCGGCCCTGGCGCTCGCCGAGGCCGGAGCCGATCTCGTGCTGATCGACCGCGGCGACGCGGAGCACACGGCCGAGCTCGCGCGGGGCCTCGGCCGGCGCGTGCACACGATCCACCGCGACTTCGTCTCGGCCTCGCGCGACGAGCTGGCCTCCGCGATCGACGAGGCCGTCGAGACGCTCGGGCGCATCGACATCCTCGTCAACAACGCCGGAACGATCCGCCGGTCCCCGGCCGCCGATCACCCCGCCCAGGACTGGGACGACGTGCTCGCGGTCAACCTCGACGCGGTGTTCCACCTGTCCCAGGCCGCCGGCCGGCACATGATCGCGCAGGGCTGGGGGCGCATCGTCAACGTCGCCTCGATGCTGTCGTTCCAGGGCGGCATCCTCGTGCCGGGCTACGCCGCGAGCAAGCACGCCGTCGCGGGCCTCACGAAGGCCCTCGCGAACGAGTGGGCGGCCTCGGGCGTCACCGTCAACGCGATCGCGCCGGGCTACATGGCCACCGACAACACCGCCCCGATCCGCGCCGACGCCGATCGTGAGGCCTCGATCCTCGCGCGCATCCCCGCCGGGCGGTGGGGCACCCCCGCCGACCTGCAGGGGGCGTTCGTGTTCCTCGCGTCCGAGGCCGCCGCGTACGTCACGGGCGCCGTCATCCCCGTCGACGGAGGCTGGCTCGTGCGCTGACCCGCCGCGCCCGTCCGTCCTCCGCAACCGGCATCGTCCCGCCGACCGTCCCACCGATCCGTCCCGCCCGCCGGGCCCGAAACCAGGAGAACCGCATGACCGCCTCCATCCCCCAGCGTTACGCCACCCACCCCGAGCAGATCCCGGGTATGACCACCGCACAGGTGCGCGAGCGCTTCCTCATCGACGACGTCTTCGTGGCGGGGGAGGTGCGCCTGACGTACACGCACCATGACCGCATCGTCCTCGGCGGTGCGGTGCCGGCCGGCTCGGAGCTCGCGCTGACGGGCTATCCCGAGATCCGCAGCGACTATTTCCTCGAGCACCGCGAGGTGGGCATCGTCAACGTCGGGGGACCGGGCACGGTCACCGCCGACGGCGTGGTGTACGAACTCGCGACCGGAGCGTGCCTGTACCTCGGTCGCGGCATCCGCGACGTGGTCTTCGCCGACGCGCGGGATGCCGGCGCGCAGTTCTACCTCTTCTCGGCGCCCGCGCACACGACCTACCCGGCGGCTCTCGTCTCGCCGGGCGAGGGAACCGTGCGCGAACTCGGCGACCCGCTCACGAGCAACCGCCGCACGCTCAACCAGTACATCCACGAGAACGGCGTGCAGAGCTGCCAGATCGTGATGGGGGTGACGCAGCTGCACCCCGGGTCGATGTGGAACACCATGCCCGCCCACACCCACGACCGTCGCACCGAGTGCTACCTCTACTTCGACGTGCCCGACGACGCTCGCGTCGTGCACCTCATGGGCGAACGCGACGAGACCCGGCACCTCATCGTCGGCGACCGCCAGGCGGTCATCTCGCCGAGCTGGTCGCTGCACTCCGGCGTCGGCACGGCCGCGTATTCGTTCGTCTGGGCCATGGCGGGCGAGAACCAGTCCTTCGACGACATGGACGCCGCCCCCATCACCGACCTGCGCTGATGGCCGCTCCCGCCCCTGTTCTCCTCGCCGTCGGCGAGACCATGGCGATGCTCGCGCCTTCCGACGGCGAGGGGGTGACGGATGCCGCCCTCTTCCTCCTCGACGCGGGCGGCGCCGAGTCGAACGTCGCCGCGCACGCCGCGGCCCTCGGCGTGACGGCTCGGTGGGCCAGCAGACTGGGCACGGACGCCCTCGGCGACCGCATCCTGCGACAGGTCTCGGCCCGCGGGGTGGACACCGCGGGCGTGGTGCGCGACGAACGGCATCCGACGGGACTGTACGTGAAAGACCCGGGTCGCGGGGTCCGGTACTACCGCGCGGGTTCCGCGGCGGCGCACTTCGGGGTACGGGATGCCGCGGCGCTCCGCCTCGACGACGTCGACGTGCTGCACGTCTCGGGCATCACCGCCGCCCTGTCGCCTTCGGCGCGCGAATTCCTCGACGCGGCGATGACCCGCGCCCGCGCCCTCGGCGTCACCGTGAGCTTCGACGTGAACCACCGCGCGGCGCTGTGGCCGGCGGCGGACGCCGGTCCGGTGCTCGCGGCCCTCGCCGCGCGCGCCGACATCGTGTTCGTCGGCCGTGACGAGGCCGAGACGCTCTGGCAGACCCCGCGCGACGACGATGTGCGGCGACTTCTGCCGACGGTCCCCGAGCTCGTCGTGAAGGACGGCGACGTCGGCGCCACCGTCTTCGCGGACGCGGGACGCGTCTTCGTGCCCGCGTTGCGCGTCGAGGTGCTCGACGCCGTGGGCGCTGGCGACGCGTTCGCCGGCGGCTACCTCGCCGCGCGTGCCCGGGGCCTCGACGTGGCCGACCGCCTCGCCGCCGGGCACGCGCGGGCCGCCCTGACTCTGCGCACCTACGGCGACTCGATACACGACCCCACTCCGCCCCCGTACCTCGACAGGACCCTCGCATGACCCCACCCTCCGACGACACCGCTTTCTTCGACGAGACGTTCGCGGGGGCGCCGCTCATGGCGATCCTGCGCGGAATGGGACGCGAGCGCTCGCTCGCCCTCGCGACCACGGCGTGGGACCTCGGCATCTCCTCCGTCGAGGTGCCGCTGCAGACGCCCGACGACGAAGAAGCGCTGAGGGCCGTCGCCGCGGCCGCGACCGAGCGCGGGCTGTCGGTGTGCGCGGGCACGATCGTCGACCCCGCGCAGGTTCCCGTGGCCCTGGCCGCGGGGGCCCGCTACCTCGTCTCACCGGGACTCGACCCGGCGGTGGTCGCGGCCGCTCGAGAGCACGGCATCCCGATCCTCCCGGGCGTCGCCACGCCCAGCGAGGTGCAGCGCGCGGTCGCCCTCGGGCTGCGCTGGCTCAAGGCCTTCCCGGCGACGTGGCTCGGGCCCGCGTGGTTCCGGGTGATCCGCGGACCGTTCCCCGACGTGCGGTTCGTCGCGACCGGCGGCCTTGACGCCGGCAATGCGGCGGAATTCCTGGATGCCGGGGTGCGCGTGGCCGCGGTCGGCTCGGCCCTCGAAGACGCCTCGCAACTGCCGCGACTCGCGCGGCTGTTGCGATGAGCCATTCTGCACGTCCGTGCAAGCCCGTCTTCTGCGGCGGGAGGGAGAGGAAGATCGATACGTCCGAATCGACCCCCCACCGAGGAGACCCATGCACGTCAACGCCTACGCGGCGTCGTCCGCGACCTCACCCCTTGAGCCCACGACCATCGAGCGCCGCGAGGTCGGCCCGAAGGACGTCCTGATCGACATCGCCTACGCCGGCATCTGCCACTCCGACATCCACACCATCCGCGGCGAGTGGGGCGACGTCCCCTACCCCCTGACCGTCGGCCACGAGATCGTCGGCACGGTCGCCGAGGTCGGCTCCGAGGTCATCAGCCACAAGGTCGGCGACCGCGTCGGCGTCGGCTGCATGGTCAACTCGTGCCGCGAGTGCGAGAACTGCCTCGCCGGCGAGGAGCAGTACTGCGAGAAGGGCAACATCGGCACGTACGGCGCCAAGGACGTCGACGGCACGATCACCCAGGGCGGCTACAGCGAGAAGATCGTCGTCGACGAGCACTTCGTGCTGCGCGTTCCCGAGTCGATCCCCTACGAGAAGGCCGCTCCGCTGCTGTGCGCGGGCATCACGACCTACTCGCCGCTGAACCACTGGAACGCCGGCCCCGGCAAGAAGGTCGCCGTCGTCGGCCTCGGCGGGCTCGGCCACATGGCCGTCAAGATCGCCCACGCCATGGGCGCCGAGGTGACCGTGCTCTCGCAGACGCTGAGCAAGAAGGACGACGGCCTGAAGATGGGCGCCGACCACTACTACGCGACGAAGGACGAAGAGACCTTCTCGACGCTGAAGAAGCACTTCGACCTCATCATCAACACCGTCAGCGCCCCGCTCGACCTCAAGCAGTACCTGGGCCTGCTCGCGCTGAACGGCACGATGGTCAACGTCGGCGCCCCGCCGGAGCCGCTGCCGATCCAGGTCTTCACGCTGTTCACCAACCGTCGTTCCTTCGCGGGTTCGTCGATCGGCGGCATCCGCGAGACCCAGGAGATGCTCGACTTCTGCGCCGAGAACGGCATCGCGCCCGAGACCGAGCTGATCTCGGCCGACCAGATCAACGAGGCCTACGAGCGCGTGCTGAAGAGCGACGTGCGCTACCGCTTCGTCATCGACGCGAAGACCTTCGCCCCCGCCTGATCCGGTTTCCGTTCCCGGATGCCACGGCCCCGACGTTCTCTGGAGCGCCGGGGCCGCGGCGTCCGTGTGTCTCCCGTGCCGTCGTGCGGAGGTGGAGGCCGACAGGGCGTGGGTCGGGTCCGGGCCCCCGCGTGTCGTGCCCGATCTCCGCGTGACGGTCACGCCCTCGGGAGCCTCTGCCGCCCCGACACGCGAAAGCGGCGCCGCCCCGCAGGACGACGCCGCTTCGGCGACGGTGTTACGCCTGGCCGAGGGCCGCGGACACGACGGCCCGCGCCTCTTCCTGCACCGCGCGCAGGTGCTCTTCGCCGCGCAGCGACTCGGCGTACAGCTTGTAGACGTCCTCGGTGCCGGAGGGGCGCGCGGCGAACCACGCCGATTCGGTCTGCACCTTGAGGCCGCCGATCGCCGCACCATTGCCCGGCGCGTGCGACAGCTTGGCGGTGATGGGCTCGCCCGCCAGCTCGGTGGCCGACACGGCATCCGGAGACAGCTTGGACAGCGCCGCCTTCTGCGCGGGCGAGGCCGGGGCGTCGACCCGCTGGTACGCAGATGCCCCGAACTCGGCCTCGAGCTCGGCATAGCGCTGCGAGGGCGTCTTGCCGGTGACGGCGAGGATCTCGGCGGCGAGCAGGCAGAGCAGGATGCCGTCCTTGTCGGTCGTCCAGACCGTGCCGTCCTTGCGCAGGAACGACGCTCCGGCCGACTCCTCCCCGCCGAAGGCGACGGATCCGTCGAGCAGGCCCGGCACGAACCACTTGAAGCCCACGGGGACCTCGAGCAGCGTCTTGCCGAGGGAGGCGGCGACCTTGTCGATGATCATCGACGACACCAGCGTCTTGCCGACCGCGGCATCCGTCGGCCAGCCCTCGCGGTGCGAGAAGAGGTAGTCGATCGCGACGGCCAGGTAATGGTTGGGGTTCATCAGGCCCGCGTCGGGCGTGACGATGCCGTGGCGGTCGGCGTCGGCGTCGTTGCCCGTGAGGATGTCGTACTCGGCGCGCGCGGCGACGAGCGAGGCCATGGCCGAGGGGGACGAGGGATCCATGCGGATCTTCTCGTCCCAGTCGAGCGTCATGAACTTCCACGTCGGGTCGACCTCGGGGTTCACGACCGTGAGGTCGAGGCCGTACACCTCGGCGATGAGCGCCCAGTACTCCACCGAGGCCCCGCCCAGCGGGTCGGCGCCGATGCGGACGCCGGCGTTCTTGATGGCGTCGACGTCGATGATGGATGCCAGATCCCGCACGTACGAGTAACGGAAGTCGTACTGGCCGAGGCCGTCGAGGTCGATGTCGGCGTGGCGGGTGCGCTTCACGCCCTCGAGGCCGGCCGCGATGAGCTCGTTCGCGCGATCGGCGATCCAGCCGGTCGCATCGGTGTCGGCGGGACCGCCGTGCGGGGGGTTGTACTTGAAGCCGCCGTCGCGCGGGGGGTTGTGCGAGGGGGTGACGACGATGCCGTCGGAGCGGCCCGGGTCGTCGGTCGCGCGGTCGCGGTTGTACGTGAGGATCGCGTGGCTCAGGGCGGGCGTCGGCACCCACGAGTCGCGCGCATCCACGCGCACGTCGACGCCGTTGGCGACGAGCACCTCGATCGCGCTGCGCTCGGCCGGCAGCGAGAGTCCGTGGGTGTCGCGGCCCAGGAACAGGGGGCCGGTGATGCCCTGCGCGGTGCGGTAGTCCACGATCGCCTGGGTGGTCGCGAGGATGTGGTCCTCGTTGAAGCTGGTGCTCAGCGACGAACCGCGGTGGCCGCTGGTGCCGAAGGCGACGCGCTGCTCGGGCACCGTGGCATCCGGTTTGCGGTCGTAATACGCGGCGATCAGGTCGTCGATGTCGATGAGATCGGATGCCTCGGCGGGCTGTCCTGCGCGACTGCTCATGCGCCCAGTCTGCCCGCTGTCTCCGACATGCGCACACGCCGTGACGCATTCTGGGTGAATCCGTCGTCGCGCCCGGCTTCGCGGGACGCGCGTGCAGGTCCTCGATCGTGAGAGCGTTCAGCGCGCGTGGTCGCGTCCCGCGGCGATCAGAGCCTCGAGCGCGACCCGCAGCGCGGGCGAATCGGCCTGCGAGCGACGGTGCACGGCCACGACGTCGCGAGTGGAGGCCGGTGCCGCGGTGGGGATCGCCACCAGGTCGTCGCCGAGGGCCGCGCGGCCGAGCCGCGGCACCAGTGCCACGACGGCCCCGGTGCGCGCGAGTTCGAGGTGGTTCTCGAATTCCATCGATTCGAAGACCACACGGGGTGCATTGCGGATGCCGTCGAACAGCCGTCGGAGCCACTGCCGGCAGATGGTGGTCTCGAAGGTCGCGACCCAGGCATCGTCGGCGAGGTCGGCGGCGTGCACGACCTCGCGGGTGGCGAGGCGGTGGCTCCGGTGCACGATGACGTCGGCGACGTCGGTGAACAGGGGCGTGACGACGAGGTTGTCGGGGATCGCGAGAGCCACTCCGCCCCACTGGTGCGCGATTCCGAGGTCGCGCTGGCCGGAGGCCACGAGCGCGACGGTCTCCCACGGCTCGCTCTCACGCACGAGCAGTCGCAGGTCGGGATGCGCGGCGGCGAGGTCGACCAGCAGGGGCGCGAGCATGCCCCGCACCACCGTCGAGAAGGCGGCGACGCGCAGGTCGCCGGCGACCGCGCCGTGGGGCGAGCCGTCGGCCTGCAGGTCGGCGCGCAGCTTCTCGAGCTCGGCGAGGATCGGCGTCGACCCCACGACGAGGTGCGTCCCGGCGTCGGTGAGCGCGACACCACGGCCGACGCGCTCGAGGAGCGTCACGCCGGTCTCGCGTTCGAGGCGCTTGATCTGCTGAGACACCGCGGAGGGCGTGAAGCCCAGGGCCGCGGCGGCCGCCGACACGCTGCCCTCGCGGGCGACCGTGCGCAGCGAGCGGACGGCGTCGAGATCAATCATGCAGCGACGCTACTGTGTTCCGTGAAAAAACATTCGCTGGTGCTACACGACGGATGCCGCTGAGCTGAGACCGTGAGCAGACGCGACATGATGTTGGCCGCCGGGGTGGCCGCCGCCTGGGGGTTCAACTTCCTCGTCATCGAGTGGGGGATGGCCGGCATCCCGCCGCTGCTGTTCGTCGCGATCCGCTTCGCCGTCGTCGCGGCGTTCGTCGTGATCGTGCCCCGGCCCGTGGCGTCCTGGCGCACCGTCGTGGGAGTGGGGCTCTTCATGAGCCTGGGGCAGTTCGGTTTGCTCTACTCCGCGCTGGCGCTGGGGCTGCAACCCGGGCTGGCGGCTCTGCTGCTGCAGGCGCAGGCGGTGTTCACGGTGGTCATCGCCGCGGGCGTGCTGCGCGAGCGCCCCACCCTCGGACAGGGCGTCGGCGTCGCGATCGGAGTGGCCGGTCTCGCGGTGGTCGCCGCCGGTCGCGGGGGGAACGCCCCCGCGCTGGCGGTGGTGCTCGCGCTCGCCGCGGCGCTGTCGTGGGCGGTGGGCAACGTCGTGTCCCGGCGGGCCGGCGTCGTCGCGGGTCCGGGGCCGCTGGGTGCGCTCTCGCTCACGGTCTGGTCGGCGCTCGTCGTTCCCGTCCCGGCGCTCGCCCTCGCGATCACCATCGATGGTCCCGCCGCGATCGGCGCGGGGCTCGCCGCCTTCGGCTGGTCGGCCGTGCTGTCGACGGTGTACACGGCGGGACTGTGCACCCTCGCGGGGTACGCGATCTTCAACGGCCTGCTCGCCCGCAACCCCTCGGCGGCGGTGGTGCCGTGGGTGCTGCTGGCGCCCGTGGTGGCGATGATCGCCGCGGCTCTCCTGCTCGGCCAGATCCCGGCTCCGGCCGAGGTTCTGGGTGGACTCCTGCTGGTGGGCGGCGTGCTCGTGACGACCGTCGCCCCGCGCGCTCGGCGTCGTCCCGCGATCGCGGAGGCCGAAGCGCGCACCCCGGTCTAGGCTGGTCGCCGTGCTGCCCGACACAGAGACCGTGCCCGCCCGACGTACCTACAGCTACCTGGGCCCGGCAGGGACGTTCACCGAGGCGGCTCTCGCGCAGGTCCCCGAGGCGCGCGATCAGATCTGGCGCCCGGTGCGCAATGTCGGCGAAGCGCTGGCCGACGTCGTCGAGGGACGATCGGATGCCGCGATGATCGCGATCGAGAACTCCGTCGACGGCGGGGTCTCGACGGCGCAGGACGCGCTGGCCACGGTTCCCGGTCTGCGGATCGTCGGCGAGTACCTCGTCCCCGTGAACTTCGTGCTCGTGGGCCGCCCCGGGGCGACGCTCGACGACGTCTCGCTCGTCGCCGCGCACCCGGTCGCCTACGGGCAGTGCCTGGGCTGGCTGAGCAAGAACCTGCCCGCTCACGCCCACCTGCCGGCCGAGAGCAATGTCGCGAGTGCGCTTGGCGTGCTGGACGGCACGAGTGCCGCCGACGCGGCGGTCGCCGCCCCCGGGATCGTCGCGCACCACGACCTGAGCGTGCTGGCCGAGAACATCGGCGACAACCCCAACGCCGTGACGCGCTTCGTCCTGGTCAGCCGCACGGTGGCACCGGCCCCGCCGACCGGTGCCGACAAGACCTCGCTCATCGTCGAGCTCCCCGAAGACCACCCGGGCGCCCTCCTCGAACTGCTCGAGCAGTTCGCCACCCGGGGCATCAACCTGAGCCTGTTGGCATCTCGTCCCATCGGAGACGCCCTCGGGCGCTATCGCTTCGTGATCGACGCCGACGGGCACGTGCACGACGAGCGCATGGCCGACGCGCTGTTGGGTCTGCGGCGCTTCAGCCCGAAGGTCATCTTCCTCGGGTCGTACGCGCGCGCGGACCGCGCGATCGTCCGGTATCCGCAGCGCTACAGCGACGACGTGTTCGTCGAGGCGCGCGACTGGCTGCGGGGTCTGCTGAGCGGCGAGCCCGAGGCCTGAACCTCGCACGACTCGGCGACCGTGAGCGGGCACCCGCCCCCGCCCACCGCTCTCAGGCGGCGACGGCCGCCTGCTGTGCGATGAGCTCGAGCGTCTGAATCCGTCCGTCCGCCCCCTCGCCGTCGTAGGCCCCGGCCACGGGCGACACCATGATCTCGTCGACGCCGTGCTGCGCGGCGAAGGCGGCGAGCTGGCCCTGCACGTCGGCGCCCGTTCCGACGAACCACTTGTGCCGCGTCGAGGCCATGATCGACTCGGCCATCGCGTCGAACGGGTCGGCCTTCGCCTGCTCGACCGTCTCGAGCGGCACGAGCGGCTTGTTGGTGCGCAGGCGCGCCATCATGCGCAGCTGCGGCACCGCGCGTTCCTCCGCCTCTTCGGCGGTTGGGGCGGCGACGACATTGGCGGTCACGAAGGTGCGGGGACCCTCGCCGCTGTCGTTGGGTACGAACTGGTCGCGGTACAGGTGCAGCGCCCGGTCGAGCCCCTCGCCGGCGAAGTGATTCGCGAACACGTACGGCAGGCCGAACGACGCCGCGAGCTGTGCGGAGTAGTCGCTCGATCCGAGCAGCCACACCTGCGGCATCCCGGATGCCGCGGGCGTCGCCCGCACCTGATACTCGCTGCCCGAGGTGAAACGCACGGTCGCGCCCTCGGGGGAGGTGAGTGCGAGGATGTCGGTCACGTGATCGGGGAAGCGCGAGACGTCGCTCGTGGTTCCCGAGCGGTTCAGCAGCTGCGTGATGACGGGGTCGCTGCCGGGCGCCCGTCCGATGCCGAGGTCGATGCGTCCCGGTGCCAGCGCCTCGAGGGCCGCGAACTGCTCGGCCACGATGAGCGGCGAGTGGTTGGGCAGCATGACGCCGCCCGAGCCCACGCGGATGCGGCTCGTGCGCGCGGCGGCCGCGGCGATCAGGACCGGGGGAGTGGTGGATGCCACCGAGGGCATGTTGTGGTGCTCGGCGAACCAGTAGCGGCGGTAGCCGAGGCGGTCGGCCCGCTCGACGAGGTCGAGGGCGGCGCTCACCGCCTGCGCGCTGGTCTGCCCGTGGCGCACGGGCACGAGGTCGAGAACGGAGAGGGAGGGGATCGCGTCGTTCACCCCGATGGCAACGTCCGCGGGGCGGAGGGTATTCCCCTTTCGCGGGGGCGCAACCCCCGTGACGGACGGGCGCAGACGTTCCTAACGTGCCGCGCATGAGCGATGAAGCGACCGTGGTGCGCACGGTGATGGCCGTCGACGACGCGACGTTCTCGCTCGCGCCGGGACAGGACGTCGACGATCTNGAACGACGCATCGAGGCCGCCGTGCACGACGGNGGGCGGTTCGAACGGTTCTCGGTGACGGGCGACAGGGAGGTGCGNGTGCTCTTCACCGCCCACTCCCGNGTGGTGCTCTGGGGCGAGGAGGTCTCGGACGATCCCTTCGCCGCNGAGCCGCCCCCGGTCGACTGGGACGTCGGTTGAGGGCGCGGCATCCATCCTCAGGTTTCTCCCAGGAAGAAAGTCGTGACGAATCCCCTCCGCCGTGCGTCTCACCTCTGACATCGCGGGACACACGGTCCCGGAACGACGGAAGGAAGCGAACATGGCTGAGAACACCACCACCACCGCCACCCCCACCACGAAGGACGGCGGCTCGACCGTCATCGTCGACGCCGTCGTCGCCAAGGTCGCCGGCATCGCCGCGGCCGAGGTCCCCGGCGTCCACGCCCTCGGTGGCGGCGCCGCGCGCGTGATCGGCAACATCCGCCAGGCCGTCGGCGCGAAGGACCACGCCCAGGGCGTGAGCGTCGAGGTCGGCGAGACCGAGGTGGCCGCCGACATCGCCATCCAGGTCGACTACCCCGAGCAGCTGCAGCGCGTGGCGTCCAACGTCCGCGCGGCCGTGCACCAGGCCATCACCGAGCTCGTGGGCATGAAGGTCGCCGAGATCAACGTGACCGTCGTCGACGTGTTCATCCCGGGCGACGACGAGGACGACGCCGACGAGCAGCGCGTCAACTGACATCCGTCGACAAGGGGCGTCACCGCGAGGTGGCGCCCCTTTCGCGTGGGCGGTGGGCCTTCCGCCACGCAATGCTCGCGCATAGGTTGGAGGGCGACGTGGATTCAAGGGGGATGAATGCGCTGGATCAGTCCGGTCGTGGCGGGTGCGACCATCGTTGGAGCGGGGTTCCTGGGTTTCGCCCCGACCTCCGTGGGGTTGAGCAACGGGGTCGGCGACCTGCAGTGCCGACCCCTGCTGTCCTCCGTGTCGGGGGCCAGTCTCGTCGGCGACCGCGCGGACGATCAGTCCGATGTGACCGAGCGCTGGCTCGAGAGCGTCGGCTACATCGATGAGGCAGAGAACCCGAGCGTCGAGCTGGCGGCGCGGGCGGACGCGACGGCGCAGGGGCTCTGCGGCGAGGCGCGGCAGTCTCGGATGACGTGGATCGGTCTGGTCGCGGTGTTCGGCACCGGCCTGACCCTGCTGGCGGCACGACGACGAGCCGCGCTGCCCGAGGGCGACGGTGCGCGCGATTCGGCGGGTGCGCAACGATGAGCTCGACGGACGTCTCCGCTCTCATTCCGCGATTCAAGCGCGCGGCCATCGACGCCTACATGCGCACCAGCCCGTCCGGATGGGAGATCAACGGCGACTCCTACGAGATCGACTCGTCGAGCGCGCACTACACGGTCACCCGGCCCGGGCCGGACGGGGAGGGCGGCGGAGACTGGTCGAGCGACAACTTCATCGCCGACATCTTCGTCGGCGGCGGCAAGGACGAGGAATTCGGCGCGGCGTTCGACAGCATCCGTTCCCGCATCGACGAGGCCATCGCCCCCTGGCTCCACCTCCCCGATCCCGGCACGATCGAGGGCGAGGTGGCCTCCGCGGTGGCCGTCACGCGGAAGCTGTCGGGTGCCGCGGCGGCGTCCGAGGGCGCTCAGGTCGGTGCCGGACTCATCGCCGGCAACATCGCGCTCGTCATGGAGAACAGCGACGCCATGTCGGGCGCCGCCATCGCCGCGTTCAAATCCCGCTTCGTCTCGCAGCTGGGACCCGTCATCGGCGGGCTGCACGGGCTCTCGGTCGTCCTCGGGGCCGCGCTCGCCGCGGAGCAGAAACTCTGGGAGTCCGCACGGGAGAACGTGCGACAGATCGTCCAGGCGGGCGTGGATGCGTCGGAGGAGCTCGCGGCATCCGGCGCCACCGAAGGGTACGAGATCGCGCTGAAGGTGGCGGGCTGGGCGGCGCAGGGCGCCAAGCTGTTCGTGCCGGGCGCGGGTGCGGTGTTCGAGGTGGTGGGCCTGGGCATCCAGGTCGTCCAGGGTTCGAGCGAGCAGGACCCCGAGAAGGAGACGATCACCGGAGCGGATGCCGCCGCCGTGCTGTCCACGTTCGAAGAGGCGCTGCGCGCACTCAACGAGGGCATCGCGCACGAGGAGACCCTGCTCGACGAGAACCTCTCGAACAACCTCACCGCGGTGCAGTCCCAGCAGTCGTCGTACGACCTGTCGGCGCCCCTCGTCCAGGATGATCCTGCGAGTTCCTCCGATGTCATCATCATCGAGCCCTCCCTCGTCATCGAGATCAGCTCGACGTACCTGCCCACGATCTCGGCGGAGCTCGCCGGCTCGGCGACCGCGCTCCTGAGCGCCTCGATGAGCTGCGTAGCGCGCGACGGCGCGTTGGGTATCGGCGCGAGCGGACCTTCCGGCGCCTGGGGCGCGTTGCGCACCCTGCTCTACGACCTCCTGCGCAATCTCGCCTGGGATGTGACGACCGGGGCGCAGAACCTCGACCTCGTGCTGCAGGACATGCAGAGCAACGAGCAGCGTGTGGTCGACGAGATGGCGCAGTTCCTCGCGCGTTTCGACGCGGGCAATCCGGTCGATCCCTGGCACTGAGTCGGCTCAGCCCCCGTGCCGCACGTGCGCGTAAGCGTCGAGCGCGCGCTTGCGCGTCTCGCCCAGGTCGACCATGGGCTCGGGCGGGTTCTCGCCCAGGTACTCCGGAGCCCACTCGCGCACGTACTCGTCGTGCGCGTCGAACTTCTTGCGCTGCGTCTCCGGGTTGAACACGCGGAAGTATGGGGCGGCATCCGCGCCCGACCCCGCGACCCACTGCCAGTTGAACGGGTTGCTCGCGGCATCCGCGTCGACGAGGCAGTCCCAGAACCACTGCTCGCCGTGGCGCCAGTCGATGAGCAGATTCTTGATGAGGAACGATGCCGTGACCATGCGCACGCGGTTGTGCATGACGCCGGTCTTCCACAGCTGCCGCATCCCGGCATCCACCACGGCGACGCCCGTGTCGCCGCGCTGCCACTTCTCGAGGTGGGAGCGGTTCAGGCGGGGCCAGGGGAAGGCGTCGAAGTTCTTCCGCCAGTTCACGGTGGCGATGTCGGGGGAGTGGTAGGTCACGTGCCACGCGAACTCGCGCCACACGATCTCGGAGAGGAAGCCGCTGGCGCTCTGCGCGTGCTGCCCCGACCCCTTGTGCTCGAGGGTGTCGTGCCACACCTGGTACGGGCTGAGCTCGCCCCAGCGCAAGCGGGGGGACAGGTTCGAGGTGGCGCCGCCGGCGAACTCGTCGCGGTATTTCGAGTAGTCGCCGAGGTCCTCGTCGAGGAACTCCCGCAGCCGCGCCTTGGCCGCCGGCTCGCCGGGTTCCCACGTCTCGCGCAGGCCCCCGGCCCAGTCGGGCTTCGTGGGGAGCAGCTCCCACGACGCGAGGTCGTCGGAGTCGACGGATGCCGAGATCCCGGGCACCTTGCGCGCCTCGGGCATCGGCGGACGCGGCGCCGGGAGCTTCTGCACCGCCCGCGAGAACGGGCTGTACACGCCGTACGGCTTGTCGCCCTGCGTGCGCACGGTCCACGGTTCGTAGAGGAGGTTCGCCGCGAACGACGCCACCGTCACCCCGTCGTCGCGCAGCTTCTCTTTGATGCCCGCGTCGATCTCGCGTTCGGCTCCGCCGTAGCGGCGGTTCCAGAACACGGCGCCCGCTCCGACCTCGTCGACCAGCGCCGGGAGCACCTTCGCTGCCGCCCCGCGGCGCAGAACGAGTGACGCGCCCCGATCCTCGAGCCGTTCGGCGAGGGATGCCAACGACCCGTGCAGCCACCACCGCGCGGCTCCGCCGATGGCGCGCACCCCCTCGGACTCCTCATCGAGGAGGTAGAGAGCCACGATCGGTTCGTCGCGGTCGAGCGCCGCCCGCAGGGCCGGATTGTCGGTCAGGCGGAGGTCGTCACGGAACCAGACGATCGAGGGCGAAGCCATCCTCCGACGCTATCCACCGCGGCATCCGCCGATCCGGGCTTGACACCTCCGCGCGCCC
>Ga0065721_10004287_pt1 | contig 32470 bp, 25 predicted proteins | sample Mesricmetagenome_FD_59108 | JGI IMG/M metagenome (GOLD analysis project Ga0065721, IMG submission 59108) | Mesophilic microbial community from rice straw/compost enrichment Sample: eDNA_1 v2 (version 2) | ecosystem: Engineered > Solid waste > Grass > Composting > Bioreactor | place: USA: Davis... | reverse complement strand
TTGATGGTCTCGGCATCGAAGGTCTGACCGTGACCGATGGCGGTGTCGCTGGCGCTTATGAGCTGTCTTTCAGCCTGGACTCTGGTAAGCCCCTGCGCATCGAAGGCACCAATGGCCTGCTCCAGGGCCTCGGCCTCACCTCCAGCCCCGTGGCCACTGAAGTTGTCTACAACAACGGCACCCAGGCAATCCCGGCCACCAGCGGCGCAACCTCGGTCACTGCACTCAAGACCGTTGACGAGCTGGTTGGCGAGATCAATCGCACCGACGGTCTGGCCGGCAACATCCGTGCCTCCAACGACAACGGCAAGCTGCGTATCGAAAACCAGTCGACCCAGAAGCTTCAGGTCGATGGCGTCAGCTCGAGCGGTGCACTTGACGGCACTTCTGCCGGCACTGCCGAGATCCTCGGCAACGCCGTCCGAGCCAACCTGACCAAGCAGTTCAACGAGCTGCGCGACCAGCTCGACAAGCTTTCGGACGATGCCTCGTTCAACGGCATCAACCTGCTGCGCGGCGACAAGCTGACCATTACATTCAACGAGACCGGCACATCGGCCATCGACATCCAGACCGAAGGCGGTCAGACCGTCAACGCATTCAATCTGGGCGTGCCGACCGCCCTCGAAGAGTCACAGCTCGACAGTGACGTCACCATTGACGGCCTGCTGGCAGACATGAAGGCAGCGCTGGACGAGGTCCGTTCCCAGGCTTCGACCTTTGGCTCGAACCTCTCCATCGTTCAGAACCGCAAGAAGTTCACCGAGTCGATGATCAACACCCTCGAGACCGGTGCCGGCAACCTGACCCTGGCCGACATGAACACCGAAGCGGCCAACCTGCTGGCTCTGCAGACCCGTCAGCAGCTCTCGCAGAACTCGCTGTCGCTGGCCAGTCAGGCTGACCAGTCGATCCTGCAGCTCCTGCGGTAAATCGCTTACCACATCAAACGCCGGAGGCGGGCCAAGGGCCCGCCTTCGTTGTTTTTGCCGCAATCTCGGTCTAGACAGGCTGGGGCCAACTACCTCTCGGGGGCGAATCCAGCATGGCGCTTAAAGTCGAACTGAAGCCCGGCGAAAAGCTGCTTGTGGGCAATTGCATCATCACCAATTCCGACCAGCGCACGCGCCTGTTCATCGACGGAAACGCCCCGATCCTTCGCGAGAAGGACATCCTGACCTCGGAAACGGCGAATACGCCAGCCAAGCGCATCTATCTGGCCGTGCAGCTGATGTACATTGATGAGGACGGCGCCCAAGCGCAGGCGACCTATACCGAGCTGTCCAGAGACTTTGTGGCCGCAGTGCCCAGTTCTCTACCGATTGTGGACCAAATCAATAACGAGATATTAACCGGGTCCTTGTACAAGGCTCTGAAAGCGTCCCAGAAGCTCATCGAATACGAACAGGACCTGCTCAATCATGCATCAAACCGGCGCTCAGGCGTACAACCAGACGACGAAGGTCGTTGAAACCCCGCGCCAGCGTGAATCTGCCCTGCTGATGAAGGCCGCGGCCGGCCTGCAGAAGGTCAAGGATGAGTGGAATATTTCGACTGAAGAGGAGCTGCGTTCCGCGCTCACCTTCAATCGCAAGCTCTGGACCATTTTCATGGCTGCGGTGACCCAGGAAGACAGCCCCCTGCCCACCGAAGTGCGCCAGAACATCGTCAACCTCGGCATGTTCGTGATGAACCAGACCCGCGAGATCCTCTATGAGGGTCCTCCGCAGGCAGAACAGCTCACCGTACTGGTGCAGCTCAACCGACAGATTGCGGCGGGCCTGCGCGGCATGTAGCCGCTAGGGTCGTGACCATCAAAGAGCCCCGCCTGCGCGGGGCTTTTTCTTTTTTTGCTCGCCCTTCTGACTGCCTCATCGCGGCTCCGGAGCGATCGCCGGAACACCGGGGACGCCGGAATGCCCATGGTGATGTCCACGAAGTCTGCACCAAACAAAATCCCCGCTTGCGCGGGGATCGTGGTTGAGATGCGGCTACCGGCCTGCGCTAGAGGAAGTTCACCAGGCTAAGCTGGCTGACCATAGCGGTGACCTGGTAGCTGGCAGTGAGCCGGGTCTGCAGCGCCAGGATTTCCATGGCCACCTCTTCCTTGCTAACGGTCTCCACGTCGCTCAGCAGATTGTCGAGCTGAGCCTTGTAGTTGGTATGCCGGTCAGCCGCTGCATGAAGAGCGGCGCGGGCAACGCCCAGTTCCATGGTGATGAGTTCGATCGAGCCGCGCTCGGAATTGCGGCCCTCGGACAGTTCCAGCTGCTGCCGACGGGCCATGGCGTCGAAACGCAGCTTGGCCGGGTTGAGGTCGACCGCATTCGGATCGGCCGCATTGGCGATCTCGGGATAGGTCTCGACCGTCATTGCGGCTATCGAGCGTATCAGCCTCAGATAGCCGGTTTCATTGGCTTGCATGCCATAGGCGACGCGGCCTGAATCCTCCACCGCCGCGGTTACCGATTGGCGTGGATTGCCTTCTGCTGCCGCCGCCGCCTCGGTGACCGACCGGATCATGGCCTTCTCGAAGTTGGCAGCCTTGGTATTCTGGTCGCCGCCAATCTGGAATTGGCCGGGCCCAGCCTTGCCGGCAACGGCCGTAAGAACCACCACCCGCGACGTGCCGTTGGGCTCCGTCAGGGTCAACTCGACCTTGTCCCCCGGCACCAGGGTTGCCGTGTCATCAAAAGTCACGGTCATGTCCACCGGCGGACCGGCATTACGCATAGCGGTGACCGCGCCCGCATTGGTGGACTCGAAGTGGACGTTCGAAATCTGGAAGCCATGCGCCGCCGAGAAGGGCATGTTTTGCGTCAGTGTGACGGTCTCGTCCTGACGCGCAGCCGTGAGCCGGCCCATTCCGGTGGCTGATACGGCCGCACTCTGCCCGCTATACCACATGACCGTATCAGTCTTGGTGGCCACCCGCAGCTCGGTGGCGGTGAAGGGATCGGCGCCGCTGACCCGCAGCACTGGCTCACCCGCCGCGTTGAAGAAGTTCTGCGCCGCGGCAAAGGTGGAGGCGGCCTTGAGCTCGCTCTCTGCCGTTTGCTTCAGCGTCGTCTTGAGCGCATTCTCGAAATTGGTGGCGGTTGTGAGCGTAGCTGTTGCCGGATCCGTCCCAATGACAAACTCATTGGCAACGCCGGTGGCGTTGGCGGCCGACACCGCCTTGAGCGTGATCTGCGTTTCGGTGCCGTCCGGCAGCGTAAAGCCCAGCGTGATGCTGTCACCTTCGGACACCGTGNCCGGGTCNCCCGGGAAAGTGAACGCGACGTCGGCGGGGTTCGCNGAGATATTGGGAGCTATCGAGATATTGGCNCCGATNGCCGAGACGGTTGAAAGCTTGAACCCGAACGGATGGGCACCATCCTCAGCCAGGGTAACAGTGACCGGATCGGTCGGCAGCGCTGGCGCCGCCGGGGCAAGGACCGTGTTCAGCCGCCCCAGGCCCAGCGTGCCAAGATCAGCCGCCTGCCGCTCGGTGACCACGGTGCGGTACCCTGCCCTGCCACCGGCGCCGTCCAGCAGTTCGCTTGTGGTGGGAAGCGGTGCCCGGTCGGTGATCGAGCCGCCGAACAGGTATCGTCCGGCGACGTCGGAATTGAGCAATGTCACCATTTCGTCCAGCCGCGCCTTCGAGAGCCCGGAAATGGTGGCCATGTTGATGTTGTTCGAGCCGTATTGCCCCTGCACCGCCGAATTGCGGGCCTGGCCTTCGATCTGATCGAAGCGCGTCAGGGCGTTGTCGTAAAAGCTCAGGCGCAGGTCGACCTGCGCGATACTCGCATTGTACCCGGCAATCGTGCTCAGGCGCGACCGCACCGAGAGCGACACCGGCAGGTCGCGCGCCAGTTCCGAAAGCGTCTGTGCTTTCACCCCGGTGCCCAGCTGCATTTGCAGCTGCGCGAACTTGTCCTGCATCTTGGAGATGACACCGAACCCGGTCTGCAGCGGGAACATCGACTTATTGACGATCATGACGCGCTACTCCTCAAGTCGACGCAAACAGCGTGTCGAGCAGTTCCTTGACCACCGACACAACGCGGGCATTGGCGGCATAGGCGCTCTGCAATTCGGTCAGGCGCGCCATTTCCTCATCAATGTTCACCCCGTATTCGGACTCCATCTGCGTGGTGATCGTGTCGAGGGTCAGCTGCCGGTTGTCCCGGGCCGTCAGCGCCGATCCGATCATCGTGCCCTGGTAGTTCAGCACCTGCTGGATCAGCTGTTCGACCGTGCCATTGAGCTGGTGGCGGCCCTCATTGGCGGCCGGAGACGCCCCCGAGACGAAATTCATCGAGCGCAGCTGATTGAGGATGTATTCGGGCCGCGCTGCATCGCCCAGTGTGCCATCGATATCGAACTGCACCAGCAGCCGGTTGTCGGCGATCACAGCCGGATTGACCGAAATACGCGCCGCAAAGCCCACGATCTGCGGCGGATCGGTATCGAGATTGTCGGTAAAGGCGGAATTGCCCTGATCGACGAACAGCGCCATGGCCAGTTCGCCCTGCTGCGTGCCTGTAGCGCTGGCGCGCGTGACGAGGCCGGTGACATCACGCGTGCCCCCCGTTCCATCGTCGAGAACCTGCAACTTGCCGTCCGTATCCACGGAAAAACTCAGTCCCGGGATCTCGCCGGAAAGCGCGGCCGCCACGGCAGCGGCACTGGGAGGGTTACCGAAATCGACCGATATCACCCTTTGGCCGCTGGCATCGATGTAGTCATCGCCATTGGCGCTGTTGACAATGCGCACGCGTTGCGTGGCACCGTTCTGTGTATAGGTGAGCAGGACATCATTGCCCGGCTTGATATGCGAGATATCGGCCGCAAGCCCTGTTGCACCACCGGCGCCGGTGGCAGCAGTGCCTTCAGTTGTAATGGTGTTGAAGGCCGAGGCCAGTCCAGCCGCGATCTCGTCGAGCTGGTTCTGTGCTTCGACCAGGATCTTGTCGCGCAGCTGCACGAGGCCCGCCAGCTCGCCACCCTGCAGCACCCCCTGCTGCACGAGGTCGATTTCAAGCCCCGAGGGCGTCGTCAGCGTCAGTGTGCCGACCTTGCTTTTGCTGGGGTCTCGATCAGCCTGCGAGGTCGGCGACAGCGCCCCGGCAGTCGTGAACTTCAGCGTCGAAAAGCCATTGTCGACCAGCCCCACGCCCGAGCGGGTCATCAGCGCCACGGTGCCGTCCGGTCTGTAATCAGCCTGTACGTCGATGACCTCTGCCACGGCCGCCACCAGTCGGTCGCGCTGGTCGAACAGCTGCGCTCGCGCCGTATCGGTCATGCCCAGGTCGAGCATGCGCTTGTTCACCTCGTTGATCGAGATGAGCATGGCGTTGACTTCCGACACATCGTTGGCGATGCGGGTCTCGGCCTCCTGGCGCAGCTGCTGGATGACCCCCGAAAGAGTATTGAGCTGCTGGGCGAATGCCTGCGCCTCGGCCACGACATTGGCGCGCGTAGGATAGTCATCCGGACTGGTGGCAAGGGCCTGCAGCGAGTTCTTGAACGAGCCGAACATCGTGTCCAGCGATCCCGCGCTGCCCGGCTTGCCGAGATATCCCTGCAACTTGTTGAGGTAATCGCCTAGCACACTGGACATGGACGTGTCCGACACCTGCCGGTTGTAATAGGACTGCAGGCTCATGTTGAACGCACGGTTGACCCCGGCCGTGCGCGCATAGGTGCTGTTGAGCGAGGAATGGTCGATGATGTTGAGGGACTGCCGGTGGTATCCGGGCGTGCCGGAATTGGCGACGTTGCGGCTCAGGATCGTGATGGAATCCTGACTGGTCCTCAGACCCGATACAGCGTTCGACAGTGACGATATCAGACCCATAGCCGCGGCCCTCAAACTGGAAACCGGCCCGGGGCCTCATGCCCCGGACCTTTTACTCGTTCCGCCTCAGCGGACCATGTTCAGCGCTTCCTGCAGCATCTCGTCGGCCGTCGAGACGATGCGGGTACCGGCCGAATAGGCCTGCTGGGTGATGATCAGCTTGGTGAATTCGTCCGAAATGTCGGTATTGGAAGCCTCGAGCGCGCCGCCAATGATGCCCGAGCCCGACAGGTCGAAAATCGGCTCACCAGATTCCGAGGTGGCCTCATAGACCCCGCCGTCAAGGCGCTTGAGCGAGTTGACGCCGTTGAACTGGGCGGTGACCACCTGGGCCATCTCGATGCGTTCGCCATTGGAATAGGTCGCCACCACGCGGCCACTGTCGGTGATGGCCACCGAGAGGAATTCGCCCGCGCCATAGCCGTTCTGGTTCAGGGTCGAGACGGTCACGGTGCCGTTCACGTCGGCGAACTGCGAGACACCGTTGGTGTCATGGGCCAGCACGACATCGCCGATCAGCACGCCGTTGACACGGAGGTCACTGATCGTTGCCTGCGGCACGCTGCTGGACAGCGAACCATTGCTGCCGAACTCGTATTCCTGTCCGATATTGGTCCAGGCCGGCGAGCTGCCGGTGGCCGCACTGTCGGAGAGGTAGAACAGGTTCCAGCGGTCCGTCCCGCCCGATGCAGCACTGTCCACCTTGGCCCAGCGCAATTGCACGTTCACGGGCGCGCCGTTGCTGGCATAGACGGTTATTGCGCCGCCTGAGATAGAGCTCGCGATGAACTCGTCAGCATCCACCGCCCTGATGTGGGGGACGTCCGCAAGGTCTGGCTCCGACGACGCCTGGGGCTCAGTCAGGCCCAGAGTGGTTGCCAGCGCAGCGGTGGTACCGGAAATGGAGAAGCGGCCATGATAATCGGTGCCCAGCGACACGGTAAACTGGTTCGAGCCGTTGAGACCGACGGTAGCCGACGCAGCCGCGCCACCACCGAAATCGCGCAGTTCATCCTGCATGTCGGCCAGGACATTAGCCAGGGTTCGCGGATTGGCGATGTCGATGCCAACGCCATCGGTGGGAATAGGCGACGTACTGCTGTCGTAGAAGCTGTACTTCACCGCAATGCCGTTGACGGTGATCGTCATGTTCTGGCCATCGGCAAAAACTGCAGTCGCCAGCCCGGCGCCAGCACCAGCACCCAGATTGGCCGTGCCACTTGCGGTCGCAGAAGTGGAGCCGGAAGCAAACTTCTCAACACCCAGCAACTCACTGTTGTAGACATTGGAATTGTAACCCGCCGTCTTGGGCATCTGGGGCAGGTTGGCCTGGTAGTTGATCGTGGTGGTCTTGTTTGCCGGCAGGAAGGCATTGGAGAGCCGGATCACCTCGGGAACTGAGCCCGAAATGTTGCCGGTGGCCGGGTCGATCTCGAGCCCCTTGAGGTAATAGCCCGCCCCATTGACCAGCAGACCATCCCGATCGATCTCGAAGTCACCGCGCCGGGTGAAATAGTTTGAACCGGCAAAAACGGCATTGCCATCCGACTGCCCGACCTTCGGCTCGACCACGAAGAAGCCGTTCGCATTCAGCGCGATATAGGTTTCGTTCGAGCTGGTCTGGATATCGCCCTGGAGATTGTTGGTCGCCCGAGACTGCGCGAGCACGGCACCCGGCACCTGCGACTTGAGCGGCGCGTCGGGAATGAGATCCATGAAGGACGTCTCGATCCGCTTGTAGCCGGTCGTCTGCGAGTTCGCGATATTGCCCGAAATATTTTCGAGTGCATGCGACTGCGCCCTCAGGCCGGTCACCGCACTGGAAAGAGCCCCATAAATGCCCATCTGTAACTCCGTGTACCCCTATGCGCGCTTGGGCGCTGTTCGGGCACACTGGTGCAAGACCAATGCCAACTGCATGACCCATTGATTTTGCTTCGTTTTTTTGCGGCCGACACCGAAGAATGCGGCCACAACGCGGCAAATGAGTCCGGGCCGGCGGCAGATTTTGCCGGTTGCTTGAGATCGGCGCGGGCTTGCTTTAAACGCAACGTTTGACAACGGGCCACGTCGGCCCGCCGGAGCGTCGGTTCATGCTGTTTTCCAGCGTTGATGAGTTTGTGAAGGCCCCGCGCCGCGCTGTTACCGTGTTCGGCATGGCAGGCGTCGGCAAGACGCGGCTGAGCAACATGCTGCGCGCCAATCACTGGTTCCATTATTCGGCCGACTACCGCATCGGCACGCGCTACATGGGCGAGTTCATCGTCGACAATTTCAAGCGCGAGGCCATGAAGGTACCGTTCCTGGCGCAGCTCCTGCGCACGGACTCCATCTACATCTCGTCCAACATCACCTTCGACAACCTCGACCCGCTCTCGACCTATCTGGGCACCCCCGGCGATCCCAACCGCGGTGGCCTGCCGCTGGAAGAGTATCAGCGTCGTCAGGAACAGCACCGCGTAGCCGAGGTGGCCGCGCTCTGCGACGTCCCCTATTTCATCGAGCGGGCCAAGGCGCTGTACGGCTACGACAATTTCATCGCCGATACCGGCGGCTCGCTGATCGAGGTCATCGATCCGGCAAATCCGGACGATCCGGTTGTCCGCACATTGGCGGCCCATACCGCCCTGCTCTATATCCGTGGCACCGAAAAGGACGCGACCGAACTGGTCAAGCGCTTCAAGAAGTCGCCCAAGCCCATGTATTACCGCCCCCATTTCCTCGTCGAGAAATGGGCCGAGTACAAGCTGATGCACGGTATTCTGGAAGATTGCGACGTCGATCCGGCCGGCTTCGGCGCCTGGGGTTTCGAGGCCCTTCTGCATGATCGGCTGCCGCGCTACCAGATGCTGGCCGACAATTTCGGCTATGTGGTGGAAGCGTCGGACCTGGCCACCGTTCGCGACGGCGATGAGTTCGTGGACCTTGTTGCCTCCGCCATCGAGAAGCGAATGCGCTAGCGCACTTCCAGGAAATGTGGCCACCACTTTTCCGGTCAGGAAGTGCGCCGAGAAGACCTGCGCCGACCTGCTCATGAATGGCGCGCCGGCTTGAATCGCTTTCTCGAATTCCCAGTTAAGAGGCTGCCATGCCTATACGTATTCCCGACAATCTGCCTGCCCGAAAGACGCTCGAAGCCGAGGGCGTCTATGTGATGGACTCCAGCCGCGCTGCGCGGCAGGACATCCGCCCGCTCGAATTCGGCCTATTGAACCTGATGCCCAACAAGGAGCGCACCGAGACCCAGTTCGCCCGGCTCATCGGTGCTACGCCCCTGCAGATCAACCTCAGTCTGGTGCGCGTCACCGAGCACCAGTCCAAGAACACGCCGGAAGAGTATCTCAACACCTTCTACCAGACCTGGGAGGAAGTGAGGGAGCGCAAGTTCGACGGTTTCATCATCACCGGCGCCCCCATCGCGAACATTCCGTTCGAGGAAGTTCGCTACTGGCCGGAAATGCTCGAGATCATGGAATGGACGCGCACCAATGTGCACCACAGCATGTTCATTTGCTGGGGCGCACAGGCGGCGCTGCACCACTTCCACGGCGTCAAGCGCTATCGCATGCAGAACAAGGCCTTCGGCGTGTTCCGCCACGATATTGTCAAGTCCGGTTCCCCCTGGCTGCGTGGCATGTCGGACCGCCCGATGATCCCGGTGTCCCGTTACAATGACATCGACCGCAGCTCGCTGACCGATGACCTTGAGGTGCTGATCGACAATTCCGAGCTCGGTCTGTGCATGCTCGAGCGCAAGGACGGGCGCGCGCTCTACTTCCTCAACCACCTCGAATACGACAACCGCTCGCTGGCGGACGAGTATGAGCGCGACGTGGCCGCAGGGCTCAATCCCCTGCCCCCCGCAAATCTTTTTCCGGATGGCGACACCACCGCAGTCCCGGAGAACCGCTGGCGCAGTCACGCGCACCTGCTGTTCCAGAACTGGATCAACGAAATCTACCAGACGACGCCCTATCGACTTGAAGAGATCGGGCAATAGGCAACGGGGCCGCACAAGCGGCCCCTTTCTTGTTCCCGGCTCCCGCTCAAACGGCGATCTTGCCACCGCCCTGCTTGGTGACCACCACGACAGAAGGACGAACCGGCATGGCGTCGTCAAAGTCCGGCCAGCGGGTTGAGAGGTCCTCATAGTAGGAGGGGCGGCCAAAGCCTTCCCAGTCCTCGCCGCCATCGCCCGGATGCTGCACGGCAAGGAACAGGGTTTCCCCGTCGTCNGTAAAGACCGGACCACACATTTCAGCGCCNACCGGCACGCGGAAGAACAGCTTGGACGTTGCCCGCGCCNNACCTTCCGTATCCACAGCCCANAGACCATCCGTGCGCCCGGTGGCCGAGGGGTTGTTACCGTCGGTCGAGACCCACAGACGCCCATCGCTATCCACGGCGCAGTTATCGGGCATGCCAAACCAGCCATTGGCCGTTGTATCTGTCGAGAAGGTCGCGCCCACTTCAGCAATCGAGGGATCGCCGCACTTGAGCAGGATTTCCCAGGTACCCGAGGCCGCTGCGAAATCACCGTCCAGTTCAGCGATTTCGATGATGTGACCGAAGGCATTCTTGGCGGTCGGATTGGCCGCATCGACCTGGTCGGCCTCGCGACGGGTATTGTTGGTCAGCATGACATAGACCTTACCATTGCTGGCATTGGGCTCGATATCTTCGGGACGGTCCATCTTGGTAGCGCCGAGGAGGTCAGCAGCGCGACGCGTCTCGATCACCACGTCGGCCTGGCTGGCGAAGCCGTTCTCTTCTGTCAGCGGACCTTCGCCATAAACCAGCGGCATCCATTCCATGCTGCCGTCTTCGGCAAACCTGGCGACATAGAGCGTACCGTCGTCGAGCAGGTCCATATTGGCCGCGCGGTCGTCGGGATTGTATTTTCCGGCCGTGACGAACTTGTAGACATAGTCAAACCGTTCGTCGTCACCGAGATAGAAGACGACCCGACCGTCCTTGCTGACGATGGACTCGGCGCCCTCGTGCTTGAAGCGCCCCAGCGCCGTGCGCTTCTTCGGCACCGAGTTCGGGTCCATTGGGTCAACTTCAACGACATAGCCAAAGCGGTTCGGTTCGTTCGGCTCCTTGGAAATGTCGAACCGGTCGTAGAAGTTAGCCCACTCGTAAGAGCCTTCCGGGATGCCAAGACGGTCATAATTGGCCGCCTCGCGATGGCCGGCGGGCAGTTCACCACCGAAATAGCCGTGGATGTTTTCCTCGGCCATGATGTATGTGCCCCACGGCGTAACGCCTCCGGCACAGTTATTGATCGTACCGAAAACCTTGGTACCAGTCGGATCAGCATTGGTCTTGAGACGATCATGGCCAGCAGCAGGCCCGCTGATCAGCATCTCGGTTTCAGCGGTAATGCGACGGTTATACGGGCCGTCCTTGACCACCTGCCACTTGCCGTCGACCTTTTTGATTTCCACGATGGTTCCGCCATGGGCCATCAGCTCGATGTCGACCTGCTCCTTGGTCAGCGGATTGAGCGTGATCTCGCCTTCCGCCAGCGTCACCAGACCCGGGAACATCAGGTGCGGGTTGGTGTATTCGTGGTTGACAACCAGCAGGCCATGCTCGTCCGAACCATCCAGCGGGATATAGCCGACATAGTCGTTGTTATAGCCGAACTGGCGGGCCTGAGCAGCGGCGGTCTGGTTTAGCGGATCGAACTCCGGCGCATCCGGGAACAGGCCGTCACCCCAGCGCAGCAGGATATCGGCGTCGTAGCCCTCGGCCACGTGGTGGGTCTCGTCGACACCCGCTTCGACTTCCTTGAACGAGAAGGCCGAGCCGCCCGACGCCTTGGCGTCGCCCGCGGTCAGGATCGCCAGGGGACTGACCGTAGCGGCAATAGCAGATACCGCCAGCGAACCCTTGAGGAAGCCGCGTCGGGAAAAGCGAGCACTGATCAGTTCACCCATGGTGGGGTTGTCGGTCAGATTGCGCGGTTCTGCATCGGCAGCCTCGAGCTGCGAAGTTTTGAAAATGGGGGTGTGATCGTTCATCGGTCGCTCCTCAACGGCGGGCCTCGGGTGCCCGTGAGGAGGGAAATAGAAGCGCCGGATGACGTCTCGATAACAGGCAGACGACAATCCGATGAACATCGAGCCCCTTTGCAAACCCGATGCCACTCCCTACCTTGCAGGCAGATAAGGGAACCGCTTTGCCCCAACCGCCGACGACCATTACCGACGAAGTGGGCATTGCCCTCTCCAACCTCGCTGACTCCGCGACCGGTCTGTTCACGCCGACCCTGCGGCTGGGCGTCACCGGCCTCAGCCGCGCCGGCAAGACCATCTTCATCACTGCACTGGTCCACAACCTGCTTACGCAAGGACGCCTGCCCGGCTTCGCACCGTTGGCGGAAGGCCGTTTCATCGGTGCCAAGCTCGCAGAATATCCCGACGCTACCATTCCGCGCTTTGCCTATGAGCAACATCTGTCCACCCTGACGGGACCCGAGCCGGATTGGCCGGAGGGCACCCGCCGCATCTCCCAGCTCCGGCTGGTGCTCAAATTTCAGTCGGCCAAGTGGTGGGCCGGCATGACAGGCCCGGCCACGCTCAACCTCGATATTGTCGACTATCCCGGCGAATGGCTGCTCGACCTGCCTCTGCTTGGCCTGAGCTTTGCCGATTGGAGCCGTGAGGCGCTGGAACGCGCCAACCAGCCGTCACACCTGGCTGAAGCGGCCGATTTTCTGGCAGCACTCGACGCGACCGACACCAAGGCGCCCGCCAGCGACGTGACGGCCGAAGCATTGGCGACCGCCTTCACGGGGTATCTGCGCCGCAGCCGCGAGCATGGAGCTCTCGAAACCCTGCCGCCCGGACGCTTCCTGCTGCCTGGCGACCTCGAGGGCTCTCCGGCGCTCACATTTGCACCGCTCCCCCTGCCCGCGGGTGATGTGCCGCGCGGCAGCCTCTACCGCATGCTCGAACAACGCTTCGAAGCCTACAAGGACCGGATCATCAGGCCCTTCTTCCGTGAGCACTTCGCACGGCTGGACCGGCAGATTGTGCTGGTGGACACTTTGCGCGCCCTCAATGCCGGCCCGGCGGCCGTCAGCGACCTCGAAACTGCGCTGACCGCCGTCCTCGCCTGCTTTCGGCAGGGCGAGACCAATCCGCTCCTGCGCCCCTTCACCCGCAATATTGACCGCATCCTGTTTGCGGCGACCAAGGCTGATCACGTCCATCACACCAACCATGACCGCCTGGAATCCATTCTCAATAGGCTCGTGGCCAATGCCACCAAACGCGCGCGCTTTGCGGGGGCGCAGACGAAATCCATCGCCATGGCGGCTATCCGCGCCACCACCGAAGGCACCATCCGCGAGGGTGGCGAGACCCTGCCTACCCTGGTCGGCACTCCTGTTGCCGGCGAAACGCTCGACGGCACAAGCTATGACGGTAAAACTGAAATTGCCTTGTTTCCCGGTGACTTGCCGGCCCGACCGGATTCACTCTTTGAGGACGGCAGCCCGGTGGAACTGAATTTTCTGCGCTTTACCCCGCCGCGGAAGCTCGAGCGCAACGCGACCGGCGACGCGGTGTTGCCGCACATCCGGCTCGACCGCGCCATCGACTACCTCATCGGAGACTGGATGGCATGAAGCGGCCTGTTGCGCACACCATCTCGACGAGCGACGCCCCCATCGAAACAGTCCGCGCACCCCGGGCCTTTTCGCCCGAGCGCGCCGAGATCGTTGAAGTAGCATTTGAGCCCGAGCCTGATCCGGAGCTGATCACACCTCCGCCGCGCCGCATGGGCTGGCTCGGCAAAATCGCCTGGACCACCGGCGGCATTCTGGTCTCCGCCGGCCTAGGGCTCGCCGCTGACCGGCTGATCCGCGATCTCTTCGCCAGCAACGAATATCTCGGCTATGTGGGCCTTGGCGTTCTTGGCGCATTCCTCGTCGCCATTGCCGCGCTTGTCATTCGCGAGATGCTGGCCCTCCGCCGGCTCCGTGTTCTCGACGCGCTCAAGGCTGATGCCGCCCGAGCCACTGCAGAAAACGACCGCAAGCGCGCTGGCAGCGTCGTTGACCACCTCATGGGCGTCTATGCCGGACGAGCCGACCTCGCCAGAGGGCGCGATGAGCTATCGCGTGATCTGCCGACACTGTTTGATGGTACCGAAGCCATCACGCTGGCTGAACGCAAGCTCATGGCCCAGCTTGACGCCCGCGCCAAGGCTCTGACCGCGGCTTCAGCGCGCCGCGTAGCACTGGTGACGGCCGTTTCCCCCCGAGCCCTCATCGACATTGCTTTTGTGATCTACGAGAGCATCCGCCTTGCGGGCTCCATAGCCCAGCTCTACGGCGCGCGCCCGGGCCTGTTCGGTTTTCTCCGGCTCACCGGCTCCGTTCTCACCCATCTGGCCGTTACCGGAGGACTCGTGCTTACCGATGGCATCGTGGAACAGCTCGTCGGCCAGGGGCTGGCCGCAAAACTCTCCGCCCGTCTCGGTGAAGGCGTGGTGAACGGGCTAATGACGGTCCGCGTCGGCATCGCCGCCATGCGCGTCGTGAGGCCCCTGCCCTTCGAGACCCTGCCCCAGCCCATGGTCCGCGACTTTATCCCCGAACTGGTCAAGGTCACCCAGGACGCCGGCAAAGGCAGCTAGCCCTCGATCCCCGGCCTTGCGACTGCAATACGGCCCTTGCGGTTGGGCTGCGCATCCGGGTTTTGTATCAGAAACCGCTCCCGCGCCTCCAGTACGCGGGCGCGGTTGGCCACGGCCCAGTCACTCAGCTGCTCAAGCGGCTTCTGCAGGTCCCGACCCAGTTCCGTCAGCTCATAGTCTACCCGCGGCGGAATGGTCGGCGTCACCGTTCGGGTGATGAAACCGTCCATTTCGAGGTCTCGCAGGGTGGCCGTAAGCACCTTCTGGCTGATCCCGCCAATCAGCCGCTTGAGGTCGGAGAACCGCAGCGGCCCATTGTTTAGACGGTTGATGATGAGGACCGTCCACTTCCCCCCGATCTGGCTCAGAATTTCCCCGACAGGACGACAATCGTGGGCAATTTCACGTGCTTGCGGTTTCATCTTGGTGCCTGACGTTTCAAAAAAGTGCCGTCTTGCGGCGCCTCAGACAGTCACTGATATAGCGCGAGTTACCAATGGAAACCATAGGATCGGAACATGAAATCCATTGCCGTTCTGGTTGGCAGCCTCAGCGCATCCTCCATCAACATGGCCTTTGCCAAGGCCCTCGAAAAAATCGCAGAACCCAGGCTGCGGTTTGATTTCGTCGATATCGGCGCACTCCCGCACTACAACAACGACCTCTGGGATAGCCCACCGGCTGCGGTGCTGGAGCTAAAGAGCAAAATCGAGACCGCATCGGGGGTGCTCATCGTCACGCCGGAACACAACCGCTCCATCCCCGGCGTGCTCAAGAATGCCATCGACTGGGCATCGCGGCCCTGGGGCCAGAGCTCGTGGTCGGGCAAGCCTGTTGCCCTGGTAGGCACGACGCCTGGCGCCACGGGCACATCCTCGGCCCAGTCCCACCTGCGCAGTGTGTTGCCAATGCTCGAAGTGCTGCTGCTGGGTCAGCCTGAAGTCTACCTGCAGTATCGCCCAGGCCTGATCGATGAGCATCACGAGGTCACGGACGAGCAGACCCGCGCATTTTTGGCTGGGTTTNTCGATCGCTTCGACGAANTTATCGAGCGCCACGGAGCCCCGGTGGCTCACGCTGTGGCAGCGGAGTGATGCGGGTCANTCCTTGGCCGCGCTNGGNGCCAGCGTGACCTTGAGGCCGTCCAGCTCGTCCGAGCAGAGNATCTGGCAGGAAAGACGCGAGTTGGACTTCACGTCCCCCACGCTGTCGAGCATGTCCTCTTCCTCGTCNCTCGGCGCGCCCACGGCTTCGAGCCANTCGGGATCGACATAGACATGGCAGGTGGCGCAGGAACAGGCGCCACCGCATTCGGCCTTGATGTTGAGACCCCAGTCGCGGATGACCTCCATCACGCGCCAGCCCTCGAGCCCTTCGAGCTCGTGAACTTCACCGGCCTGATCTGTGACTGTGATCTTCATGTGGCGCTCCTCAACAGCGCGACGGGGATAGCGGGCAATCCGGCCTGGCGCAAGGCCTCAGCAAACCACCGCTGTCATCCCGGCGAAGGCCGGGATCCCTCCCCTGGTCTAAAGATGGGCTCCGGCCTTCGTCGGGTGACAATCGTGTACGCGGACGCGCTCAAGCCACCCCGAGCTTCTTCTGCAGCTTCGTGCTGGACGTCGTGTACTGGAACACCACGCGCTCGCCCGGCGACACGATGGCCTTGGCGGCCTGCGCCATCAAAGCGGCTTCATGGAAGCCCGAGAGAATCAGCTTGAGCTTGCCCGGATACCAGTTGATGTCCCCAATGGCGAAAATACCCGGCACCGAGGTTTCGAACTTTTCGGTGTCGACGACGATGGTGTTGTCATTGAGCTCAAGCCCCCAATCGGCCACCGGGCCGAGCTTCATGGTCAGGCCGAAGAAGGGCAGCAACCGCGTAGCCGGAATCGACAGATCGCCGGCGTCGGTGGTCAGGTGGACGTGGTGGAGCTGGCCGTCCTCGCCGTCGAGCTTGGCGATCTGGCCGAGCTGGAAATTGATCTTTCCATCGGCCACCAGCTCTTTCATCTTGTTCACCGAGGCCGGGGCTGCCTTGAAGGCGTCGCGGCGGTGTACCAGCGTCAGGGTGCGGACGATGGGCGCAAGGTTCAGCGTCCAGTCCAGCGCCGAGTCGCCGCCACCGACGATCACCACGTCCTGGTCACGGAAATCTTCCATCCTGCGCACGGCGTAGAAGACCGACTTGTTTTCGTATTGCTCGATGCCTTCCACCGGCGGGCGCTTGGGCTGGAACGAGCCGCCACCCGCCGCAATCACCACGACCTTGGCAAGGAAGGTTTCGTCGGCATCGGTCACCAGCTTGAACGAGCCATCTGCCAGTTTCTCGATGGAGTTGACCATGCGCGAGAAGTGGAACTCTGGCGAAAACGGTGCGATCTGCGCCATCAGGTTGTCGGTCAGCTGCTGGCCGGTCACCACTGGGAAGCCCGGAATGTCGTAGATGGGCTTTTCCGGATAGAGTTCGGCGCACTGGCCACCGGGACGGTCCAGGATGTCGATGAAGTGACACTTGATATCGAGCAACCCGAGTTCGAAGGCAGCAAACAGCCCGCAAGGGCCCGCGCCAATGACAACGACATCGGTGGTGATTTCAGTGCTCATTTCTCAAAGTCCATTCGAAGCCGGCGCGGCCCTGCCGCCCGGATGGGTCCCATCGGGGCGCCCTGCCCCGCATTGGTTCATGGGAACCGCCGCTGTCACCAGCGGCCCCGGCTCATGCCGTAAGGCGACGATTGCGATCCACTTATCTTACGATACGCGGCGAAGGAAGGGGCGGGTGCCAAGCGGAACTTCGGTGACACCCACCGGCTGGTAGAACAGCGCCATTTCTGGCAGGCGGTTCTCGAGCAGCGCCTGGCGGGTCGGCTCGTGGCTCACCACCAGCGCGTTGAAGCCGCAGCGCCGCATATGCGGAATCTGATCCTGCAGAACATCGCCTACAGCCCTGATTTCTCCTGCATATTTCAGTCGTTCAACAAGCAGGCGCGCTGTGGAATAGCCGCGGCCATCGGTGAAGGCGGGGAACCGGATCGCGACCGACGCAAAACGCGCCAAGTCGTCGGCAACGTCTTCGATCTTGTCGCCGGGAGATACCAGCAGCCCCAGCGGATGGGGGTTGGCCAGATATTCGGCCCGGTGCGCAAGAAACTCCGGCATCGGCACATGCACATAGCGCGCCTCGGACGGGTTGGTGCCTTCAGCCCATTCCTTGAACGGATCGGCTATGAAGGCACCATCTTTCCAGAGCGTGTGGCGGGCTGCGGCAGTCATCGGATTGGCGATCGCTCCACTGAAGTCATAATGGATGCCGCATTCCTTCTTGTTGAGGCCGCGCCACCGTCCGGCGCGCGGATCTTCCCCCTCGGCGACCGCCGAGGTGCAAGGCGCGCAGCCAATGGACTTGTAGCCTTTGGCATACAGCGGATGCTCGGGCAAGTTATGCGTCCGGCGGTATTCCACCACATCCGCATCGGAGAAATAGGCCAGCGGGTTGACCTTGATGCGATCATCGCTGGTCAGTTCGAAATGCGGCAGCACGCCCCGTTCGGCCGTCTGGTAGCGCTTCCGCCCGGTCACCCAGCCCCCATACTGCTCGGTAATCGGTTCGAGCGGCTCGGTCTTGCGGATATGGCAGCACGAGTCCGGATCGGTCTCCCACAGGTCGCCATTGGGATCGAAGCGCTTCACGTCGTTCGGATCGGGATGGATGGCGTGGACATTGATCAGCCCGAGCGTCCGCTTCAGCGTCTCGACATAGGCCAGCGTCTCGGGGAAGTGCTTGCCGGTTTCGAGGAAATAGACCGGCAGCGACCGATCGACCTGTGCCACCATATGCAACAGAACGGCCGAATCCGCGCCGAACGAGGACACAATCGCCAGGTCCCCCGGCAGCACTTCATTGATGGCGTAGCGCAAGACCCCCACGGCATCCATTTCATCGAACATGCCGTTGAGCGCCAGAATGCCCAGCGCCCGCAGCTTCTCGTTTGCCACCGGAACCGGCGCGAGCTTAGGCATTGCCATGGGATGTCTCCGTAATCAGCGGCGCTGCGCGCCGACCTCTCCCCCAAAGGGAGAGGTGAAAAGCGTCAAGCCCCGCCATACAGTGCCTCCTTGAACGGAGCTTCACCCAGCCGGCGATAGGCGGCGAGGAAAGGTTCATCCGCGCTCGTGCGGTTGGCGATATAGAAATCCACCAGCCTCTCGATGGCGCCCGGCACCTGGTCGGCCTCGAAACCCGGCCCGATGATCTTGCCAACCGAGGCGCTCTCGGTGGCATCGCCCCCCAGCGTGATCTGATAGAGCTCGCCGCCCTTCTTCTCCACGCCCAGAATGCCGATGTGGCCAACATGGTGATGGCCGCAGGCATTGATGCAACCGGAAATCTTGATCTTGAGATCGCCAATATCCTTCTGACGGTCCGGCGATGCGAAAGTCCTCGATATTTCCTGCGCGATGGGAATTGAGCGGGCATTGGCCAAGGCGCAGAAATCGAGTCCCGGGCAGCAGATCATGTCGGTGATGAGATTGTTGTTGCCCTCGGCCAGCCCATTGGCGACCAGCACGTCATAGACAGCGCGCAAGTCCGCCACGGCCACATGCGGCAGCACCAGGTTCTGTTCATGGGTTACGCGCAGTTCGTCGTAGGAGTACTTTTCAGCCAGATCCGCCACCACGTCCATCTGGGCGTCGGTCGCGTCGCCAGGAGCGCCACCCACCGGCTTCAGCGAGATCGTCACCGAGGCATAACCCGGCTGCCTGTGCGGATGCAGATTGTTGTCGAGCCAGCGGCCATAGGCCGGATCGATGATCGACTGATAGGCCACGTCGACCGTGTCGCCTGCACGATCAGCAAAAGCCGGCGGCGCAAAATAGGCCGCGATCCGGTCCAGCTCTTCCTGTGGCAGGGTCAGCACGCCCCCGCGCACTTCGGCGAACTCGGCTTCCACCTGCCCCTTGATGCTCTCCAGCCCCTCTTCATGGACGAGGATCTTGATGCGGGCCTTGTACTTGTTGTCCCGGCGGCCATAGCGGTTGTAGACCCGCATGATGCTCTCGAGATACGCCAGGAGGTGCTCGTGGGGCACGAAGCTGTTGATGAGCTTGGCGATCATTGGCGTACGGCCAAGGCCACCGCCAACCCACACTTCCCAACCGATCTCACCAGCCCCGTTCACCGCCGCCTGAAGGCCGATGTCGTGGAAGCGGATGGCCGCGCGGTCATTGGGCGACCCGGTAATCGCGATCTTGAACTTGCGCGGAAGATAGGAAAATTCCGGGTGCAGGCTCGACCACTGCCGGATGATCTCCGCCACGGGCCTGGGATCGATGATCTCGTCGGCGGCAGCGCCGGCAAACTGATCCGTCGTGACATTTCGGATGCAGTTGCCCGAGGTCTGGATCGCGTGCATTTCGACGCTCGCCAGTTCTTCCAGAATGACCGGAATGTCCTTGAGCTTGGGCCAGTTGAACTGGATGTTCTGCCGAGTGGTGAAGTGCCCATAGCCGCGGTCATAGGTACGGGCGATATGGGCAAGCTTGCGCATCTGCCGCGAATTCATCGTCCCATAGGGAACAGCAATGCGCAGCATATAGGCGTGCAGCTGCAGGTAGAGGCCGTTCATCAGCCTCAAGGGCCGGAACTGATCCTCGGTCAGCTCGCCCGACAGGCGACGCTTCACCTGGTCTGCAAATTGTGCCGTACGACCCGCTACGAAAGCGGCGTCGAATTCGTCATATCGATACATGCCCGTCTTCACCTAAGTGCTGGCGATCATACGCCTGCCCATTGAGAGTAAGGGGAGCGGTGGGGCCCGCCGCCCTGATACGTTCGCGCAGGCGCTTGGGCACGATCTGCCCGCCTGCCTGTTCAACTTCTTCGATCTCGAGACTGATGATCCTTCCACCGGCCTTGGTCGCGGCCAGCGCGGCATCGCGCTCGGCAGCTTCCGTCTTGGCAAAGAGGCGCGCCGCCTGCAGGTCTTCCACCCAGCGCCCAGCCGCGTCGAGATAGACGGTCGCGCCGGAGATCAGTTCGTTACCGGTGAGGATTTCCATGCCTAAGCTACCTTGAATGTATTCGTGGCGACCGCGGCCGCCTCTGACCAATCGCCATGCGCCACAGCCTGACCGACAAGGATCACGGCCGGGCCATCGACAAAATTGACTGCGCCACGCGCCAACGCGCCCAGCGTGCCCGCGTAGGACGTGCTGTTGCTGCGGCCCGCATTGACGACAATCCCGATCGGCAGCTGTGCCGCCGCGCCATGGGCAACCAGCTTTCCAGCCGTTTCAGCGGCGATGGCCTTGCCCATATAGAGGGCCAGGGTCAGGCCCGACTGGGCCAGCGCCGCCCAATGCGCAAGATCACTGTCATCAGCCCCATGCGCAGTGGCGACAACAAAGCCGCTGGACACCTTGCGCAGCGTAACGGGCGTCGCCGTATCGGCTGCGGCAGCCAGCGCCGCACTTACCCCAGGCACGATCTCGTATGCGATACCGGCCTTGCGCAGCGCCGCGATTTCTTCGCCCGCACGCCCAAAGATCATCGGATCGCCAGACTTCAGGCGCGCGACGCGCTTGCCCTCGCCTGCCAGCCGCACGATCAGGGTGTTGATCTGGGCCTGCGAGAAGGAATGATGTCCACGCGCCTTGCCAACGCAAATCTGCTCGGCATCGCGCCGCCCCATCTCGACCACTGCCGAGGGAACCAACTGGTCATGCACGATCACATCGGCCTGTTGCAGCAGCCGCTGCGCCCGCAGGGTCAGCAGGTCCTCCGCGCCCGGACCGGCACCGATCAGCCACACGACGCCGTTGCCATTCCCGCCAGCAGCGTGCGCGTCAAGCAGCGCCTCGGCGCCTTCGGCATCCATTCCAGGCCGCGTCACCAGATCCTCGTAGAAGCGGCGCCGCGCCGCCCCGTCGTGAATCAGATGTTCAGCCTTCTGGCGCAACCGCCCGGCAAGACTCGCAATTTTGCCAAGGCCAGGCGCCAGTAATGCCTCAACCTGGGCCCGCACCAGCCGCGCCAGCACGGGCGCATCTCCCTCGGTCGAAATGGCCACGGTCAGCGGCGCGCGGTCGACAATCGAGGGTGTGTAGAAGTCGCATTCTGCCGGCACATCCACGACATTGACGGGAATGCCAAGCCGTCGAGCTTCAGCCTTGGCCAGCTCGGCCTCCGCGCTTTCTTCAGCAACAAAGACCAGTGCGGCGCCTGCCACGTCTTCCGGCTTGACGGCACGTTCAAACACGCGAACCGGAAAAGCGGAGAAATCAGACTCAAACTTTGTGGAATAAATCTCTATCGATGCAGTCGTCTTTGTGATCAACCGGACTTTGTTCAGGGCCTCGTCGGCGCCGCCGACGACAATGATGCGCTTGCCCTTGACCTTGAAGCTCAACGGAAATGTGTTGAGGAGTCCCATAGTCGTCCTGTTCGAGAGATGGCGGAAAATAATCCAAACCGCCTCGTCGCAACAAGGCCTTGAAATTCAATAGCTTTTTTATTCCCTTACAGGCCGCCTGCTTGGAAACCGATTGACTAACTGGCTCCGGCCACGGCCAAATGAATCTGTGGGCGCGCCCGCAGGAGAATAATTTGCTCATATCGCGCCGCCATGCCGTGCCGCATGGGGCATCTGGAGGCATGTGATAATGGCCTTTGCGCTTCGCCGTTTTGCCTTTGCTGCCCTCGGCTGCATTGCTTTGGCCACTGTTTCTGCGCTGGCCATGGCGCCCATGCTGCGGCCCGATCCCAGTCCCGATATCCCGGTCGGTCAGGCGGCCCCGTTCGCAGGATCCTGGTCCTTGGCCATGCCGTCCCGCGAGGTGACCGAGCCCGGCACTACCCTGGCCATCTGCACCCTGCCCATACGCATCGAGGCAGCCGATGACACCCACATCTTCTATCTCGGACCACGGGAAACCGAGCCTGATGCGGCCATTGAGCTTGTGGCAGTGGGCGACGGCACCAGCTGGCAGCCCATCGCCGGGGGGCCGGCCTTCTTCGCGCTCTGGATCACACCTGACCGGTTCTACCTTTATGACGCGGTGGCCGAAGGCGAACCGGACTGGGACAGCCCCTATATCTACGAGCGGTGCTTTGAGTCTCAGCCCTGACGGCTGGGAACATGTACAATCAGTCCGTCGAGATTGTCGCGCACCTTGATCTGGCAACTCAGGCGGCTGTTCTCGCGCACGTCGAAGGCAAAATCGAGCATGTCCTCCTCCATCGTGGAGGGACCGCCGACAGTCTCGCGCCAAGCCTCATCGATATAGACGTGGCAGGTCGCGCAGGTGCAGGCACCGCCGCACTCGGCCACGATGCCCGGCACAGCGTTCATGATAGCCGTTTCCATCACCGTAGAGCCGTTTTCTGCCTCGGTCTCGATGCGTTCGCCATCATTGGTGATGTAGGTGATCTTGGTCATGGGGAGCCTGTGGGTCGAATTCAGAGGTCGAGCAGACCTTCAAGATAGTGCTTTTCTATTCCGAACATAGCCTTGACGGCGGCGATGCGCTCAAGTGCCGCTTCCCGCGCCCCGGCATTGCCCTTCTGCGCCACGATCAGGTTGTTCTTTGGCGTATGCGTGTCCGAGACGAACTCGAACACCCTGGCGCGATAGCCGGACGCCTCCAGCAGCAGGGCGCGCAACCCGTCGGTCACCATCTCGGCCTGCTTTTCCAGGAACGTGCCGTGACGCAGCAGGAAGTCCAGCCGCTCATCGGCCACGCCGGCCTCGATCTGGCGGCGGATCTGCTTGTGGCAGCAGGGTGCCACCGCAATCAGCCCCGCCCCGGCCTTGATGCCCTGGAAGATGGCGTCGTCCGTGGCCGTGTCGCAGGCATGTAGTGCAATCACCGCATCGGCCCCCGAGGCGTCGTAATCGAGAATGGACCCTGCCTCGAAGCGCAGCCCGTCAAAGCCACTCTTCTTGGCCAGCGCATTGCCATCGCTCACCAGCGCTGGCCGCAATTCCACCCCGATGATTTCCGCCTGCTGCCCGGCACGGTTGGCAAGGTAGTCGTAAAGCGCAAAGTCGAGATAGCCCTTGCCTGCCCCCATATCCACAATGCGCGGTTTTTTTGCCTTGAGCTGCTGAATCAGCGGCGCAAAGATTTCGACCATCTTGTTGATCTGGCGGAACTTGTCCTGGCGGTCATTGCGCACCTGGCCGTCCTTGCCGGTAATCCCCAGCGCCTGCAACCAGACGGCCGAGGTATCGCCCAGGGGGCGTTTCTTGGTCCGGTCGTGACTGGGTTCGACGGCCTCACGTCCCGCAACCTCCGTACGCTTGAGCCGCAGCTTGTCGCCCTGGCGTTCGAACTGCAGGTCGAAGCCGGTCGTTTCGAGCCGTGCGCTGCGGAAGGATTGCGCCAGCCCCTCCTCCAGGAATTTTGCCGCTTCCTCGACGGTAAGGTTCCTGGTGATGTCGCGTGTCTTGTAGCGCAGGACGAGGCTCAACCGTTCCCCCGCCTTGATCGCCACCTTGCGGCATTCGACCGATTTGAGATCGGCTTCCGGTCCATGGTATCCGCCCAGCTTGAGCCGGATCATCGCCCCATCGGCAAACGCATCCGTAACGGCCGTCACGAACTCGGCAATGCGGTCAGGCGCGCTCAATGCCGTTCCTTGGTGGTGAGGAACCGGATTTTCGGCCAGTCCTGTTTAGCCCGGTCTGCCCACCAGGCGTTCTGCGCCAGGAATACAGGCGCTTCGGTCCGGTCCTCGGCCATGTTGACCTTCTGGGCAGCAATAAAGCGCTTGAGTTCTTCGGGATCATCGCTCTCCACCCAGCGCGCCACTTCATAGCCCAGGCTCTCGAAGGTGATAGGCACTCCATATTCCTTTGCCACGCGTGACGACAGCACCTCGAGCTGCAATTGCCCCACCACACCCACGATCCAGTCCGCCCCCACCATGCGGCGGAAAACCTGGGTGACGCCCTCCTCGGACAGGTCGGTCAACGCCTTGGCCATCTGCTTGGTCTTCATCGCATCGGTCAGGCGCACACGGCGGATGATTTCCGGCGCGAAGTTGGGAATGCCCGTGACATTGATATTTGCGCCTTCGGTCAACGTATCACCCACCGAAAGGGTGCCATGGTTGGGAATGCCCACTATGTCGCCCGCCACGGCCTCTTCGGCCAGTTCACGATTGTTGCCGAAGAAGAACATCGGGTTCGAGACCGCCATGTCCTTGCCGGAGCGCACATTCTTGAGCCGCATGCCGCGCTCGAATTTGCCCGAGCACAGCCGCACGAAGGCGATACGGTCGCGGTGGTTGGCATCCATGTTCGCCTGCACCTTGAACACGAAACCCGTGACCTTCTTGTCACTCGGATCGATCGGCGCCGGTAGGGCCGGCTGCGGACGCGGCTCGGGCCCCCAGTCGCCCAGCGTGCGCAACAGCTCAGCCACCGAAACGCCCTTGAGCGCCGAACCGAACAGGACCGGGCTCAAATGGCCGGCATGGAATGTCTGGAGGTCGAATTCGGGCAGCATGGCCAGCGCCATTTCCAGCGTTTCCAGCGCCGTCATGAACACGGGATTGTCGGCCAGTGCCGGCACCTCGAGCAGATCTTCGAGCGCGTCGAATTCTGCCAGCGTCTTGCCCGCGGGGGTCACCACGCGCTTTTCCAGCAGGTCGATATACCCGCCGAAATCGACGCCCATGCCGATTGGCCACAGCACCGGGGTAAGGTCCAGCGCCAGCTTGCCCTGGATTTCATCAATGAGGTCGAGCGGCGCAATGCCCTCGCGGTCGACCTTGTTGATGAAGGTAATGATGGGAATGTCGCGCAGGCGGCACACTTCGAACAGCTTGAGNGTCTGCGCCTCGATGCCCTTGGCCGCGTCGATAACCATGATGGCTGCNTCGACGGCGGTCAGCGTGCGGTAAGTATCCTCNGAGAAGTCCGAGTGNCCCGGCGTATCGAGCAGGTTCAGNGTCAGGCCGTCATACTCGAAAGTCATCACCGANGAGGTGATCGAGATGCCGCGCTGCTGCTCCATTTCCATCCAGTCCGAACGCGTCGAACGCTGCCCGGCCTTGCCGCGCACCGCCCCCGCCGACTGGATCGCGCCTGCGGCGGCCAGCAGCCGCTCGGTAAGAGTGGTCTTGCCCGCGTCAGGGTGCGAAATGATCGCAAAGGTGCGACGGGTCTGGAACGGGGAAAGTTCGGCACGAGGCCGGGCCTCGGCGGCAACTGACAGGGTCGACATGGAATCTTTTGGCATGGGGCGCCAGGGCGCGGCGCACGTCACAAACTGTGACTGCTCTATAAAAGAAGCCGCCAAAGCGGTCAAATGTCGATCATGTGCGGCGCGTACAGCTACTTGCCAACAAGAAGGGCGGGAGCAGCCCGCCCGCCCCCTTCGCGAGATTAGAACCGGTAGCCTGCACCAAGGCGCACGGCATGCGAGGTCACGCCGGTCTGGGTTTGATCGTACCAGTCATTGGCGGCACCGAGCGCCGTATAGCGATACTCGACCCGGCCGAACCAATCATCGTTGAACTCGACTTCACCGCCGAGACCCGCCGTCCAGCCATAGCCACCGACGCTCGCAACCGCCAGACCCGCCGTGCCGTAAAGGTGGAAGCTGTCGGCTGCATAACCGACGCGAGCGCGCAGCGACCCCTGCACGTTGCAGTACCATGCCGGTGTCGTACAGGCTGCCGTCTGGTCGTAGCTGTTCCAGTCGACATCGGCCTCAAGGCCGTAGACCAGGCCGTCTTGTTCGTAGTTCACACCGGCAAAAAGGCCGCCGATCAGCCCCATCCCTTCCAGAANGCCCCCGGCCGGGAGTTNGATGCGGGTCTGCTGGCCACCNAGGGACGCGCCCAGATACTGGCCCGACCAGCCGGACGACGAATAGCCNTATTCGGGAAAGAAAGGTTCCGGTGCCGGGGTGTGGAAATAGTCGGCAGCCACGGCCGGCCCTGCGACCAAAATCAGTGCGGTACTCAACAGATAGCTGCGCATGGCGACCTCCGGTTCTGGAGGCCAACTGTGCTCGATTATGCTTAATGGGCGATTAATCAGCCAATCCGTCAGCCAATCCGGGTGCCGCATTGAGGACGAGCAGCTACGCCTCGTCGTTGGCCACCATGCGGGCAACGAAGGAGCGCACCTCCTCGACGGCCATGCCCAGATCTTCGATCCGCTCCGGGGGCAGTGGCCGACCGGCCTTGAGGTCCGCTTCAAGCGCCGTGGCAAGGTCTACCACGCCCCAGGCCCCCACTCCGGCCGATGCCCCCTTGATCGAGTGCAGGTTGATGGCCAGGTCATCGAAGCTCGTCGCCAGTTTCAGGCGCGAGAAATAGGTGGAAAGGGTGGTGTCGAACAGGCGCAGGATTTCGAGTTCAAGGTGCTCGTCACCAAGGCACTGCTTGGCCAGATGGACCAGGTCCACTGGGCGCATGGGACGTTTGCCCGCCTCGGTCGACCGCTGTTCGACATATGCTCTCTGCGCCATTCTGGCTGCTCCCACCACGCGGTGAGGCCCCGCCTCACCCTGCCTGTGAAGCTTAGGGTGAGGGCGTGAACAGGGAATTAAGCCACATCTTTGCCTTTGTTTGCCGGTCCTGTTCGTTAACGTTTCCCACCCAAAAATTAACCTTTGGGTAAGAAAGCGTTCGGTTTGCATAAAATTGAATGTATGAATGGGCTTTGAGCCAGCGCGCGGCGGCGAAGGTTTGGGGGGACGATGCGGGGCAATTGCATCGAATTGTTCCGATTTGGCGACCGGCCCGGAAAGGGGCGGATGTCATGACTCCTCGTGAAGTCCGCCGTGCAGCTGCAGTGCCGACGCGAGAGTTGTAAAGAGTATGGCGAAAAACCCGACCCCCCAGAATGATCCGGCCGCACTGGCCTTCTCGGCAGTCGAGGATGCCCTCAAGGATTCCGTGTTCAATCTGGACCCTCCGGCCCAGCCGGCTGCGGAAAAGAAGCCTGAGCGCAAGCCCGATCCGGCGCGGTCCGAGCGCCTGCGTGCTGCCGACCGCATTGCCCAGCAGGCCAGCGCCGTCGCCAATGACGACAGGGTTTCCGCCGGCAAGCTACTCTACAATCTGCAGGGCCGCTCTTCCCCCGCACCGACCTGGCTGGCGCTGCTCCTCTCTATCGTCTGGATTGGCGCCGTCGGCACCGTCGCCTGGCTGCGATACGGCCAGCAGATGTCGAATTTTGGCACCTTCCTGGGTTCTATCGAATTTGTCGCCACCCTGGCGATCATGGTCATTCCGGTCCTCGGTTTCTTTGGCGTGGCCACCCTCTTCCGTCGCGCTGCCGACCTGCGCAACGCCGCCTCCTCGATCACCCAGGCCGCCATTCGACTGGCCGAACCTGAAGTGACCGCCGCCGACAAGGTGGCCTCTGTTGGTCAGGCCGTGCGCCGCGAGGTCAACGCGCTGGGCGATGGCCTTGAACGCGCCCTCTCCCGCGCTGGCGAGCTCGAAGTCATGATCCACAACGAGGTCACCGCGCTCGAACGCACCTATTCGGACAATGAATCGCGCATGCGCGCCCTCATTGCCGAACTGGCCAGCCAGCGCGAAAGCGTCCTCACCAATACCGAACGCGTGCGCGAAGCCATTACCGAAAGCCATACCGGGCTCGTCTTTGACCTCGACATGATCAGCCAGCGCATTGCCGGCACCATCGTCGAAAGCGGCGGCAACCTGACCCGCGCGCTTGAAACGGCCGGCAATACGCTGACGACCGGTTTCTCCGAGCGCGCCGAGAGCTTCGTCAACCTGGTCGACAACCGCACCTCGGATTTCCTCTCCGCTCTCGATGAGAGCGCCAATCGTCTTTCGTTGGGCTTTGAGGACCACGCGGCCAGTACCGCCCGCAACTTCGAAAACCGCACGCTCGAGATCACGGCTGCCATTGATAGCCGCATGGCCGAACTGACCAATGCGCTCGACAGCCGCGCCGCCACCATCACCGGCTCGCTCGAAACCCACACCCTCGCCCTCTCCTCGGCCATCGAGGATCGCACCGCTGCGCTTGCCAACCTGCTCAGCGACGGCGGCACCAATCTTGTCGACCTGCTGCGCGACCGTGGCCAGGAAGTCAGCGAGGCCCTGGAGGCCATTGGCGCCCGCGTCTCTGGCGATATTTCCAGCCGCACCACCGAGGCCGAATTCCTGCTGGCCACCCTCACCCGCCAGCTCGATGAGTCGGTTGCCATCCAGCTCAACGCGCTCGACAGCCGCTTGCAGTCGGCCATCATCGAGATCAATGGCGCCCTGGATGACACGTCCGAACGCGCCCGTTTGACGCTCTCCACCGCCGGGCAGGATTCGCTGAGCCTGTTCGACCGCCGCCTGACCGAAATTACCGGCCTGCTCGATGAAAAGTTGCATGCGCTGGACAATGTCATCGGCGACAAGGGCGAAGAACTGGTGCAGCGCCTCGACCAGCAGGGCGTCAGCTTTGCGGCCCGCGCCAACGTTCTGGAAATGGCGCTCAACGAAGAGTCGGGCCGTTTCAACGACATCGTCGCCCAGCGCACCCAGGAGATGAGCGAAGTCCTCGGGGCCAAGACCCAGATGATTTCCGAGACGCTCGCCAACCGCTCGCAGGAAATTGCCGACAAGCTGGACAACCATGCCGAAAGCCTCACCGAGGCTCTCGACGATCGTACCGGCAAGCTTGGCGAAATCATCGCCTCCCGCACCCACGAGCTGGAAGAAACCCTTGCCAGCCGTGGTGCTGAACTGGGCGAGGCCATCCGCGTCCGCTCCCAGGAACTGGGCGACACCCTGCTCACCGGTTCGCAGACCTTCGATCAGGCGATCGCGGGTCGCACCCAGCGGCTTGCGGAAACCATCTCCGAACGCACCAATGCCCTCTCGCTCGAGCTGGAAACCCGCACCGGCGACTTCGCCAGCCAGATCGACGAGCGCACCGCCACGCTCGCCAACACGCTGGACGAGCGTACCGCCACCTTCGCCAACACCGTAGACGAGCGCACCATCGCTCTGGCAAGCCAGATCGACGAACGCACGACCGGCCTGACCAGCAAGCTCGATGAGCGCACGCAGGAGCTGGCCAGCATCGTCAATACCCGCACCCAGCAGCTTTCCGAAGCCCTCGGCGCCCGCACCCAGGCTCTGTCCGACACCCTGGCCACCCACACCGCCTCGTTGGGCGAAACCATCGGCCTGCACACCGCCGAGCTCGCCACCACGCTCGACCAGCACACCGCCAAGGCCCGCCAGGATATCGAGGGCTCGCTCACGCAGGTTGCCTCGACCATGGAAGAGCGCCTTGACGACATGGCCGCCCGTGTCGCGAGCAAGGTGTCCGACGTCAATTCCAGCCTTGGCTCCGGTCTGGATAGTGCCATTGCCCGCATTTCCGATGCCGAGGCCGGTGTTACCGCACGCATCGAAAGCGCCAGCATCACCGTGGGCGAGAGCGCCCGCCAGGCTGCCGAGATCATCGAGACGGGCGTCAACTCGGCCCGCCAGGCCATTGCCGATATGGTCGATCAGCGCCTGGGCACCCTCCCCGAGGCCATCACCGCCCGCGCCGACATCACCGCCGAGCGGCTGGCCGCGCTCAATGCCACCATCAGCACCTCGATTACCCAGTCCATGGCCGATCTCGAGGCCGGCGCCGACCGTATCGAGGAAACCATCGCCACCCGCATCACCGCAGCCACTGCGGCGATTTCCGAGGATGTCGAAAACACCGCCAACCGGATGGATACTGCGGTGCGCGGGGCGCTCGAACAGATCCGCCTTGCCGCGACCAATATCGACCAGCTCGTGTCGGTCCGTGCCGTCAGCGCTGCCGACGCCATCGAGAGCCGCCTCGAATCCATCAACCGCTCGGTCGAACAGCACACCAGCCAGTTCGCTGAACTCGTCAACGAACGCTCCGCCGAGCTGCGTACGGCACTGGCCAGCCATGGCAACCTGCTGCGTGACGCACTGAGCGATAATGCCCGCGAAGCCGAACAGATCATGTCGGTTTCCACCAGCCGCATCCTCAGCGACGTCACCAACGCGCTCAACAAGCTNAACGACTCCAACCTGCTGCTGCAGCGGGTCCTCGACGCCTCNACGGCAAATCTCGCCAGCCTCGAAACCAGCGTCGCCCAGCAGACNGCCAGCTATTCCAACACCATGCGCGAAGCCATGGGCCAGACTGAACAGGCCGGCAANATGGTCACCCAGCATGTTGGCGCGCTGCAGAACACCATCCGCAGCATGGTCGAGGAGTTCGGGTCCATTCTGGGCCGTCTCGACGCCGAGGCTGCGGGCCTCAACCAGGCTGCCCAGGCCCTCGATACCAGCAGCGCCACGGCCCTCGAAAACCTCGAGGATCGTCGCGGTGCCATGGATGCGCTGGCCCAGAGCTTTGCGGCCCGCGCCGACGACATCGAAGGCCGCATGCGGATGTTCGCGCAGTCGATTGCCGACACCGTCAACGATACCGAGCGCCGCCTGATCGGCGCGCGCCGCGCGATGGACGAAGCGCTCACGCACACCGCCACCACGGTTACCGAAGCGCTGGAAAAGAACACGTCCAGCGTCAACGATGCGCTCTATGTCAACAACGAGCGGGTCACCCAGGCGCTCAGCAGCAACGCGGCCCAGGTCGACAGCGCAGTCCAGCGTGCCGCCGAAGCCGCCGCCGCCGCCCTCAGCCAGACCTCGGCCTCCGTGCGCATGGCGCTCTCGGATCAGGTCAACCAGGTCAACTCGGCCCTCGAGGACAATGCCGGCCGCGTCAGCGAGGTCCTCTCCTCCACTGCCGGCAGCGTCACCGATGTCCTGACCTCNACCACCAGCACGCTGGCCGAGACCATCAACGACTCCACCGCCTCCGTGCGCAACGCCATCACCGCCAACACCGGCCACCTGCGCCGCGCCTTGGATGAAACGACCGGCGAAGTCACCGGTCGCCTGGGCGAGTTCCATGAAGTGGCTGACGCCGAAGGTCGCCGCGCCAATCAGGCCCTGCAGGAAGCCCAGCAGCGCATGGTGGCCGAAATGCAGCGGGCCATCGAGGATGCCACCCAGCGCTTTGCCGAAACTGCCCGCGCCATGCGCGAGACGGCCCGGGAAGTGGGCAGCGAACTGGAAGCAACCCGCGCCGAGTTGGCCCGTGGCGTCAACGAACTGCCCGAGGAAACCCGCGCCAGCGCCGCCGCCATGCGCCGCGTCGTGGCCGAGCAGATCGAGGCGCTCAGCGAGCTCAACGCCATCGTGCGCAGCCAGCCCGCCAGCCACGACCTCATCGACCGACGCGCGCCGCAGCGCGCCCCGCGTCAGCCCGAACCGCCGGCCTATCAGCCGCCCCGTCAGGAGCGTCCCGAGCCGGTGCGCGAGGCTTACCGCCCCGAGCCTGCCCGCCAGCCGCTCGTCGATCCGATCCGTCCGGCGGCCGTCATCGAACAGCCGGCTCCCGCCCCTGCCCCGGCCGCAGCTCCGGCTCAGCCGCAGCGTCAGGCCAGCGAGGCCGAAGGGGGTGGCTGGCTGCGTGATGTGCTGCGCAATGCCTCGGCCAAGCAGGCCGGCGCCCCCGCGCCGCAGGCACTCTCCGGCCTCAGCGAGGAAATCGCCCGTTCCATCGACGAGGCCGCCCTGGCCGAAGCCTGGGCGCGCTATCAGGCTGGCGAGAGCAACGTGTTCACGCGCCGCATCTACACGCTGACCGGCCAGGGAACCTATGACGAAGTGCGCAAGCGCATCCAGCGCGACGCCGACTTCGCCCGCACCGCACAAGCCTATATGAGCGAGTTCGAGCAGCTGCTGAAACGCGCTGCAGCTGGCCCCAACCCGGCCGCCGAAACCCGCGAATACCTGCTGTCCGACCGGGGCAAGGTCTATACCACCCTGGCTCATGCCAGCGGCCGCCTCAACTGATCGGCAAAACGAACCACGACAGGGCCCCGGAAACGATCCGGGGCCTTTTCCATTTGCACCCCTGTCGCAAG
>Ga0065721_10049515_pt1 | contig 32476 bp, 28 predicted proteins | sample Mesricmetagenome_FD_59108 | JGI IMG/M metagenome (GOLD analysis project Ga0065721, IMG submission 59108) | Mesophilic microbial community from rice straw/compost enrichment Sample: eDNA_1 v2 (version 2) | ecosystem: Engineered > Solid waste > Grass > Composting > Bioreactor | place: USA: Davis... | reverse complement strand
TCAGCATCGAGAAGACGCCGAGGTCGTGCAGGATGTCCTCCGCCGCGATGGTCTCGCGCCGGATGCGGCTTTCGGCGAAGGCCACGTCCTCCGGGATGCGGGGGCTCAGGTGGTGGCAGACCATGAGCATGTCGAGATGCTCGTCCACCGTGTTGATCGTGAAGGGCCGCGTCGGGTTGGTGGAGCTGGGCAGCACGTTCGGCAGGCCCGCCACCTTGATGATGTCCGGCGCGTGGCCGCCGCCCGCCCCTTCGGTGTGGAAGGCGTGGATGTTGCGGCCCTTGAAGGCGGCGATGGTGTTTTCCACGAAGCCCGACTCGTTCAGCGTGTCGGTGTGGATCGCCACCTGGATGTCGTGCTCCTCCGCCACCGTCAGACAGGTGTCGATGGCGGCGGGGGTGGTGCCCCAGTCCTCGTGCAGCTTCATGCCGCAGGCCCCGGCGACGATCTGCTCGACCAGGGCGTCGGGCCGGCTGGCGTTGCCCTTGCCGAAGAAGCCCAGGTTGATCGGCAGCCCTTCGGCCGCCTGGAGCATCCGGGCCATGTGCCACGGCCCCGGCGTGCAGGTGGTGGCCGACGTGCCGGCCGCCGGGCCGGTGCCGCCGCCCAGCATGGTGGTGACGCCGCTGTACAGCGCCTCGTCCACCTGCTGCGGGCAGATGAAGTGGATGTGCGCGTCGATGCCGCCCGCGGTGACGATCTTGCCCTCGCCCGCGATGACCTCGGTGCCCGGCCCGACGATGATGGTGACGCCCGGCTGGACATCCGGGTTGCCGGCCTTGCCGATGGCGGAAATGCGCCCGCCGGTGATGCCGATGTCGGCCTTGACGATGCCCCAGTGGTCGATGATCAGCGCGTTGGTGATGACCGTGTCCACGGCCCCGCCCTGGCGCGAGACCTGGGCCTGCCCCATGCCGTCGCGGATCACCTTGCCGCCGCCGAACTTCACCTCCTCGCCGTAGATCGTGTGGTCCTGCTCCACCTCCACGATCAGGTCGGTGTCGGCCAGCCGCACGCGGTCGCCGACGGTGGGGCCGTAAAGGGCCGCGTATTCGGCCCGGTCGATGCGATGCGCCATGTCCCTGTCCTCCGTCCAGGCCCGTTACAGGGCGCCGTTGACCTTGCCGTTGAACCCGATGACCACCCGGTTGCCCGCGTAGGCGACCAGCCGCACGCGGCGGGTCTGCCCCGGCTCGAACCGCACGGCCGTCCCGGCCGGAATGTCCAGGCGGAAGCCGCGAGCCTTGTCGCGGTCGAACTTCAGCGCCTCGTTGGTCTCGAAGAAATGGTAGTGGGAGCCGACCTGGATCGGCCGGTCGCCGGCGTTGGCGACGTCCAGCTCCACCGTGTCGCGGCCGGCGTTCAGCTCGATCTCACCCGCCGCAGGAATGATTTCACCGGGTTTCATCAGGTTCCCCCTCAGCGAATCGGCTGGTGAACGGTGACGAGCTTGGTGCCGTCGGGGAAGGTGGCTTCCACCTGGATCTCGTGGATCATCTCAGGGATCCCGTCCATCACCTGATCGCGGGTCAGCACCGTGGCCCCGTCGCGCATAAGCTCCGCCACCGTGCGTCCGTCGCGCGCGCCTTCGACCACGAAATCGGTGATCAGGGCCACCGCTTCGGGATGGTTCAGCTTCACGCCACGTTCAAGCCGGCGGCGCGCCACCATGGCGGCCATGGCAACGAGAAGCTTGTCCTTCTCGCGCGGTGTCAGGTTCATGGGGCTGCCTCTCCGCTACCCGTTCGATATGGGCCGAATGTTCAAGGGATTATGCCACGTTGCTGCGGTGCGCCAATCCCGATTTGCGAGCAGATCGCCAATTGCGGCGGTCAGACTTCCCACAGGCGTGGCAACCGCTTCGGCAGCCCCGCAGCCGCCGAGCGCAGGTGCGACCACAGCGCGGCGTAGGCGCGTCGGACGGCCAAGGCCTCCCCGCCCAGGATGCGCACGACCAGCAGACCGTGGAAGGCCGTGGCCCCCACGCGCACGCCCTCCAGCGCCTCTCCCGCCTCGCGAAGGCCGTCGACGTGCGACCCGGCGTCGGGTGCGGCGTGCAGCAGCGTGGCGCAGGCCCCGGCTCCGCCGAATGTGGCGGGATGGGCCAGCGTCTCGGCGAGGTCGCCGTCCATGTGCAGGGCGTCTGCCCAGGCGAGTCGCCCGTCGCGCACAACCTCCCACGCGTCGCGGACGAGGCCGTAGCTGACCGTCTCCCCAAAGGCGGCGCGGCCGAAAACAAGCATTTCCCCGGCGATCAGGCGGGCGTCGCCCTCCAGTTCCAGTCTGGTCAGACGGCGCAGACGGGAACCTTCGAAGACGATGGCCTCCTGCGGCATCCATTCCAGCCAGCCGCCAGCTTCGACGCTGACGCGCGTGTCGATGCGGCAGTCCTCTCCGGCGGAGCGGTAGACCTTTTCCGCCGCCTGCGTGGTCACCAGGGCCGCAGCCCCCGGCCCGGCCGACAGGGCGATGTCCATCCGGTCGCCGCCGACCATGCCGCCGGAGGTGGTGACCAGCACCGCCACCGGCAGGTCGCCCGCCCGCGGGTCGGGCAGCAGCACCCGCAGCGGGTCGTGGTGGTAGAGGGTGGCTAGGCGCGTGGCGCCGTGCCGATGTTCGAACCGCACGGTGGCGGCGCCATGAACGGCGACCTTTTTGCCCAGAACGGCGCTCATGCGCGGAAAGCCCCCGTAAGCCTTTGACCGGATTGCGGGGATGTTGGCCGAAGCCGCTGCACCCGCGCAACCGTCAAACGCGCTGCTCCGATGCGGGAAGCGAGCGGAACACCCATGGGCCACTCTGGAATGGACCAATCAGACGGTTGGTGCCCGGCGGGTCTTAAAGCGAATTGCCATTCGCTTTAGATTCATATGGCCTCATTTGCCGGCCGGGCTTCGGCCGCACATGCGGCCGGGACCGCAGTCGCGGTCCAAAGCGGATTGAAATCCGCTTTAGCCGCCCGCCGCCATGCGCGCCTTCACGTCCTCGACCGCCAGAAGCACACGCTCCGGCGTTGCGGGGGCGTCGATGTGCACGGGCAGCCTGTGCCCGCCGACCGCCGCCACCGCGTCCTTCAGCGCCAGCCACGCGGAGATGCCGAGCATCAGCGGCGGCTCCCCGATGGCCTTGGAGCGGAACACCGTGTCCTCCCGGTTCGGGCGGCTGGTGTAGAGCTTCACCCGGAAATCCTCTGGCAAGCTGCGGCTGGTCGGAATCTTGTAGGTGCTGGGCGCGTGGGTGCGCAGACGCCCCTGACGATCCCACCACAACTCTTCCGACGTCACCCAGCCCAGCCCCTGGACGAAGGCCCCCTCGACCTGCCCCAGATCGATGGCCGGGTTGATGCTGCCGGAACAGTCGTGCAGCACATCGGCGCGGGGGAACTTGTACTCTCCGGTCAGCGTGTCGATCAGCGCTTCCGTTACCGCGACGCCGCAGGAGAAGTAGAAGAAAGGCCGCCCCTCGCACTTCTCCCGGTCCCACCAGATCTTCGGCGTGGCGTAGTGGCCGGTGGAGGACAGCGAGACCCGGTTCAGGTAGGCGAGCTTCGCCACCTCCGCGAAGGTCATGGCATGATTGCCGGCGAAGACGGCGTTGTCGCGGAACTCCACCTTGTCCGGTGTGGTGTGGCAATGCTGTGCCAGGAAGTCGACCAGCCGGCCCTTGATCGTCTGCACGGCGATCCGCACCGCCATGCCGTTCAGGTCGGTGCCGGCCGAGGCCGCGGTCGGCGGGGCGTTCGGCACCTTGTCTGTCGCGCTGGCGGTGACCTTCACCCGGTCCACGTCGATCTGGAATTCCTGGGCGGCGATCTGGGCCATCTTGGTGTGGATGCCCTGCCCCATCTCCGTCCCGCCGTGGTTCACCTGGACGGAGCCGTCAGTGTAGACGTGCACCAACGCCGCCGCTTGGTTCAGGTGTTTCACGGTGAAGGAGATGCCGAACTTCACCGGCGTCAGGCCCAGCCCCTTCTTCAACACCGTGCAGCGCGCGTTGAAGGCGTCGATCTCCTCCCGCCGGCGGCGGTAATCGCTGTCGCGTTCGATCTGGTCCAGCAGTTCGGCCAGGATCTCCGGCTCCTCCACCGGCATGCCGTAGTGGGTGACGTCGCGGCCCGGCCCGCCGTAGAGGTTGGCGCGGCGCACGTCCAGCGGGTCCTTGCCCAGTGCGCGCGCGATCTCGTCGACCACGTTCTCGATGGCGATCACGCCCTGCGGCCCGCCGAAGCCGCGGAAGGCGGTGTTGGACACCGTGTGCGTCTTGCAGCGATGACCGCTCACCCGCGCTGTCGGCAGGAAATAGGCGTTGTCGGCGTGGAACATGGCGCGGTCCACGACGCCGTTGGACAGGTCCAGCGACATGCCGCAGCGGCCGGCGAGGTCCATCTCCAGCCCCTGGATGCGGCCTTCCGCGTCGAAGCCCACGTCGTACTTCACGAAGAAGTCGTGGCGCTTGCCGGTCATCGCCATGTCGTCGTCGCGGTCCATGCGGAACTTAACCGGACGCCGGGTGGCGTTCGCCAGCAGGGCGGCGATGCAGGCGATCTGCGCCGGCTGGCTCTCCTTCCCGCCGAAGCCGCCGCCCATGCGCCGGCATTCCACCGCGATGCCGTGCATCGGCCGGCCCAGCACCTTGGCGATGGCGTGCTGCACCTCCGCCGGGTGCTGGGTGGAGGAGTGGACGTGCAGGTCGCCGTCCTCCTTCGGGATGGCGTAGGCGATGTGGCCTTCCAGGTAGAAGTGATCCTGTCCGCCGACGTCCAGCGTGCCGGTCAAGCAGTGCGGAGCTTCCGCCACGGAGCCCGGAGCGTCACCGCGCGTGAAGGTCAGGCTGGGGGAGACGAAAAACTCCTTCTCCAGCGCCTCCTGCGCCGTCAGCACGGCCGGCCGGTCCTCGTAGACGATGTCCACCAGCCGCGCGGCCGCGCGGGCCTGCAGCAGGGTTTCGGCGGCAATTGCCACCACCGCCTGCCCAGCATACTCAACCACGCCGGGGGCCAGCACCGGGTCGCCCGGCAGGATCGGCCCGATGTCGCCGTCGCCCGGCACGTCGTCGAAGGTGAGCACCGCGTGCACGCCGGGGGCCTGCTTCGCGCGCGCCAGATCCATGCCCAGGATGCGCGCGTGCGCCCGGTCGGACAGGCGCACGGCGACGTGCAGCGTGCCGGGCAGTTCCGGGATGTCGTCGGTGTAGGTGGCCGCACCGGTCACATGCTTGCGCGCGCTCTCATGCTCGATGCCGAGATGGACGCCGCCGCTGATCGGGTGGATGCCGCCGGCCGTGTTCGGAAGGGTGCCGCCGTCAGCCATGGGCTGCCTCCAGAGAGGGCGCCTCGGCCCCGGTCGTGTGCAGGTGGAATCGCATCAGCAGGTTCCTGGCGACCGTCGCGCGGTAGCGGTCGCTCGCCCGCATGTCGCTGATGGGCTGGAAATCGTTGTCCAACGCCGGCATGGCCGCCGCCACCGCGTCCGGGGTCCAGGGCTGACCGGCCATGGCTGCCTCCAGCGCCACGGCGCGGGCCGGTGTGGCCGCCACACCGCCGTAGCCGGTGCGCAATTCCGCCACCCGGCCGGCCTCGTCCAGCGTCAGCAGGAAGGCCGCGCAAACAGCGGAGATGTCCTGGTCGCGGCGCTTGGACACCTTCCAGGTCGCAAAATGCTGGTCCGGCTTAGGCAAAGGAATGCGGATGCGCTCCACGAACTCGCCATGCTTCAGGTCGCTGCGCCGGTAACCGTGGTAGAAGCGGTCGAGCGGCACGTCGCGCTGCGTCCCGCCATGGTTCAGAACCAGCGAGGCGCCCAGCGCCAGCAGCGCCGGCATGCTGTCCCCGATGGGGGAACCGTTGGCGATATTGCCGCCCAGCGTGCCGGAGTTGCGCACCTGCGCCGCGCCGATGCGGCCGACGAGGTCCGCCAGTTCGGGCAGGCGCCGTTGCAGCACCGGCAGCAGTTCGCTGTAGGTCACCGCCGCCCCGACCTCCAGCCGGTCAACGCTCTCCTCGATCCGGTGAAGCTCCGCCACCTCGGCGAGGTGGATCAGCGTCGGCAGGCTCCGCCCCTGCTTGGTCACCCACAGCCCGACGTCGGTCGCCCCGGCCACCAGCGTGGCGTCCGGATGTGCCGCGGCCAGAGCCGCCAGTTCATCGACGGTGCGCGGCGCGTGAAAGCTGTTGCCACCGCCGGTCACCGCCAGCGCGCCGTCCCGTTGGATGGAGGTCAGCAGGGCGACGATGCCCGCCTCGGCCCGGTCGAACCGGTCCTCCGCCCTGTCGGCGGCCATGGCGCGCGCGGCGTCCAGGATGGGGCGATAGCCGGTGCAGCGGCACAGGTTGCCCGCCAGCGCGTCGTGGATCGCGGCGTCCTGCGGATTGCGGTCGGTGTGGTGGAGCGCGAACAGCGCCATCACGAAGCCCGGAGTGCAAAAGCCGCATTGCGAGGCGTGGTTCGCCACCATCGCCTTCTGCACCGGGTGCAGGTCACCGTCCTCGGACGCCAGATCCTCGACGGTCAGCAGAAGCTTCCCGTCGATCATGGGCAGGAAGAGGATGCAGGCATTGACCGAGCGGTAAAGGATTTTTCCGTCCGGCGTCAGATCGCCCAGCACCACCGTGCAGGCGCCGCAGTCACCTTCCGCGCAGCCTTCCTTGGTGCCGGGGCGGCCATGGGAGCGCAGCCATTGCAGCACGGTGGTGGTCGGATCGGTGTCCCGCACCTCCACCACCCGGCCGCCGAGCACGAAACGCACAGAGCCCGTCATTGTCCCTCCCGTCGGGCGTTTCCGTCATAGTGCCGGAAAGTCTGCGGGACCCGCAATGCCGGGCCGGCGGCCTACCCATAAAGGCAGAAATCGGTTGGGAGGGACGAGTCCGCTGCAAGGTCAGGCGTCGTCGGGGAAGCAGCCACTGCGCGCGGCGACCACGGCGACCTGGGTGCGGTTGCGCACGCCCAGCTTCTGCATGATGGCGCGGACGTGAACCTTCACGGTCCCCTCAAGCACGCCCAGCTCTCGGGCGATTTCCTTGTTGGAATGGCCGGCGAGCAGAAGCTGGAACACGTCGCGCTGCCGGTCGGTCAGCCGGTCGAGGATCTGCCCAGTCGGTCGCGATGATTCCACCGCCACGTTGCCGGTCAGCACGGCGCGCGGCAGTGGCAGGAAGGTTTCTCCCGTCAGGGCCAGCGAGATGGCGTGCTCCAGCACCGCGGTGGAACTCGTCTTCAGGATGTAGCCCCGCGCGCCCAGCCGGACGCTGTCCACGATGTCCGACACCTCCTCCGACCCGGAAATGACCAGGAGAGGGCGGTTTCCCAGAACCTCCACCATGCGGCGCACACCGTCGCGTCCATGGCGGTCGCCGAGGTTGAGGTCGAACAGAACCAGAGTCAGGTCGGGCGTGCTGTCCACGATGGCCATCGCCTCGTCCAGCGAACCCGCCTCCAGCACCTGGGCGTCGGGATGGATTTCCCCCACCGACAGGGCAAAGCCGTGCCGCACAAGGGGATGATCGTCGACCACCAGGAACTTCCGTGCCTTGTTTGCCAAAGCCCGCTCTTTGCCGCGTGTTTGCAGCTGAACTTCCATCGCTTGACTACCTCATCATACCGTCGGCGACCAAAGGAGCCCAGGTAAACGGCTCATGTTCAGCTCGACTTCCTTGTCCGGAGCAAAAGTATGTCACTAACCCTATTGGACGTATAAGGAGCGAACTAGGCCGCTTCTCCAGCCGGCATGAAACCTAAATAATAGGCTTCATCCAAGCGTCTTGCGCTACTCCCTGTCCACCCGTATAAAGCATCAGGACAACCAGCGTAAAGTGCGCTTTTTACAAACAATAAAGGCGGCTTTTTTCCTTTTTCCCAGATGATAGCGAACAGCGACTGATGTTGTGCGCTGCCCGTCCAGGTGGCGTCGCGGAGGAAGTTCGATGAAAACTTGGAATGTCATGCTCGTCGATCACGACAGGCTGTTTTCGGCAGCGCTCGGGACGCTTATCGGTAGCGGCCCGTTTCGCGTGTGCCAGCACGCTGCGAATGTCGACGACGCACAAACGGCGATCACGCAGGGCATCGACCCTGATCTGATCGTGGTTGCGCTGGGCGAAGGCGCGACGGAGGATGTCAGCGGCGTCAAGCGACTGCGCAGCGCAACCGGTGCGCGCATCGTCGTGCTGGCCGACGGCATCGCCGACCGCACCCTGTCCCTGTCCCTGAAGGCGGGTGCGGACGCCTATCTGAACAAGTCGATGTCCAGCGAGTCGCTGCTGCGAGCCTTGCAGCTGGTCATGCTGGGCGAGGTGGTCTACCCGACCCACGTGGCGAGCCTGCTGATCGCCAACGTCAACGAGCGCCCGGCGCCGGAGCGCGCGCAGCCCGCCAACAACGAACTGTCCAAGCGGGAGGTCCAGATCCTCCGCTGTCTGCTCGCGGGCCAGTCCAACAAGGCGATCGCGCGCAACCTGCACATCACGGAATCGACGGTGAAGATGCACTTCAAGAACGTGATGCGGAAAATCAACGCCCAGAACCGCACCCAGGCGGCGGTCTGGGCCATTCAGAACGGCCTTTCGCCGCTCGTGTCGGCGTAAATCCCGCCCCCCTCACCCGCTCCCCACCGACCCGACAGGTCGGGCGGGAGCGGGTGAGCATCGAGGTTGGGGCACCCCTACATTCTCAGGTCATTCCGCGGCGTGCCGATGGCCGGGGTGCTGCCCTTCGGCGAACTCCTCGATCATCTTGTTGCAGAAGGCCGGCAGGTCGTCCGGCTTGCGCGAGGTGACCAGACCGTGGTCGGTCACCACCTGGCTGTCTTCCCACGACGCCCCGGCGTTGCTGAGGTCGTTCTTCAGCGACGGCCAGGAGGTCATGCGCTTGCCCTTCACGCCGCCCGCGTCGATCAGCGTCCACGGGCCATGGCAGATGGCCGCGATGGGCTTGTCGGATTTGACGAAGCTGCGGATGAAGTCGATGGCCTTGGGCTCCAGCCGCAAGGCATCGGGATTGATCACGCCGCCGGGCAGGACCAGGGCGTCGAACTGATTCGGATCGGCCTGGCCGAGCGTGGTGTCCACATCAACGCGGTCGCCCTTGTCGTGATGGTTCCAGCCCTGGATCTGGCCGCCCTTGGGCGCCACGATGTGCACGGTGGCCCCTTCGTTGCGCAGCGCCTTCACCGGCTCCGTCAGTTCCACTTGCTCGAAGCCGTCGGTGGCCAGGACAGCCACGGTTTTCTTGTCCAGCTTGTGAGCCATGGGTTCACCTCCTCGGTTGGCCTCATGCCCGCAGCAACCGGCTCACCTCCGGGGAGTTCCCAACGGATGCACGGGGCAGGCATATTGCGGCGACGCCCCTGGGAGGACGATTTCCGATGTGGATGCTCGACCCGAACCGCCGCACGCTGTGGGACAACGGGAGACAAGGCCGGGACCGGCGGTTCGATCCCGCGACCCGCCTGTGGTCGGACGCGGAGCCCCCGGCGGGCCTTATCCCCATCAAGCCAGCCGACGCCCTGCGCTGGCTTCAGCGGGAAAGCGGTGCGCCCTGCCGCCCGCCCATCGGTGTCATCGGCCCGCGCGAGCCCTCCCCGCTCCAATATGAATTGGCCGAACGCATCGGCGCCGAACTGGCGGACCTGGGCCTCACCGTCCTGTGCGGCGGGCGCGCGGGCGTGATGGAGGCGGTGTGCAAGGGCGTCGCCGCCAAGGGTGGGGTCAGCATCGGCCTGCTGCCGGGCGACCATTGGGACAGCGCCAACGATTACGTCACGGTCCCCATCGCCACCGGAATCGGCGTCGCCCGCAACGCCATCATCACCCGCGCCGCGCTGTGCCTGATCGCCATCGGTGGCGGCAACGGCACCCTGTCGGAAATCGCCTACGGCCTTCAGTTCGGCAAGCCGGTCTTTGCCCTGGCTGGGGCTCCGCAGGTGAAGGGCACGGTGGAGTTGGACGGCTGGGACGACCTGCTGCCCCGGCTGGCACAGGCGGTGCTGGCGGCCTGACGCTCAGCCGTGCATGCGCGACACGGCGTCGGCCAGCCGAATCGGCTCCGGCAGGCGCCAGCGCGGGGCAAAGCGCAGGACGAGGCGGATGCAGGTGTCCAGGCTGATCCGGTGGCCGGGCGAGACGAACAGCGGGTTGGTGCCGTCGCGGGTGCGCAGCGCAGCGCCGACGACCTCGCGCCGGTGCCAGAGAAGGGAGCAAGATCCGCGCTCCTCCCCCAAATCCTCGTACCGACCGATCAGCCGCGACTTGGCGACGCCGATGGCCGGCAGGCCGGTCAGCACGCCGACGTGGCAGGCCAGCCCGAAGCGGCGCGGGTGTGCGGTGCCCTGCCCGTCGATGACCAGCAGGTCCGGCGGCTCGGGCAGCAGGCCGATGGCCTCCACCATGGCCGGCGCCTCGCGGAAGGACAGAAGGCCGGGGATGTAGGGAAAGCGGGTGGGCTGGCTGAGCAGGACACTGCGCGTCAGTTCCAGGCTTTCCGCGTCCATTTCGGCGACGGCGGCCCAGGTCAGGCCGCGCTCCTCGCTGAAATGGGCGTCAACGGCGGCGATGCGGCGCAGCGGCGGCAGGTCGTCGCGCGTCACCACCAGCCGGCGCAACCGCTCCTGCACGGCGCGGGCGTCGGCTTCGGTGGTGGGCCAAGGTTCCTGTACGAGACCGTCCATGCCGGCGAGAACAGCCGGCATGGATTCCTGTCACAAGGCTTGAGGCCGACTCAGGCGGTCGGGCGCGGCATTCCGCCGACGGCAGCGCCAGCGCCGGCCACGGCCGCGGCAGGGTGGCCATAGCGCTCCACGGTCAGGCCGTTCATATCGATCTCGGTCTGGCGGCCGCCGACCACATCCGCGACAACCCGGCCGGAGCCGGCCGCCATGGTCCAGCCCAGCGTGCCGTGGCCGGTGTTCAGGAACAGGTTGCGCACCGGCGTCGGGCCGACGATGGGTGTGCCGTCCGGCGTGTTGGGGCGCAGGCCGGTCCAGAACTCCGCCTTCGCCAGATCGCCGCCCGTTGGGAACAGGTCGTTGACCACATGGTCCAGCGGCCCACGCCGGCCCGGACGCAGCGTCAGGTCGAAACCGGTCAGTTCCGCCGTGCCGCCCACGCGGATGCGGTCGCCGAGTCGGGTCACCGCGACCTTGTGCGTTTCGTCCATCACGGTCGACTCCGGCGCACCGGCCGCGTCGATGATCGGAATGGTCAGCGAGTAGCCCTTCACCGGATAGACCGGCAGGTTCAGGCCGAAGGGCTTCACCAGCATCGGGGAATAGCTGCCCAGCGCCACCACATAGGCGTCCGCGGTCAGCGTCCCGGCATCGGTCACCACGCCGGTCACGCGACGGCCGTCGCTCTCCAACTTCTTGATGCCGACGTTGTAGCGGAACACCACGCCCAGATCGGCCGCCAGGGCCGCCAGCGCGTTGGTGAAGCGGAAGCAGTCGCCGGTTTCGTCGCCCGGCAGCAGCAGGCCGCCGACGATCTTCTCCTTCACCAGCCCCAGCGCGGGCTCAAAGCGGGCGCAGCCGTCGACGTCCAGCAGCTCGTAGGGAACGTTGAAGCGGTCCAGAACGGCCATGTCCGTGGCGGCGGCGTCCACCTGCTTCTGCGTGCGGAAGACCTGGAGCGTGCCCTTGGCCCGCTCGTCATAGCGGATGCCGGTCTCGTCGCGCAGGGCCTTCAGGCAATCGCGGCTGTATTCGGCCAGCCGCACCATGCGGCCCTTGTTGATCTCGTAGGAGCGCTCGTTGGCGTTGGCGAGCAGCTTCAGCATCCACGACCACATGGCCGGATCCAGCTTCGGCCGGATCACCAGCGGGGAATGCTTCATCATCATCCACTTGACGGCTTTCACCATCAGGCCCGGCGCCGCCCAGGGGGCGGAATAGCCCGGCGACACCTCGCCCGCGTTGGCGTAGCTGGTCTCCAGCGCCGGACCGGCCTGCCGATCCACCACAGTCACCTCGTGCCCGGCCTTCGCCAGATAATAGGCGGTGGACACGCCGATGACGCCGCTGCCGAGGACGATGACGCGCATGGAAGGCTCCCGAGATCGCTGGTTCGTTTGCCCTCCTATCAGCAATCCCGATGCCAACTGCCGGAACCCGCGGAATTCCTGAAGTTTCCTGCCTTCCGCGCCATCCCCCCTGTAAACGCTTCGTTACACCGCGCACGAATTCACACGAATGGCCCAACAGCAAATGGCTCTGTATCAAGGCCTTGAACGATGTGTACGTATTTCGTTACACTGTACATATCTGTTTACACCACCCCATTCCGTGGTACCCTTCCGCCCCGTGATGGAGGTGGCCCCTTGCGCATCGACGTGCTGTTCGCCGACCGGGTCGGCATCGCCCACGAGATCCTGGCCGTGCTTGCCAAGCGGCGGCTGAACGTCGTCGCGGTGGAGGTGGACCCACCGCACATCCACATTGACGCGCCGGAACTGGACACGCAGTCGCTTGCCCCGCTCGATGCGGCGCTGCGCGCGGTGCAGGGCGTCCAGTCCGTCACCCCCATCGACATCCTTCCCGGCACGCGGCGGCGGCTGCATCTGGACGCTCTGCTCGCCGCCCTGCCCGATCCCGTGCTGGCGCTGGACCGCGCCGGCCGCATCGTGGTGGCGAACGAGGCGGCGGCGGGCGTCGCCGGCCGCACCGAAGCGGACCTGACCGGTGCCGACTTCGGCCGGCTGTTCGGCGATCCGGAACTGACGGACGTGATGGTGGACAACGGATTCCGCCTGCCTGGGCAGGAGGTGATGTTGAACGGCCAGCCCTTCCTGCTGGACGCGACACCCATCGTGGAGGATGGCCGCCCGGCCGGCGGCGTGGTGACCCTGTTCGCGCCAAGCCGCCTGGGCGAGCGCCTGAACGCCCTGCAGAATTTCGACGAGGGCGGGTTCGACCGCATCCTCGGCGAGTCGCCCCCCATCCGCGCGCTGAAGGCCCGCGCCGCGCGCGTCGCGGCGGTGGACGCGCCGCTGCTGATCCTGGGTGAGACGGGCACCGGCAAGGAGCTGATCGCCCACGCCTGCCACCGCGCCAGCCCGCGCCGCGACAAGCCCTTCCTGGCGCTGAACTGCGCCGCGGTGCCGGAAAATCTGGCAGAAAGCGAACTGTTCGGCTACGCCCCCGGCGCGTTCACCGGGGCGCAGCGCGGCGGCAAGCCGGGCCTGCTCGAACTCGCCCATGGCGGCACAGTCTTCCTGGACGAGATCGGGGAGATGTCACCGTATCTCCAGGCGAAGCTGCTGCGCTTCCTGAACGACGGCCGCTTCCGCCGCGTCGGCGGTGACCGGGAGCAGACCGTGGACGTGCGGGTGGTCAGCGCCACCCACCGCGACCTGGACGCCATGGTGGCCGAGCACAGCTTCCGCGAGGATCTCTTCTACCGCCTGAACGTGCTGACCGTCCACGTCCCGCCCCTGCGCGAGCGTGGGGAGGACATCCTGCTGTTGGCCCGGCACTTCATAGCCCGCGCCTGCGCCCAGGCCCGCCGCCCGCCTTGCCGCCTGACCGTCGCGGCCAGCGCCGCCCTGCTCGCCAATCCCTGGCCGGGCAACGTCCGCCAGTTGGAAAACGTCATCTTCCGCGCGGTGACCATGACCGACGGCGCCTGGCTCGACGCCGCCGACCTGGACCTTGCCGGCGCCCGCATGAACCCCGACGAAGGACCGGACGCCGCCGAGGCCGGAAGCTGGGAGAACGCGGTGGAAGGGTTCGAGCGCACGCTCCTGCGCCGCCTCTACCCGCGCTTTCCCTCCAGCCGCAAACTGGCCGCCCGTTTGCAGACCTCGCACACGATGATTGCGAACAAGCTGCGCAAGTACGGCATCCCGGACGGGCGGTAACAATCGCGACGCAGAGAACTGACCACAGAGACACAGAAATTTTCGAACCTGCGTGCCTCTGTGTCTTTGCGGTTCAATCCCCCTGCTGAGCGACCCGATTACAGCCGCGACCGCTCGGCCTTGCTGTAGTTGCTGAAGTGCCCTTCCTTCGCGGCGGCGGTGCGGGCGTTCTTCAGGATGGAGCCCGACTTGCCATCCGGCGCGATGCGGGACACCAGCTTGTCCAACTCCCCACCGCCGCAGGAGCCGCAGACCGGCGCCTCCGACGACCGCACCAGGGCTTCGAATTCGTGATTGCAGGCTTTGCAGCGGAAGGAGAAAAGCGGCATGGGGCCTCGCGCGTTCCGAAACGGATTGGGATGGGATCCCGCCCGACACGCGCCATAATACACGCAAATTTTAAATGGTCATATCCGCGTTGCGGATGTTCGGGCACCGGCGCCGTTCTGCGTTAGGATGGCCCAGCCATCGAATGAACGGATTGGATGAACGGGAGGACTGGATGATCTACGCCTTCAACGACAAGGTCCCGCAACTGGCCCAGGCCTGCTGGGTGGCGCCCAGCGCCACGGTGATCGGCGATGTCCTGCTGGAGGACGACTCATCGATCTGGTGGGGCGCCGTGTTGCGCGCGGAGCAGGAGCGCATTCACATCGGCGCCGGCAGCAACGTTCAGGACAACGCCGTCCTGCACGTCGATCCGGGCTTCCCGCTGACGCTCGGCCCGAACGTGACCGTTGGGCATCTGGCGATGGTGCACGGCTGCACGGTGGGTGAAGGCAGCTTGATCGGCATCGGCGCGACCGTCCTGAACGGCGCCCGCATCGGCCGCGACTGCCTGATCGGCGCCCACGCCTTCATCGCGGAAGGCAAGGAGATCCCGGACCGCTCGCTGGTGCTCGGCGCGCCGGGCAAGGTCGTTCGCACGCTCAGCGACGAGGACGTGGAGCGCATGCACGGCGCCGCCAAGGTCTACCGGGAGCGTTGGAAGGCCTATTCCACGGGCCTGCGCGCGCTCTGATACGGTTGGAAAATGATCGTTTCCATCATTTTCCAACCGTAAGCCCGGCAGATCAATGCTTTAGCATTGATCGAGAGGGTCACGCCACCTCTTTGCGGGAGGAACGCAACAGCGCCATGAAGTCGGTGAAGGTGTCGCCCTGCACGGCGATGTGGCGCTTGGTCGCCTCGCGCGCGGTGTCGGGGTCGGAGGCGATGATGGCCTTCACGATGGCGTCATGCTCCTCCAACGATCGGCGCAGACGGCCGGGGTGGCGCAGCTGGATGCGGCGGTAAGGGGACACGCGGTTGCGCAGCGACCGCGTCATCTCCTCAAGATAGGTGTTCCGGCAACCAACATAGATCGCTTCGTGGAAGCGCCGGTTCGCTTCGTAATAGGCATCGGCATCGCCGCTCTCGATCACCTCGGCGCAGCGTTGGTGCAGAGCCATCAGCTCCTCCTGGTCGGCCACGGTCATGCGCCGGGCGCACAGCTCCGCGCAGAGCGATTCCAGGTTCGCCATCACCTCGAACATTTCCAGGATGGTTTCCAAGCCCAGCGTCGCGACCACCGCCCCCTGGCGCGGCCGCATCTCCACCAGCCCGGCCGACGCCAGCTGGGCCAGCGCCTCGCGCACCGGGGTACGGGAGACCTTGAAGCGCTCCGCCAGTGCCGCTTCCTCCAGCCGCGCGCCGGGCGCCAGCTTGCCGGAGGCAATGTCCGCCTCGATCAGTCCACGGATTTGGTCGGCACGGTTCTGCTTCACGTCGTTTCGGTCCGCCATGCCTTCATTTCCTCCCACGGGCCATGATGCGCCGGGATGCCGGGCATGCAAATTGTCCACTGACGAAACTGTTGATAGCCCCAACAAACGCGTGTATGCAAGAGGGACAAGAACGCATACACAAGCTCGTTTGGGCAATGCCCCCATTCAAGCAAGGGGAGGAAGCAATGCAGCACTCGACCCGGCCTGACGCGCGCCCTTAGCGTAGCGCCGCCCGTGTCCGCCGATTGCGGACGCGTGGCGGCATTTCGCGCTGTGCGCGCTTCGTTCATCCGACATACGTGCAGGAAGGCCCGATCCCGCCCGATTCCGGCGGGTGCGGGGAAAGCTGCGCCTGATGAAAGGCTGATCCCATGACGGTTACCCGACGCACCCTTCTCGGCAGCATGATGGCGGCCCCTGCCATCGTCGCGGCATCCCGGCTCGGCTGGGCGGCGGACGCGCGCACACTGAAGATTTCCCACCAGTTCCCCGGCGGCACGTTGCAGGAAGGCGATTTCCGCGACCGGCTCTGCCGCCGTTTCGCAGCCGAGGTGGAATCGCGCACCAACGGCGCGCTGAAGTTCGAGCTGTACCCGAACTCGTCGCTGATGAAGACGCTTGCGCAGTTCAGCGCGATGCGCAAAGGCGCCCTGGACCTCAGCTTCTACCCGATGCCCTACGCGGGCGGCGAGGTGCCGGAAACCAACCTGGGCCTGATGCCCTGCCTCGTCACCACTTACGAGCAGGGCATGAAGTGGCGCAAGGCCGAGATCGGGCAGGAACTGACCCGCATCCTGGAAGGCAAGGGCATCAAGCTGCTGACTTGGATTTGGCAGGCCGGCGGCACCGCGTCGCGCTCCGGTCCCATCGTGAACCCGGAGGACGTGAAGGGCCTGAAGGTGCGCGGCGGCAGCCGCGAGATGGACATGATGCTGAAGGAGGCCGGCGCCGCCGTCAGCACCATCCCGTCGAACGAACTGTACGCGGGCATGCAGACGGGTGCGGTGGACGCCGCCATCACCTCCTCCACCAGCCTGATCTCCTTCAAGCTGGAGGAGCTGTCCAAGAACCTGACCGCCCCGCGGCAGAAGAGCTACTGGTACATGCTGGAACCGCTGATGATGTCGAAGTCGATCTTCGACTCCCTGCCGGCCGACCAGCGGAAGGTCATTGAAACCGTCGGCGAGGAGATGGAGTCCTTCGGCTATCAGGCCGCCCGCGAGGATGACGAACGGGTCGCCCAGATCTACGGCAAGGCCGGCGTCAAGGTGCAGGACATGCCGGAGGAGGCCGTCAACCGCTGGAGGGAAATCGCCCGCGCGACCGCCTGGAAGGACTTCACCGACCGCACCAAGGACGGTGCCCGTCTGCTGAAGCTGGCGGAGCAGGTCTGATGTCGGCGGCGGAACGGGACCTGATTCTCGGGACCGGTGCGGCGCCCGCGGCACGGGCCCCGTCCCTCCGCCTTGTCGGCACGCTGCTGGACATCGTCAACCGTGTCGTCATGGTCTGCTCCGCCATCGCCGTGGTGGTGGCGGGTGCGGTCCTGACGCACGAGGCGGTCGTCCGCTACGTCTTCCACCATCCCGCGGACTGGCAGGACGAGTTGGCCGTGTTCCTGCTGGTCGGCGCCACCTTCATGTCGGCCTCCTGGGTGCAGCAGCGGCGCGGCCACGTCTCCATCGACGCGGTTGCGGAGATCCTGCCGGCGGGGGTGGAGAAGATCCGGCGCTTTCTCGCCGACGTCGCCTCCTTCGTCTTCTGCGCCTTCTTCTCCTGGAAGGCCTGGGCCCTGTTCGACGAGGCGTGGGTGGACGGCATGGTCACCCACTCCACCTGGGCGCCGCCCCTGTGGATCCCCTACTCGGTGATGGCGATGGGGATGACTCTGCTGTCGCTCCAGATCCTCCTGCAAGTCCTCGACTATCTGCTGTCCAGCCGGGAGGGCGCGTGATGGGCACGCTCGAAATCGGCCTGCTCTACAGCGCCGCCACCCTCGGCGTGCTGTTCGCGGGCATCCCGATCGCCTTCGCGCTCGGCCTCGTGGCGACGGTCTTCATGGTCTTCTTCATGCCGTCCGCCTCGCTCGACACCATCGCCCAGAACGTCTACGAGGAGATGGCGAGCATCACGCTGCTGACCATCCCCCTGTTCATCCTGAAGGGTGCCGCCATCGGCAAGTCGCGGGCCGGCGCCGATCTCTATTCGGCGCTGCACGCCTGGCTGCACAAGGTGCCGGGCGGCCTGGGCGTCGCCAACGTCTTCGCCTGCGGCCTGTTCGCCGCCATGGCAGGCTCCAGCCCCGCCACCTGCTCCGCCATCGGCAGCGCCGGCATTCCGGAGATGCGCCAGCGCGGCTATTCCGGCGGCTTCGCCGCGGGCATCATCGCCGCGGGCGGCACGCTGGGCATCCTGCTGCCGCCGTCGATCACCATGATCCTCTACGCCGTCGCGGCGGAGCAGTCGCTGGGCCGCCTGTTCCTGGCCGGCATCGGGCCGGGGTTCCTGATGGTCGTGCTGTTCGCCGGCTATGCCGTGTTCCGCTTCCGCAAGGAAAAGGCGGCGGCGCTGGCCGAGGGCCGCCTGAACTCGCCCCTGCTGAAAGAGGAGCATTTCACGACGCGGGAGAAGCTGTCCTCCCTGCCCCGCGTGCTGCCCTTCGTCATCCTGCTGACCGGCGTCATGGTCGCCCTTTACGGCGGCTTTGCCACCCCGTCGGAGACGGCGGGCCTGGGTGCCGTGCTGGCGCTGGCCTTGGTCGGCGTCGTGTATGGGGCCTACAAGCTCGACCAGCTTGCCCCCATGCTGACGGCGACGCTTCGGGAATCGACCATGCTGATGATGATCATCGGCATGTCGCTGCTCTACTCCTACGTCATGAGCTACCTGCACATCAGCCAGGGCGCCGCGGAGTGGATCGTGTCCATGCACCTGTCGAAGTGGGTGCTGCTGGCCGCCATCCTGCTGATGGTCGTGGTGCTGGGCTTCTTCCTGCCGCCGGTGTCGATCATCCTGATGACGGCACCCATCATCCTGCCGCCGCTGCGCGCCGCCGGTTTCGACCTGATCTGGTTCGGCGTCATCATGATGGTGGTGATGGAAATGGGGCTGATCCACCCGCCGGTTGGCCTGAACATCTTCGTCATCAAGAACATCGCGCCGGACATCCCGCTGCGCGACGTGATCTGGGGGGTGATGCCCTTCGTCGGGCTGATGATCCTGTGCGTGCTGCTGCTGTGCTTCTTCCCCGCCATCGCGACCGGCCTGCCCGCCCTGGTTTATGGCTCGTAAGGTTCCATGGCCCGCAACGGACGGCGCGTAAGGAACAACAAACATGAACAATAACTTTTACGAGATCGCTTCGACCCGTTTCCCCGCCGACAGAACCGCCACTTTCATCGAGACAGAGGACGGCATCCGCTACAGCTTCGACGCCCTGCGCACCATCTCCGGCCGCTACGCCCGACTGCTCGCCAGCCTCGGTGTCGTCAAGGGCGACCGGGTGGCCGTGCAGGTGGAAAAGTCGCCGGAGGCCGTCTTCCTCTATCTCGCCTGCCTGCGCGCGGGTGCCGCCTACCTGCCGCTGAACACCGCCTACACCAAGGCCGAGATCGAGTATTTCCTGACCGACGCCGAACCCCGCGTCTTCGTCTGCCGCCCGGAGACGGAGGCCGCGCTGCGGGAAGTCGCGGACAAGGCCGGCGTCGGCACCCTCCTGACGCTGGGCACCCGGGGCGACGGCACCCTGCCGGAACGGGCCGCCGGCCTCGACCCGGCCTTCGCCACGGTGGAATGCGGGCCGGACGATCTGGCCGCGATCCTCTACACCTCCGGCACCACCGGGCGGTCGAAGGGGGCGATGCTGACGCACCGCAACCTGTCGTCCAACGCGCTGACCCTGCACGAATATTGGGGCTTCCGGCCGGACGACGTGCTGCTGCACGCCCTGCCGATCTTCCACACCCATGGCCTGTTCGTGGCGATCAATTGCACGCTGCTGAACGGCTCGGCCATGATTTTCCTGCCGAAGTTCGACGCCGACACCGTGTTCCGCCTGCTGCCCAAGGCCACGGTCATGATGGGCGTGCCGACCTTCTACACCCGCCTGCTGGCCGATCCCCGCCTGACGCGGGAGGCCACGGCCCACATGCGCCTGTTCGTGTCCGGCTCAGCCCCCCTGCTGGCCGACACGCACCGGGAGTTCCAGGAGCGGACCGGCCACGCGATCCTGGAGCGGTACGGCATGACCGAAACCTGCATGAACACCTCCAACCCGCTGAACGGCGACCGCGTGCCGGGCACGGTGGGCTTCCCCCTGCCGGAGGTCAGCGTGCGCATCGTCGATCCGGAAACCGGCACCACGCTCGGCCCGGACGAGATCGGCATCATCGAGGTGAAGGGGCCGAACGTCTTTTCCGGCTATTGGCGCATGCCGGAGAAGACCAGCCAGGAGATCAAGCCGGACGGCTTCTTCATCACCGGCGACGTCGGCAAGATCGACGCGCGCGGCTACGTCCACATCGTCGGCCGAGCCAAGGACCTGATCATCTCCGGCGGCTTCAACGTCTACCCGAAGGAGGTGGAGACGGTGATCGACGCCATCGACGGCGTGGTGGAATCCTCGGTCGTCGGCGTTCCCCACCCGGACTTCGGCGAAGCGGTGGTCGCCGTCGTGCTGCGCAAGCCGGGCGCCGTCATCGATGAATCCGCGATCATCTGCGCCTGCAAGGAGCAACTCGCCAATTACAAAGTACCGAAGGTGGTCTTCTTCACAAACGAACTGCCGCGCAACACCATGGGCAAGGTGCAGAAGAACCTGCTGAGGGACACCCAGAAGGATCTGTTCGCCAAGGGCACAGCGTCACTTTCCTAAGCGTTCCTGCTTCGTCATCCCCGTGGGGGGGGGCGCCTTGGTTTTAGTCCCCCGCAGGGATGGCGTGAGAGAGGTTCTGCGCAACGACAACGATGCCATCGGGAGAGGGCGGGATGATGGACACTGCGTTTTTCGGCGATCTGTTGCAGACCATCGCCGACCGGGGACGGGCGCTGGTGGGGTTGTCGCGCGGGGAAGCGGGGGCGCGGCGTCTCGACCTTGCCATGCTGTGCGACGCCCTACTGTCCGGCCGGGGCGAGGCCTCGGGCGTGGCGCTGGCGCGCGAGGTGCTGACCCAGTACGAGGCCCTGCCGCCGGAGGAGCGGCTGGGCTTTCTGCGCATGCTCGCCATCGGCTACGGCCCGGACCGCGACCGGCTGGATGCCGCGATCAAGGCTTATCAGGCAAAGCCCGAGGGCCGCAGCGTGATCGAACTGCATCTGGCGGCGGAGCCGCGGCGGCAGGAGCTGATCCGCCGCCTGAACCTCGCCCCTGGCGGCACGGCCAGCCTCGTCCGCATGCGGGAGGAAGCGCTGCGCAACGCCAAGTCCATTCCCAATTTCGAGGCCATGGATGCGGACTTCACGCACCTGTTCTCGTCCTGGTTCAACCGCGGTTTCCTGGTGCTGCGGCGGATCGACTGGTCCACGCCCGCCAACATCCTGCAAAAGATCATCAAGTACGAGGCGGTCCACGAGATCCGCGACTGGGACGACCTGCGCCGCCGGCTGGAGCCGCCGGACCGCCGTTGCTTCGCCTTCTTCCACCCGCAGCTGACCGACGATCCGCTGATCTTCGTGGAGGTCGCGCTGACCGCCGACATGGCTTCCTCGATCTCCGAAGTGCTGACGGAGCAGCGCAAGCCGATCACCGCCGACCGGGCAACCAGCGCCGTCTTCTACTCCATCTCCAACTGCCAGGATGGGCTGCGCGGCATCTCCTTCGGCAACTTCTTGATCAAGCAGGTCGTGGAGGAGCTGAGCCGCGAGATCCCCAACCTGCGCACCTTCGTCACCCTGTCGCCGGTCCCCGGCTTTGCCTCCTGGCTGGCGCGGGAGCGCCGGGACGGCGACGCGGGCGCCCTGACGGTCGAGGATCAGCGCGCCCTGTCCTCGCTCGACGATCCGCTGTGGCACAGCGACCCGGACAAGGTGGAAGAGATCACCCCCGCCCTGCTGTCCGCCGCCAGCCATTACTTCCTGCGGGCCAAGCAGCCGAACGGCAAGCCGCTCGACCCGGTGGCGCGCTTCCACCTGGGCAACGGCGCGCGGCTGGAGCGGATCAACGGCATGGCCGACCTGTCGCCCAAGGGGCTGAAGCAGTCGCACGGGCTGATGGTGAATTACCTCTACGACCTGAAGCACATCGAGCGGAACCACGAGGCTTTCGTGGGCGAGGGCCGGATCGCCGCATCCTCCGCCGTCCGCCGCCTGCTGAAGGAACCCGCCCGCGCCCTGGCCCGCCACCGGGAGGGGGCGGCAATTGGGGAGTCTTGACGCCCATTTGGTTCGGGCATCGAATTATTAAGTTTTTCACCAAACAACGCAAGAAGAGGCTCAGGGAGAGAGATATGTGGAGCCAAGTCTATAATCCGCTGGGGAGCGCGGTCTTTTCGACCGTGATCGCCGCCTTGCCGGTCGTCGTGCTGCTCGGCCTCATCGCGTTCGCGCACATGCAGGCCCACATCGCGGCGCTGATCACGCTGGTGGTCGCGCTGTGCGTGGCGATCTTCGGCTTCACCATGCCGTCCGGCATGGCGCTGGAGGCCGCCTATCTCGGCGCGCTGACCGGCCTGTTCCCCATCGGCTGGATCATCCTGAACGTCATCTTCCTATACCGCCTGACGGTGGAAAACGGGTCGTTCAAGGTGTTGCAGGATTCCATCGCGGGGATCACGCCGGACCGCCGGCTCCAGCTTCTGCTGGTAGCCTTCTCCTTCGGCGCCTTCTTCGAAGGGGCAGCGGGCTTCGGCACACCGGTGGCGGTGACCGGCGCCATCCTGATCGGCCTGGGCTTCTCGCCGTTGGCGGCGTCGGGCTTGTCGCTGATCGCCAACACGGCCCCGGTGGCCTACGGCGCGCTCGGCACGCCCATCGTCACGCTGGCCGCGGTGACGGGTCTGGACGCCTTCGAACTCGGCGCCATGGCCGGGCGCCAGCTTCCCTTCTTCTCCCTGTTGGTCCCCTTCTGGCTGATCGCGGCCTTCGCGGGCTTCCGCGGCATGCTGCAAATCTGGCCGGCCATCCTGGTCTGCGGCGTGTCCTTCGCCATTCCTCAGTTCGTCGTCTCCAACTACCACGGCCCGTGGCTGGTGGACGTGGTGGCGGCGCTGGTCTCCATGGGCTGCCTCGTCGCCTTCCTGAAGGTCTGGCATCCGAAGGAGATCTGGACCAGCCCGGCGCTGCGCGGCCGCAACGACACCAGCGCGGTTCCGCGCCCGGCCTCGGTCGGCGCCGCCGCCACCCCGTCGGGCTTCCGCCTTCACGAGTCCGGCGAGGTCATGCGCGCCTGGACTCCCTGGATCATCCTGTGCGTCTTCGTCTTCATCTGGGGCACGCAGACCTTCAAGGACATCGTCAACCCGCTGTTCTTCCCGAAATTCCCCATCGAGGGCCTTCACAACCTCGTGCAGAAGGTCCCGCCCGTCGTGGCGAAGCCCACCGCCGAGGCGGCGGTCTTCAACTTCAACATCCTCACCATGACCGGCACGGGCATCTTCGTCGCCGCCATCGTCAGCGGCTTCGTGATGGGCTATCGGCCGGGCCGTCTGATCCGCGCCTATGGCGAGACGCTGTGGGTCGTCCGCTACTCCCTGATCACCATCGCCGCCATGCTGGCGCTGGGCACGCTGACCCGCTATTCCGGCGTGGACGCCACGCTGGGCTTGGCCTTCGCCGGCACTGGTGCGCTGTTCCCGTTCTTCTCGGCACTGCTGGGCTGGCTGGGCGTTGCCCTGACCGGTTCCGACACCGCATCGAACGTCCTGTTCGGCGGCCTGCAGAGGATCACCGCCGAACAGCTCGGCCTGTCGCCGGTGCTGATGGCGGCCACCAACTCGACCGGCGGCGTCATGGGCAAGATGATCGACGCGCAGTCCATCGTCGTCGCCTCCACCGCCACGAACTGGTTCGGGCATGAAAGCGAGATCCTGCGCTACGTCTTCTGGCATTCCATCGTGCTGGCCTGCCTGGTCGGCGGGCTGGTGATGTTGCAGGCCTACGTCTACCCCTTCACCGCCATGGTGGTTGGCGGATAGCGAAAGGATTTTCCTCGGGCGTCCCTTCAGCGGCGCGGTCCTACTTGGGCCGCGCCGCTTTTTTTCTTACGCCCCCGCGCCCTTGACGAAGAAGTAGGTGGTCAGGCCGACACCGATCAGCACGACCACCCATTTCAGGACCGACCGGCTGACACGCTTCGCCCCATGCGCGCCGGCATAGCCACCGGCGATGGCGGCGACGGCCATCACGGCCGTTTCCGTCCAGGACACCGCCCCGGACAGGCAGAAGGCCGCCACCGCCGCCCCGTTCATCAGTGCGGCCAGCAGGATGCGCAGCCCGTTCATGGCGTGGATGTCGCGCATGCCGAACAGGGTCAGCGCGGCCAGCATCAGGAACCCGATCCCGCCGCCGAAATAGCCGCCGTAGATGGCGATGATGAACTGCACGAACAGCACGCCGGGGCCGCTCAGCTTCAGGCGGCTGGCGAGGCCGGGCATGAAGTTGCCGATGGCGAAGACCGTCGTCGCGAACAGCAGCAGCCAGGGGACCAGCCCGGCGAAGGCGTGGTCCGGCGTGGTCAGCAGCAGGATGCCGCCGATGATGCCGCCGATCACGCTGACCACGACGAAGCCGGTGACGTTGACCTCCGTCACGCCCTTGATCTCGCCGCGGTAGGCCCAGGCGCTGGCCATCTGGCCGGGGAAGAGCGCCACGGTGCTCGACACGTTGGCGCTGACCGGCGGCACGCCGGCGAACAGCAGCGCCGGAAAGGTGATGAAGGCGCCACCGCCGGCGATGGCGTTCAGCATGCCGGACGAAAAGGCCGCCAGCATCAGCAGGGACAAGGCAAGCATGAACCCCCTCAAGGCTGTTCTGAAGCACCCTCCCACGCGCCCCGCGGGGTGCGATCCGACAAACATGCTATCTCGTGTGTATTTGGCATACCAAGCGCCACAACGCTGCCGCCGGAGCATGGCTGCCCGCACGCCGACGCTCATCCGCGAAAAAATGCAGATTCACTGATTGTTGCCCATAAAAGCGATTGACGCGCCCTGGCATCTGGTATACCAAATATCTGACGCCAAACATCGCGCCGCAGAGGCACCAGGACGCCGGACCGGCCAACACACCTCCGGTCACCGCGCGAGGGGCGCACAGGGAACCCCCTATCAGCAAACCCGTCCAGGGTGGAGGCACGCCATGAAAGTCGCAGACATTCTTCGCACCAAGGAGTCCCGTGTCGTCACCGTGCGGTCGGGCGAGAACATCGAGGAAGCCATCCGCCTGATGAAGGCGGAGAACATCAGCGCCCTCGTCGTGAAGGACGTCTGCCGGACGGAAGGCAACGCCGTCGCCGGCATGCTGTCGGAGCGCGACATCGTCTACGCGCTGCTGGAACGTGGCGCCTCGGTCCTGAAGACGCCGGTCTTCATGCTGATGTCGCGCACCATCCAGACCTGCACGCCGGACGACACCATCCAGCATGCGCTGGAGCTGATGACCACCCACCACATCCGCCATTTGCCGGTGCTGGACGGCGCGACGCTGGTCGGCGTGATCAGCGCCCGCGACCTGACCAAGCTGCAGCTTCAGGAAATGACCGGGCACGCCCGACAAGTTCCGCCGGAAGCGCCCGTTTACGCCCACTGATCGCGGCACACCATCGCCAACAAGAACAGCCCTTCTCCCCGGCCTGGGGAGAAGGGCCTTTTCGTTGGCAATCAATCCATTCGGATCAGTCGCTCAGGCCCAGTTCCCGCGCCCAGCCGAGCAACAGCGCCACGGCCGGCGGCGGCTCCGGCCGGACCATCGGGATGGCGCCCAGCAGCACCTCCCCCGTCGTTCCGTCCACGGTGATGGTGTCCCCGGCACGGATGCGGAAGTCCCCGGCGCTCATGACGCCTTCGGCGGGATCGACGCGCAACGCGCGCGCTCCGGTCACGCAAGGGCGACCCATGGCGCGGGCGACCGTGGCCGCGTGGCTGGTGGCGCCGCCGCGCGCCGTGACGATGCCGCAGGACGCCTGCATGCCCAGCACATCCTGCGGCGAGGTTTCCGGCCGGCACAGGATGACCGGCGTGCCGTCCGCCGCAATCCGCATCGCCTCGTCGGAGGTGAACACCGCAACGCCCGTCGCCGCACCGGCAGACGCGGGCAGGCCGGTGGCGATGACCGTGCGCGGCGCATCCGGATCGGGAACCGGGCGCAGCCGGTCCTCCAGCGCCGACAGGTCGGCACGGCGCACCGCCTCGGCCTTCGTGATCAGGCCGGCCTGCGCCATGTCCACGGCGATCCGCACCCCGGCCTCCGCCGACCGCTTCCCGGCCCGCGCCTGGAGGATGTACAGCGCGCCCCTCTGGACGGTGAATTCGATTTCCTGCATGTCGCCGAAGTGGCTTTCCAGCCGGTCGGCGAGCACGCGCAGCCTCTCCAGGGCGTCCGGCGCAACCGCCTCCATCGACTGCGGGCCGCCGGCCAACGGACCCGGCGTACGCAGGCCGGAGACGATCTCCTCCCCCTGCGCGTCTGGCAGGAACTCCCCGCACAGTTCTGGCTCGCCCGTGGATGGGCAGCGGCTGTGCGCCACGCCGGTGCCGGAACCGGCGCCGAGATTGCCGAACACCATGCACTGCACGGTCGCCGCGGTGCCACAGTCGTCCGGAATGCCATGCAGGGCGCGGAAGGCGACGGCGCGGGCGTTCCCCCAGGAACGAAAGATGGCGCCGATCGCCGCGTGAAGCTGCGCGCGGGCGTCCTGCGGGAAGGGCTCCCCAGCGTCCTGCGCAATGAGGCTTTGGTAGGCCTTGACCACCACGCGCCAGTCGTCGGCGGTCAGGTCACCGTCGCGGTTCAGTCCGCGCCGGTTCCTGTGTGCGTCGAGGATCGCTTCGAACCGGTGGGCGTCGACGCCCATCACCAACTCGCCGTAGGATTGGATCAGGCGGCGGTAGCAGTCGTAGGCGAAGCGCGCGTCGCCGGTGACGGCCGCCAGCCCTTCCACCGTCGCGTCGGTCAGGCCCAGGTTCAGGATCGTGTCCATCATGCCCGGCATCGACGCGCGGGCGCCGGAGCGGACCGACACCAGCAGCGGCTTGTCCGTCGCCCCGAATCCGGCATCGGTCGTGGCCTCCAGCCGCCGCAGCGCCGCGTCGATCTGGCCGGCCAGCCGCTCCGGAAAGGCGCCCTGGTTGGCGCGGTGATACCGGCAGGCTTCCGCCACGATGGTGAAACCCGGAGGCACGGGTACGCCCAGCTGCGCCATCTCGGCAAGCCCGGCGCCCTTCCCGCCCAGCTCCGCCACCATGTCGCCGCGCCCATCCGCGAAGCCCGGTCCGAAGGCGTATACCCAACGCCGTCCATCCACGCCGGAGGCCGGTGCGTGGGTCAGATCCGTCACGGGATCGATGATGGACTCGTAGAGCATGGACTTATCCTCGCGGGAGCAGGGCTTCATCGCACAGCGCGGACATTAACCGCAAGATACACCCGCCGTATGTGACATCTTGTTTCGCCATAATGCCAGCTCGCGCACTGAGTGCAATGCACAAATAGTCGCATGCATGACAGAACACCGCAGCGGCGCCTATGGTTGCACCTAAAATTCCACAATGCGGAAAGTGGGTGAGACTACCCCAAACGGATTTGGTCCACCGCTACGTCCGTGACGGAGTAGCCGATGTCCTCCGGAATCCGCAGGACCGGACCGGCCGGTGTCTCCACCGGTTGGGGCAGGATGGGCGTCAGCGGCTGGTGCCGGGCGGCTTCCTCCAGCGCATGGAGGACGGTGCGGCAGGCAGCCAACCGCATCAGGTTCATGCGCGTTGCGAAGACCAGCGACAGTTCCCCGGCCTCCGCCGCGGCCAGGATCGCGCGCGGCGTGCCCCACAGGCCCGATACGGCCTCCCCTCCATCGACGACGGGGACTTGCCCGACCGGCGCCCGCGTCAGGAAGAACACCGTGTCGAAGCGGCGCCACACGGATTCCGGCGTGATCCAGCGGGCGAACGGCACCAGCGCATCCACAGCCGGCTCCATTCCGGCGGCCTTCAGCCGTTCCAGGAACGGGTTCGCCGACGGTGCCCGCAGGGCGTCCAGGCGCGCATCATCCACCTCCGGCCGCGCCAGAAGAATGCCACATTCCTCAAAGGCTTCGCGTATGGCGGCAAGGCGTTGCGGAAGATCGGGAGTCAGCGCGCAGGACAGGCCGCGCCAGTTTGGGGCCTGATCCTCCGGATCCAGGCGCCCGCCGGGAAACACCATGGCGCCCGCGGCGAAGCGCAGATCCCGGTGCCGCTGGATCATAAAGACCTCCAGCCCGTCCGCGCTGTCGCGCAACAGGATGAGGCTGGCGGCGGGATGCGGTTCCACCGGTGCGGACATGCGGCCTTCCAGACGGGTTACCTTACGGATTCCCGCACGCCACAACCGCGCGGTCAAACCGGCTTGGATGAATTCCCGCCATGCGGAAAACGGGACGGTGCGGTTTGACCGCGCCGGCCGGCCGGCCGCAGCATCGCCCCATCACCGCCGTCCCAGTCTCGCCTTCTCAGGAGGACTGCGCCATGCCGCGCAACCGCAGCACCAAAATCGTCGCCACCCTCGGCCCGGCCAGTTCGACCTACAGCCAGATCTTCGCGCTCGCCGAGGCCGGTGTGGATGTCTTCCGGCTGAACGCCAGCCACGGAACCCAGTTCGATCACGCCGAACGCTATCGCCAGATCCGCGCGGTGGAGGAAACGCTCGGCCGCCCCATCGGCGTGCTTCTCGACCTGCAGGGCCCAAAGCTGCGCGTCGGCACCTTCAAGGACGTCGCGGTGACGCTGGCGGCCGGCGACCGCTTCCGGTTGGACCTGGACCCCACACCCGGCGACCGCACGCGGGTGTGCGTGCCGCACCCGGAAATCTTCGCCAGCGTCGAGCCAGGCCACGAGCTTCTGCTGAACGACGGCCGCATGCGCCTGCGCGTGCTGAGCTGCGGCCCCGATCATGCGGAGACGGAAGTGCTGGTGGGCGGCCCCCTGTCCGACCGTAAGGGCATGAACGTGCCGGGCACGGCACTCGCCCTCAGCGCCCTGTCGGACAAGGACCGTAGCGACCTGCAATTCGGCCTGACGCTGGGCGTCGACTGGATCGGACTCAGCTTCGTGCAGCGGCCAGAAGACATCCTGGAGGCGCGCGCCCTGATCGGCGACCGCGCCCACATCATGACCAAGGTCGAAAAGCCGGCCGCCCTGCCGCGCCTGAAGGAGATCATCGACCTGTCCGACGCCGTCATGGTCGCCCGCGGCGACCTGGGCGTGGAACTGCCGCCGGAAGACGTGCCCGGCCTGCAAAAGCGCATGATCCGCATGAGCCGCGCCGCCGGCAAGCCGGTGATCGTCGCCACGCAGATGCTGGAATCCATGATCACCGAGCCCACGCCCACCCGCGCCGAGGCGTCGGACGTGGCGACCGCCGTCTATGACGGGGCCGACGCGGTGATGCTGTCGGCGGAATCCGCGTCGGGCAAGCACCCGGTGGAGGCCGTGGCGATGATGAACCGCATCATCCGCCGCGTGGAGCACGACCCGCTCTACCGCCGCATCATGGACTCCGAGCATCCTTGCCCGGAGGCCACGACCCCCGACGCCCTGTCCGCCGCCGCCCGGCAGATCGCCGAGACCATTTCCGCCGCGGGCATCGCGACCTTCACCACCACGGGATCCACCGCGTGGCGCGCGTCGCGCGAGCGGCCCACCGTTCCGATCCTCGGCCTCAGCGCCCGCCGCGAGACGGCGCGCCGTCTGGCGCTCGCCTGGGGCGTACACCCGGTCTGGACCTTCGACGTGCAGAGCTTCTCGGAAATGGTCGAGCGGGCGAGCATGGTCGCCGCGCAGGAAGGCATCGGATCGCCCGGCCAGTCCCTGATCGTCACCGCGGGCGTGCCCTTCGGAACGCCGGGCACGACCAACAGCCTGCGCGTGGTGACCATCGCCGCGGACAGTCTGGTAACACCGGCAAAGACGGAGGTGTACGAGCCGGCGTGAGGCCTGGCCTTTCTCCCTTCTTCTCCCTCTCCCCAAAGGGGAGAGGGAACAAGGCTCACTCCAAAAAGTCGCAGTGCTTTTCGACGTGCGCGGCAAGGCCAAGGGTGTGGTCGCGGATCAGCTTTTCGGCTTGGTCGGCGTCGCGACGCTCCAGCGCCTTGATGATTTCCTTGTGGTCGTGGATCGACCGTTCCGCGCGGTTCTCCTGGCCGATGGTCAGCTTGCGGATGGCGCGGATGTGGATGAACAGGTTGTCCGTCATGTCCTGGATCAGCTTGGAACCGCTGAGCCGGATGATGCTCTTGTGGAAGGCGATGTTCGCTTCCGAATATTCGCCGACATGCTCCTTCGGGCTGCGCTGCTCGAAGTTGCGGAACAGGTCCCACAGGGTCCGGATGTCCTCGTCGGTCGCGTTCTGGGCGACGATGCGGCCGGCCATGCTTTCCAGGGCGGCCCAGACCTGGATCATCTCGATGATCTCGGCCTTGGTCTTGCGGATGACGAAGATGCCCCGGCGCGGCTGGAGCCGGATGAAGCCCTCCTGCTCCAGCAGGGTCAGCGCCTCGCGGATGGGCGTGCGGCTGACACCGAGCATGTCGCTGAGCTGCCGCTCTTCCAGCCGGATCTCGTTGTCATGGTCATAGATGTCCATTTCGGAGATGGCCTGCTTCAGCGCGTGATAGGCCTGGCTGCGGAAGGTGGAGCCAGTGTCGAGCGGCTGAACGTTGATCGGCGGAGGGTTCATGTTCGGTGCCATTCCCTAATGCTGTGCGCCGTGCCGCGCGCCCTTGCGCGCCGGCCGGCGGTCCTGTTCCGGTTTCTCAGTGATCTGCCTTCGTATATGACATACCAGATGCACATTTTGCCTTAAAAAATCCAGGACCGCGATCAACAATAGAGGCCAAGGTTCCGATTGGTAAGTTCGGTTACCGAACTTTTTCCAAACATTTCAGAAATCCGGCCAGCGCACCGGGGTCGCGCATCAACGTCCCCATGACCGCCACGCCCGCTGCTCCCGAGTCCATGCAATCTCCTGCGTTGTCCGGGTCTACGCCGCCGAGCGCTACCACCGGCACCGGAGACGCCGCGGCAAGGCGCCTCAGCCCGTCCGGCCCGATCAAAGGGCCGTATCCGGGCTTGCTGTACGATGGGTATACGGGTGACAGGGTGGCATAATCCGCCCCGCCCTTCTCCGCCGCGCTCAAGCCTTCCTCGCCGTGGGCCGACACGCCGATCAGCGCACTATCCCCCAGAAGGCGGCGCGCCGCGGCCGGATCGCCTCCGTCGGACAGATGCACCCCCGCCGCCCCGGCGGCGAGCGCCAACGACGGATCGCCGTGCAGAGTGACCGTGGCGCCCCAAGGCCGGGCGCGCGTCATCAGTTCGCGGGCGAGCGCCACCTGCGCGTTGGCCGGAAGATCCTTCTCGCGCAGCGACAGCCAGCGCAGACCCGCCGCAAACAGGCCTTCGGCAAGGTCGGGAAGGGACAGAACCGCCTGTCTGCGGTCGGTGATGGCCAGCAGGGCCGGTGTGGGAAGCGCCGTCATGGCGCGACGATGCCAGCGCCCCAAATGGCGCGCAAGAAGTGACGGGCAAGAAGTGACGCGCAAGCGCCAGCCCGGCCATTTCAATCGACGTCTTGGAACCCGCCCGGCCTGCCCCTTTCGGTCGCTTTTTCCATCAAGCGGAAAGCTTTCGGCAAGTCTTTGCCCAACGGCGACCTCGGGGCCAAAGCTTGGTCAAACGCAACCGCGACCCGTTACGCGAGGGAGGAGACCAAGCCATGGCAAGGATGATGGCGATTGAGGCGGCGGTGCATGTCCTGGAAAAGGAAGGCGTGTCCGTCTGCTTTGGCGTCCCCGGAGCGGCCATCAATCCGTTCTACGCGGCGCTGCAACGGAACGGCCGCATCGGCCACGTGCTGGCGCGTCATGTCGAGGGCGCTTCCCACATGGCCGAAGGCTACACCCGCGCCAACGCCGGCAACATCGGCGTGTGCGTCGGCACCTCCGGCCCGGCCGGAACCGACATGATCACCGGCCTATACTCGGCGTCCGCCGACAGCATTCCGATCCTGTGCATTACTGGCCAGGCGCCGCGCGCCCGCCTGCACAAGGAGGATTTCCAGGCCGTGGACATCCCGTCCATCGCCAAGCCGGTCGCCAAGTGGGCGGTCACGGTGCTGGAGCCGGGGCAGGTCCCCTACGCCTTCCAGCAGGCCTTCCACCTGATGCGCTCCGGCCGGCCGGGGCCGGTGCTGATCGACCTGCCCATCGACGTGCAGATGGCGGAGATCGAGTTCGATCCCGACACCTACCAGCCCCTGCCCGTCTACAAGCCCGCCGCCACCCGCACCCAGGTGGAAAAGGCGCTGGAGATGCTGAACGCCTCCGACCGGCCGCTGATCGTGGCCGGCGGCGGCATCATCAACGCCGACGCCAGCGAGCGGCTGGTGGAGTTCGCCGAGGTCCTCGGCGTGCCGGTCATCCCGACCCTGATGGGCTGGGGCACCATCCCGGACGACCACCCGCTGATGGCCGGCATGGTCGGGTTGCAGACCGCTCACCGCTACGGCAACGCCGCCATGCTGGCGTCCGACTTCGTGCTGGGCATCGGCAACCGCTGGGCCAACCGCCACACCGGCTCGGTGGACGTCTACACCAAGGGCCGCAAGTTCGTGCATGTGGACATCGAGCCGACCCAGATCGGCCGCGTCTTCGCGCCGGACCTGGGCATCGTGTCCGACGCG
>Ga0065721_10049514_pt1 | contig 32478 bp, 30 predicted proteins | sample Mesricmetagenome_FD_59108 | JGI IMG/M metagenome (GOLD analysis project Ga0065721, IMG submission 59108) | Mesophilic microbial community from rice straw/compost enrichment Sample: eDNA_1 v2 (version 2) | ecosystem: Engineered > Solid waste > Grass > Composting > Bioreactor | place: USA: Davis... | reverse complement strand
CCCGCCGCAACAAGTTCATGATGATCGAGCGGCTGGCCGCCGCCGGCCTGCTGACCGCGCGCCAGACCATGGCCGGCAGCGGCACGGAGGCGGTGGAGTGGGCCGCGCAGGCCGGCTGGCCCGTGGTGGCGAAGCCGCTGGCCAGCGCCTCAACCGACCACGTCTATTTCTGCAACCGCCCGGCGGAACTGCGCGCGGCGGCGGACAGCATTCTGGGCAGCCGCGACTTCTGCGGCACGGCGAACGACCGGCTGCTGGTGCAGACCTATCTCGACGGCGAGGAATACGTCGTCAACACGATCAGCCGCGGCGGTCGGCATTACATCTGCGACGTGCTGCGCTCTGCCAAGCGGACGCTGAACGGATCGCCCTTCGTCTACGACTATTACCGGCTGCTGCCGCCGGAGGATCCCACCGCCCAGGCCCTGATGGCCTACATCCTGCGCGTGCTCGACGCGCTGGAGATCACCGACGGCGCCGGCCATGCCGAGGTGCGCATGACCAGCCGCGGCCCCGCCCTGGTGGAGATCGCGGCGCGCGCCATGGGGCCGGCGGGCTCCACCACCGGCATCGCGGCGGGCACCGGGCACGATCAGGTGGACCTGCTGGTGGACGCGTTCGACGGGGCGGAGGGCATCGGGCCGTTGCTGGGCGGGCATTACCAGTTCCAGGCGGATGCCATGGTGCTCTACCTGCCGGTGCTGGTGTCGGGCCGCGTTGAGGCCTTGGCCGACGCCGGCGTGCTCGACGGATTGGAGAGCGTGGGCGGCTACGCCTTCGTGCCGCGGGTGGGGGACGAGGTGGCGCCGACGCTCGACCTCACGCAGATTCTGGCGAAGGTCTATCTCGCGCACCGCGATCGGGCGGTGTTCGAGCGCGATTGGGCGGCGATCCGTGCCATGGAGGACCGTCTGCAGCCGACCGTTTCCTGACGGCGCTTCGGACGGATTGGGACGGCAACCATGGCCCACATTCCCTTCGACCAGCGTTGGGACAAGGTCAAGAAAGAGTTCGAAGCCATCACCGGCAAGCACAAGCCGCGGGAGAGCAAAGGCATCTTCAACGCCTTCGGCAGCCACACCGGCCTGTCCAAGGCGCTGAAGGCGTGCGAAGCCGCCTATCGGCTGTGCGACACGACCAGCGACACCGAAGCCAAGACGGGGCAGGAAGCCGTAAAGGGCTACGCCGCGGCCTCCAAGGAATTCGCCAAGGCCAGCAAGGCCTATCAGGCGGTGCTGGAGAAGGCGGTCGCCGCGGAATTCGCGAAGCGCGAGGAAAAGGATGCCAAGTCCGCCTATGAGCGTGCCCTGAAGTTCCTGGCGAAGGAACTGTCCTCGCTGGAGGCCACCATCGACGCCTCCGTCGGCATGTATGCCTTGAAGTTCGACAAGGCCGCGAAGGACCTGTCGACGACGGAGAAGATGCTCCGGAACTGGGAGAAGAACATCAACGGCGCGCTCGCCCGCGCCGCGGCAGGGGTTTCCAAGGTGCGCGCCAAGCCGACGCCTGAGACCTACAACGAGCTGTTCCCGACTCTCGCGCGCGACATCACCATGCAACTCGTCATCGCGCGCCAGATCAACGGGCTGCGGGCCGAGCCGGACTTCTACCGCAAGAAGCTCGACCCCTGGGCGAACCAGAGCGGTGCAGGGCTGCCCGTGAAGGTGCCGGCCGACTTCACCGCCAAGCAGATCACCGACCTGATCAAGGAGTTCGCCACCGTCTGCAAGGGGGTGGTCCAACTGGTCAGCGCACGCTGACCGGCCGGAAAGCATGCCGTTTTGGATGAATCTCGCCCGGTCCTGGCGGGACAGGTGCAATCGTCGGGTTCATGGGGGCTGGGCCGTCTTCTACCATGCCGCCGGAAAGTCAAGCCCGCACAAGTCTGGCAGAGGAGGTTTGAGAGATGTCCGGCCCCTTGAAGAGAATCGATATTCCCGCCGTGCTGACCCAGAAGGACTGGGACAAGAACAAGGGCGCCTTGGCCAAGGCGGCCGGGAAGACCGGTGTGGGCGACGCGATGAAGGCGGTCGCCAAGGCGCACGACGCCATCGACTGGAAGAAGCTCAGCGTCTCCGTGAACGCGCCCAGCAACGCCACGGTGGCCGATCTCGATGACCTGTTCGACGAGGCCAAAGCCGAATACAAGCGCTCCGTCGATCCGCTGCGCACGCAGCTTCAGAAGCTTCGCGATCTGGCCGAGGCGGCGGCGAAGAAGTTTAAGGCGAACAAGCTGATTCCCAAGGATTCCACCGCCCACGCGGAGAAGGTCGCCAAGGCCGCCGACCAGTTGTTCGTGGCCTTCAACCAGTCCTCTCTCGGCGCGAAGATCACGGACGACTACGAGGGCATGCGGGAGGCCATGAAGAAGGCCGACGAGGTTCGGGCCAAGGGGCGCGAAATCCTTGAGAAGTACATGTTGACCCTGGCGAAGAAGCTGAAGACCGCCAAGTCGGTGGAGGAATACAGGCAGCTTTGGTCGGAAGACATCCGGGGCATCGGAACCCAACTGCCGAAGATGCCAGATCTGAAGGAATTCGTGAAGGAATGGCGCGGGATTTCGTCCCAGGACCAGCTTCCGGAGACGGACGAGGACGTCAAAAGCAAGTGCAAGGCGGTCATGGCTGTGCTGGTCAAGATCGACAAGCAGATGAAGGCCCTGGCCTGATGGCCTGATCCCGGCGAAGGCCGGGGTGTTCGATCGCGCGGCAGCGCCGGCCGAGGCCGGTTCTGCCGCCGCGGTCGTTTCAGGAACGGCTTCGTACTGGTTGACGACGGCGACTTTTGGTTGCGGATGCGGCTTGAGCGACGGCACCGGATTCGGCATTGTTCGTACAGGTGACGAATTTCCGAACACGATTGGTTGAAACCATGTCTTAATTGTTCGAACACGTAGGTATTTCCCTTCCTGACGTTTTGGGTTACCCCCCTATGGGTGGGACGGCCGGGCGATCGCGGTGGCCCGATCCGTCCCTTTCCGTGCTCCACACCCGACAAAGGACGTGCGCACCGGTGCTTCGGTCCATGCCATCCGCGCCACCCGCCACCCACGCCGCATCGACGTTGAAGGCGTGGATTCGGTTCTGGTTTCCGGGGGGTTGGCTGCTGGCGCTTCTGGTGTCGCTTTTGGGTTCTCCGGCATTTGCCGTCGCCCATCCGGTGGCGCGGGGCGGCGTGCTCGACCTGCGCGCATGGAATCCTGAGGCCGACGGGGTGGTGAGCCTCGACGGCGAATGGCTGATGTCCTGGGGGACATTGGTCGGGGACGATAGCCACCTGCCCCTGCCGTTGCCGGACGGACGGACGTGGATTCCGACCACGCTGCCGGCGATCTGGAACGGGATGGTGCTTCCGGACGGCCGGCGCCTGGACGGGCAGGGGACCGCCACCTACCGGTTGCAGCTTCTGCTGCCGCCCGACACGCCGCCGCTGACCCTGAAAATTCCGCCGACCTATTCCTCCATGCGGCTGTGGATGGACGGTCGCGTGATCGCGGCGGCCGGAAATCCGGCCCTGGACGCGGCGGGCGAGGTGCCAGCCTCGGCCACGCGCTTCGTCACGCTGCACGGCGGACGGCGGGTCATCGAACTGGCGATGGAGATTTCCAACCACTTCCATTTCGAAGGCGGCATCGGGAAGATCCTGCACCTGGACGGCAACGGCGAGTTGGCGAAGGCCTGGCAGCGGCAACTGATGACCAACGCCGGTGCGCTGATGTCGCTGTTCATGCTGGCGCTGTTCACCGCGGCGTTCCTGCGAAGCGGCATTTCGATGGCGCCGGTGTATCTGGTGCTGCTCCTGGTCGCCTGCACGCTAAGGCTGGTCTGCACCAGCGAGCTGCTGCGGATTTTCATTCCCGGCGTGTCGGAGGCGTGGGCCTATCGGCTGGAATACCTGCCGATCTACATGTTCTACCCGATCTACTTCTACCTGCTGCGCGAGCTGTTCCCCGGATGCCTGCACCGGCGGGTGGGGCATGCCATGCTGGGCGTCTCCGTCATGGGCATACTGCTGGTGCTGCTGACCGAGCCGCGGGTCTTCACCCGGTTGCGCGACGTAGCCAGCCTGCTCCTGGTGCTCGCAGCCCTGTACTTCGCGTGGCGGCTGGCGGTGGCGGCGTGGCGGCGCCAGTTCGGGGCGCTGCTGCTGGGCGGTGGCGGGCTGCTCTTCCTTGGCACCGTGGTGCACGACGCGCTGATGTACGCGCACTTCTACGAGAGCTTCGACCTCGTCCCCTACGGCGCGCTGGTGTTCATGTTCTCGCACGCGCTGGTGCTCGGCCGGCGTGTGATGAAGGCGCTGCACAACGTGCGCGACCTGTCGCAGGAACTGGCCACCCTGAACGAGGGGCTGGAGCGCCAGATCGCCGAGCGCACCCGCGCCCTGTCCGACAAGTCCGCGACGCTGGAACGCTTTCTCGCCAACCTCAGCCACGAGGTGCGCACACCGCTGAACGCCGTGCTCGGCATGGTCCGGGTGATTCGGCGGGAGGGGCCGACGGAGCGCCTCCCCGAACGGCTCCGCGTGGCGGACGACGCCGGGCGGCATCTGGTAACGATTCTCGACAGCGTGCTGGATTTGTCGCGGCTGGAAGCCGGCCGGATGGAACTGGAGCCGCAGCCGGTTGACGTGGGCCGGCTGGTGGAGGATGCGGTGGCCCTGATGCAACCCGGCGCGGACGAGAAGGGGCTGGGCTTGCGGCTGGAGATCGTCGGGCTTGGCGCCACGCGCTTTTGGATCGATCCATTGCGGCTGCGCCAGATCGTTCTGAATCTCGTCAGCAACGCCGTGAAGTTCACCGAGCAGGGCGGGGTGGACGTGACCGTCACCGCACGCCCACACGCCGGGGGCTCCCTGGCCGGTGGGCTGTTGCTGGTGCTGACCGTCGCCGACACCGGCCCGGGTGTGCCGCGCGCGGCACGGGCGCTGATCTTCGAGCCTTTCCAGCGCGGGGCCCAGAGCGGCGTCGGTCGCCGACGCGACGGCACCGGATTGGGGCTCGCCATCGTCAAGCGGCTGGTCGGCCTGATGAAGGGCTCGGTCGATCTGCACAACCGGCCGGGCGGCGGGTCCATCTTCTCGGTGATCATCCCGACCCACCCCGTGCCCGCCCCGGATCCGGTGGCCGAGCGCCCGGCTCCGCTGCCGGACCCCGGCCAACTCGACATCCTGGTGGTGGAGGACGCGCCGGAAAACCAGGCCATCGTAAGGGAGTATCTGGCACCGGGCCACCACCGCGCGGTTTATGTGGACAATGGAGAGGACGCGCTCGTCCAACTTGGCGAGCGCCGCGTGGATGTGGTGCTGCTCGACATGCGCCTGCCGGGCATGGACGGGGTGGAAGTGACGCGGCGCATCCGCGCGCTGCCGGACCCGGACGTCGCCCTTGTGCCCATCATCGCCGTGACCGCGAACACCTCCCCGGACGATCGCGCCCAGTATCTGGCGGCGGGGGTGGACGAAGTGGTGTCGAAGCCCATCGACCCGGACGCGCTGCTCGACGCACTGGCCCGGCACGCGCCGGCCGGCGTCGGTCTGGCGCCGTCCTCCGCCCTGACCACATCCCTGTCCGCCGCCGACCGGGACCGGCTGTTTGAAAGCTTCGCGCAGGCCTGCCGCGACGCGCTGGCCGTGCTGGATGATCCCGCAACGTCACCGGAGCGTCTGGCCGACATGGCACACCGGCTGAAGGGCAGCGGGGCCAGCTTCGGCTTTCCGGAATTGAGCGCCGATGCGCGCGTGCTGGAACGCATTGCGCAGGAGGTGGCCGCCAGGGGCCGTACCAGTGATCGTCCAGCCTTGAGCGGGGCGGCGGAAGCGTTGCGGGGGCGCATCGGGGACGCCCTGCGCGCCATCGACGACGGCGAGGTGAGGAACAGCCTTCCATGAGCCACAAAACATGAGACCTGCAAGGGGCATCGCGCGATGAGCGTCGGGACGGAACTGGTCGGGCGAACCGTCCTTGTGGTCGAGGACGCCCCCGAGACGCAGGATTTGATCGCCACTTACCTGGAACGCCAAGGCTTGCGGGTGCTGCGCGCGGCGAGCGGGGCGGCGATGGAGGCCCAACTTGCCCTGGCGAAGCCCGATCTGGTGCTGCTCGACATCAACCTGCCGGACGGCGACGGGCTGGCGCTGGCCGAAAAGCTCCGGTTGGGGGAGGAAACGCCGCTGATCTTCGTGACCGGGCGCGACAGCCCGACCGACCGCATCGCCGGCCTGTCGCACGGTGGCGACTATGTGACAAAGCCGGTCGACCTGCTGGAACTGCTGATCCGCATCCGCAACCTGCTGCGCCGTGCGGCTCCTCCCACGGCTTCGGCCACCGTACCGGTAACGCAACCGGCGGCCGGATCGCCGACCGACGCGCCGCTGACCTTCAAGGGCTGGCGGCTGGACCTCGTCCGCCGTGCGCTGTTCCGGCCAGACGGGTCCTACCTTGCGTTGACGACGGGAGAGTTCAACATCCTGGCGGCGCTGGCCGCAATGCGCCCCAACGCGGTCAGCCGCGAATATCTGCTGGACGTCATCAGCAACCGCGACCCCCGTTCCATCAGCGAACACACCGTGGATACGCTGATCACCCGGCTGCGTCGCAAGATGCGGCTGGAGGACGGCAGTCCATCGCCCATCGTCACCGTTCGCGGGGTCGGCTATGCCCTCGATCCGGATGACGAATGATTGATAACGATCAAGGCGCAAGAATTAAATGTCGTTTCGACGTTCGAAAAAGGATCAACGACCGTTGATACGCGAACGATGTGGGTAATGCTATGAAACTACCAACAATTGATCGATGACCTGACGCATAAGAGGCAACGTTGCGGGGACACCCCGCTGCCAACGCCCCTGCGCCGGGTCGGTCCAAGCCGCCGTGCAACCCGGCGGCGCGAGCGGGAAGGGTGAGAGCGGGCATGCAACGGTCCCTGGCTCCGCGTGCGGCGGAGTTTTGCGCGCCAGTCGGTTTTTCGGCCGTCGCGCCTTCCATTCTGATCATCGGGAACGACGACGGCGCCATCGACCGGATACGCGATTGCAGCCTGCGCGACGGCCACCGCGTGCAGGACGTCCGGGACGTGATCACCGCGCTTGGCGTTCTAGATGTCGACACGTCCATCGGTTGCGTCTTCGTGGACGGCGGCTCCCCCTGGTTCGACGGGCTCGCGCTGATCGAACGGCTGCGCAAATCTCACCGAAACATTCCCTGCATCCTGTTCGCCCGCAATCCGGGGGCTGAGGACGTGGTGCGCGCCATGCGCCTTCAGGTCGCTGACGTCGTTACCGATCCGGAAGACGAGACCCAGGTGGCCCGCGCGCTGTCCCTGGCCGCCGCCGTTTCGGAAGACGCCAAGCCGGATCTTCCCGCACTTCGGGCCGCTGCGGCGGGCAGCAACGCCGACGCGCTGGAGCAGGCGTACCGTCACGGCCTCGCCCTCATCGAAACGGTGCGGGCGCTGCGCGAGGAAAGCGCTCCGGCCCGCGTGATGCCGTTCAACCCGGCCCCGCGGCCGGCTCCGCGCCCGGCGCCAGTCCAGGCCGCCGCCGCGACCGCGCCGGATGCGCCGCAGGACAGCCTCGCGGTGCTTCAGACCATCCAGCGCAAGCGCGCGGCGCGCGAAAAGTTCTTTCCCAAGGGCCTGTTCGAGGATCCCTGCTGGGACATGCTGCTGGACCTGATGATCAACCATCTTCAGGGGCGGCGGATTTCCGTGTCGTCGCTGTGCATCGCGTCGGGCGTGGCGCAGACCACCGCGCTGCGGCGCATCGCCGACCTGCACGACCAGGGGCTGGTGCGGCGCATCGCTGATGACAAGGACGGTCGCCGCGTCTTCATCGAACTGACGGACGCGGGCGTGGCCGCGATGAAGCGCTATGTGGAGAACGTCGGCCCCATGGGTTGACGCGAGCAGTCCGGCCAGGGGCAGTCGCAACCGGGGAAGCGGCAGTTGTCGCCGTTCACATCCCCGGCCTGCACGGCAATCTTGTAACGCAGTCCGGTGGCGGACTCCGTCGTGATCAGCCCGCAGGCCTCATACACCTCCACATTGACGCGCGCGGATTGCAGGGCCACCCGCGCGATCTGCTTCGGATCCTTCATCATGGCATCAGGGCCTCGCTGCCGCGTCTCCGTTGGATGCGCAACGCGCGAAGGCCCGTTTCCGGCCTGCGACGCTTCCGAAGGACTTCCTTTGGAGGGCGGCTTTGGAGATGAATTCACCGTGGCGTCAGCACGGCCGTGATGCTCACCGGCTCGGCCTCGCTGAGCGCATTGCGCATGGCGGTCTCGTCGTCGAAGCGGCCGTGCAGGCGTCGGCCCTCGCATAGAACCTCGACGCGGTCGGCGGTGAAGGGCCAGGGATCGACGGTCAGGTCGGCGGGGTTGCCGTCAGGGGCGCGTATGCACAGGCTGGTGCGCCCGTCGCCAATCGTCGGGACGTTCGGAATCGGCGCATCCTCCCCACGGCCCCAGCCGATCACCAGCGACATGCGGTCCACCGCACCGACCAGAAGCCGGTTGCGCTCGACCACTTGGGGAGTGATCGCATCGGTATAGCGCGGGTTGTCGGCCAGAGCCGCGAGGCAGTCCCGCTGGAACCGGTGCTGATCGTCCAGGAAATCGCGGACGAGGGCCGCGTCCTCCGGTGAAGCCTTCGCGAAGTCGAAGAAGGCGCCGTAGATCGTGTCGGCGTGCAGGGAGACGAGCAGAGCGGGATAGCGCCCGAACGCGAGCGCCCGGCGCACGCCTTGCCTCCACAGCGCGGTGTGCGTCGTCGGGCCGAGTTCGAGGAAGCTGTGCGGGCGGCCGGTCTTGGGGTTCAGCGTCGGCTCGGCCTCCCAGCCCAGCCAGCCGATGTCATGCTGCTCTGCCCCCAGGCAGACCTCTTCATGGGGCGTGGGCGCCCCAAAAGCATCGTTGCCCCAAGCGCGCAGAAGCTGGCCGGACAACCACGCGTGGCTCGGTTGTGGAATGGCGATCACCGCATCGCCGTCTTCACGGAAGAGCATGCGCACTCCATCGATCCATATCCTCAACGATCTTGTTCGGCGCGCGACCGCGTCCAGCCGGGTGGGTGAATGTGGGGCTGGATGCTCCCTTCACCGAAATTCGTGTTGTCTTCGCGGCGGCGGGGGCCTATGTCGCAGGCTTTCCCAAAACCGCCGGTCCACGCCGGCCTGCAAGCGTCTGTCATGGTTCAACTTCCAGGCGATTCCCCAACCGATCTGGACGACGCGGGCCGTGCCGAGCCGCGGCCGCGCCCCCGTGCCGCAAGGCGGCAGGGCGGCTGGTTGAAACGGCGCATGGCCTTGCTGCGGGCGTTGGTCAGCCGGAACGTCCGCGACAACGACTTCGCCATCGTGGCCCTCGGCGTGGCCGTCGGTGCGGTCGTGGGGATCGGCGTCGTGCTGCTGCACCAGATCGTCGGGCTTCTGCACAGCCTGTTGTTCGGCCTGCCGCTCGACGCCCATCTCAGCGAAGGGGTGGGGCTCGGCCCATGGCAGACCTTCGTCGTTCCACTCGTCGGCGGGTTGCTGCTGGGCATCTTCGGGACGGTGGTCCGCCGCTGGTGGGCGAGGGACATCGTCGACCCCATCGAGGCGAACGCGCTGTACGGCGGCAAGATGTCCCTGCTGGACAGCCTGCATCTCGCCGCCTCCGCGCTGGTGTCCAACATGTCCGGCGCGTCGGTGGGGATGGAGGCCGCCTACACCCAGGTCGGCGGGGGCGTTGCCTCCTCGGCGGGGCAGTCCTTCAACCTGCGCCGCGCGGATTTGCGGATTCTCGTGGGCTGCGGAGCGGCGGCGGCCATCGCGGCGGCCTTCAACGCGCCCTTTGCCGGGGCCTTCTACGCGTTCGAGTTGGTCATCGGCAGCTACACGCTCGCCGCGTTGGCGCCGGTCTGCCTCGCGGCGATCACGGCCGGCGTGATCGCCCGCTGGGCGGCCGGCAGCGATGCCATCTTCATCGTCTACGACACGGTCGTGGTGTCGCCGACGGACTACCCGTTCTTTGGCCTGATCGGGCTGGGCGCCGCCGTGCTGGGGATCGCGACCATGAAGTCGGTGACCCTGGCGGAGCGGCTGTTCCGCGCCTCCCGGCTGCCGCCCTGGGCGCGGCCTCTGGTCGGCGGAGGGTTGGTCGGCGCCATCGCGCTGATGTATCCGCAGGTGCTGGGCAGCGGGCACGGGGCGATCCAGCACAACATCGACCTCGGCTACGGCGTGCCGATGCTGGCGCTGTTGATCGTCGCCAAGGTGACGGCGTCAGCCTTGTCGCTGGGGTCGGGGTTCCGCGGCGGCCTGTTCAGTTCCTCCCTGTTCCTCGGCAGTCTGTACGGCAGCCTGTTCGCGGCCGGAGCGGCGTGGCTGTTCCCAAGCATTCCGATCCACCACACAGCCTTCATGCTGATCGGCATGGGGTCGGTTGCGGCCTCCATCATTGGGGCACCGATCACCATGGTGATGCTGGTGCAGGAGGCGACCGCCGACTTTCCGGCGACGCTCGGCGTGCTGACCAGCGTCGTCGTCGCCACGATGATCGTGCGGCAGAGCTTTGGCTATTCCTTCGCCACGTGGCGTTTCCACCTGCGCGGCGTCCCCATCCGCGGCGCGCACGATATTGGCTGGGTCGGCACGCTGACCGTGGACCGTCTGATGCGCCGCGATCCGAAGATCGTGCCGGCCAGCATGTCGCTGGCGGCCCTGCGCCGCACCTTTCCGCTGGGCAGCACCAAGCAGGTCTATGCGATCGACGAGGCCGGCCAGTACGCGGGCATCGTCGACGTCTCCGCCGCGCATGACCCGACGTTGGATCCAGGGACGGAGCAGCGGACCGCCGGCGACCTTGCGCGCTCCGCCGATGCCTTCCTGCTGCCCCGGCAGAACGTGCGGCAGGCGATCAAGCTGTTCGTGGCGAGTGAAGAGGAAACCCTTCCGGTCGTGGAAAGCCGTCGGAACCGGCGCCTGCTGGGCTACCTGACCGAAGCCTACGCCCTGCGCCGCTACAGCCAGGAGCTTGAACGCAAGCGCGGCGAGGAACTGGGCGAGCGCAACCTGTTCAGCTGATGCAGCGCGCGCAGGTCTGCTGACGTTGGCGGACCATTCGGTTCCTGCATCGCGGCATTGTGCGGTGCACAGGGTGCAACCTTTGTCGGTCACGGCGTGCATCTGGTAAGCAATCGAACGATTGCGATGCCAAACTTCGCCGCGAAGGCTGCCATATCCGTTGCCGAACCCGTTGCACGACCGAGGATTTTACCCCGTGACCGATACCGGACCCCGCTCTCTGGAAGAACTGGAGGCGCGGTTGGCCCGCGACCTCGACCTGTTGACGCTGCCGGCGGCGGATTGGGTTCCGTCGCGCGCGGGGATGCTCGATGTGGCCATCATCGGGGCGGGGATGGCGGGGTTGACCACCGCCTTTGCCTTGCGCACGCTCGGCATTTCCAACGTCCGGCTGTTCGATCGGGCACCGAAGGGGCAGGAGGGGCCGTGGGGAACCTTCGCCCGTATGGAGACGCTGCGGTCGCCCAAGACGCTGACCGGCCCGGCGCTGGGCTTCGCCAACCTGACGTTCCGCGCCTGGTACGAGGCGCAGTTCGGCCTTGCCGCCTGGGAGGCGCTGGGCAAGATCCCGCGCCTGCAATGGCTTGATTACCTGAACTGGTACCGCCGCGTGACCAACGCGCCGGTGGAGAACGAAACCGCCGTCACCGCCCTGGCCGGCGATGCGGAAGGCGTGACGCTCAGACTGTCCGGGGCGGAGGGACCGTGCACCGTCCGGGTGCGCCGGGTGATCCTGGCGAACGGGCGCGACGGGCTGGGCGGGCCGTTCGTTCCGTCCTTCTGGCGCGCCATCGACAAGCGGTTCTGGGCGCACGCCCATGAACGCATCGACTTTGCGGCGCTGAAGGGCAAGACGGTGGCCGTGCTGGGCGCCGGGGCCGGGGCCGTGGACAACGCGGCGGAGGCGCTGGAGGCCGGGGCCGGCAAGGTCTACATGCTGGTGCGCCGCGCCGAGCTTCCCCGCATCAACAAGAGCCTGGGCGCCGGCAACCCCGGCATCTTGCTGGGCTTCAACGACCTGTCGGACGAGCGGCGCTGGGCGCAGAACCAGTACATCGCCGACACCGGCGTGCCGGCCCCGCACCATTCGTTGCTGCGCTGCTCCCGCCATGCCAACTTCGCGCTGCTGACCCGTTGCGCCATCACCGCGGCGCGGCCGGAAGGCGACCGGCTGGCGCTCGACACCACGCGCGGGCCTGCGGTCGTCGATTGCGTGATTCTGGCGACCGGCTTCCGCCTGGATTGGGCGCAGCGGCCGGAACTGGCGGAGATCGCCCGCCACGCCCTGCTGTGGCGCGACCGCTACGTCGCCTCCGGCCAGGAGGACAGCGAATTCGCCGACCATCCCTACCTCGGCCGTGACCTTGAGTTCCAGGAGCGCACCCCCGGCGAGGCCCCCTGGCTGAACCGCGTGCACGCTTTCAACTACGCCGCGGTGCTGAGCCATGGCCGGGTGACCGGCGACATTCCCGGCATCAGCGCCGGTGCGCAGCGGCTCGCCCGGGGGATCACCAGCGCGCTGTTCGCCGAGGATTACGACCACCACTGGCAGCGTCTGCTGGCCTTCGATACGCCCGAACTGCTGGGCGACGAGTGGACCGAAGCCGAGGGCTTCTGACGGCCGATACCATACGGCCTTTTCGTCCTTCCCGCGCCTAATCGACCATCCGGCGGGACCGCTTGCGGTTCCGCCGGGGCAAGGGCGTGCGCCATTGCACACCCCAATATCACATTGCGATTTTGTATAGTATTTCCGATTGCGTGGAATTGCCTCGGCCTTGTAGTGTTTTTACAGACAGGCCGGCGAATCACACGAAAAAGCCGTGATTAAGGCCGCCGGCTCGGGGAAAGCCATTTCGGGAGAACGCACCGTGCCGTCCTTATTCTCGCGCCGCGCCGCCCTTGCCTCCATCCTTGCCCTCGGTGCCGCCGCCCTCCTGCCGGGGAACGCCCGCGCCGCGGACAAGGTCACGGAAATCCGCCTCGACTACGCCTATTACAACCCGGTCAGCCTGGTGCTGAAGGAGAAGGGCTATCTTGAGGAGGAGCTGAAGAAGGACGGCATCACCGTCCGTTGGGTGCTCAGCCTCGGCTCCAACAAGGCGCTGGAATTCCTGAACGCGGGCAGCCTCGATTTCGGCTCGACCGCCGGTGCCGCGGCGCTGATCGCGCGCATCAACGGCAACCCGATCAAGTCCGTCTACGTCTATTCGAAGCCGGAATGGACCGCGCTGGTCACCGGCCCGAACAGCCCCATCACCAAGGTGGAGGAGCTGAAGGGCAAGCGCGTGGCCGTCACCCGCGGCACCGATCCGCACATCTTCCTGGTCCGCGCGCTCGCCCAGCACAAGCTGACGGACAAGGACGTGAAGCTGGTGCTGTTGCAGCATCAGGACGGCCGTCTGGCGCTGGAGAAGGGCGACGTGGACGCCTGGGCGGGGCTGGACCCGCTGATGGCCCAGGCGGAAATCGACAACGGTGCCAAGCTGTTCTACCGCAACGCGGGCGCCAACACGTGGGGCGTGCTGAACACCCGAGAGGAGTTCGCCAAGCAGCAGCCGGAACTGGTCGGCCGCGTGCTGCGCGCCTATGAGAAGGCCCGCGCCTACGCGCTCGCCAACCCGGCGGAGCTGAAGGCCACCATCGCCACCGCCGCCAAGCTGTCCGAGCCGGTCGCCGCCCGCCAGCTGGAGCGCACCGACCTCAGCCACAGCGCCATCGGCGACGCGCAGGCCGGCACCATCCTGGAGGCGGGTCTCGCCCTTCAGGAAGCCGGCGTGCTGGGCAGCGACGTGGACGTGAAGGGCGCGGTCGCCGCGCTGATCGACCCGTCCTTCTCCAAAGCCCTGACGCAGTAAGGGCCGGGCCGTGTCCGTCTCCGACCCGGCGCTCGACCAGCCGCAATCCCTCCCGTCCGCCACCCCTGCTTCGGCCGTGTCCGGGGCAGGGGGTGGGCGGCGCCTCCCCTGGGCCGACTGGCTGGTCAGCCTGATCGTCCCCGCCGTCCTGGCGCTCGGCTGGGAACTCGCCGTGGCGAAGGGTTGGGGCAACGGGCGCTTGCTGCCGCCGCCCAGCCGCATCCTGAGCACCCTGTGGGGGCTGTGGCAGTCCGGCGACCTGACGACCCATGTGCTGTCGACGCTGGGCCGGGTCGGGCTGGGGTTCCTGTTCGGGGTGCTGGCGGGCACGGTGCTGGGCGCGCTGACGGGCTATCTGACCTGGGCACGGCGCCTGCTGGACCCGACGTTGCAGGCGCTGCGCTCCATCCCCTCCATCGCTTGGGTGCCGCTGTTCATCCTGTGGTTCGGCATCTTCGAGACGTCGAAGATCATCCTGATCGCGGTCGGCGTCTTCTTCCCCATCTACCTCGCCCTGTCCGGTGCGATCCTCAGCGTGGACCGCAAGCTGGTGGAGGTCGGGCGCATCTTCCGCCTGTCCGGGCCGGAACTGGTGTGGCGCATCCTGCTGCCGGCGACGCTGCCGAGCTATGTGCTGGCGCTGCGCGCCGGGCTGGGGCTGGGCTGGATGTTCGTGGTCGCGGCGGAGTTCATGGGTGCCAGCGAGGGGCTGGGCTTCCTGCTGACCGATGGGCAGATGACCGGCCAGCCGGCGACCATCCTCGCCTCCATCGTCGCCTTCGCGGTGCTGGGCAAGCTGACCGACGGGCTGCTCGCCGCGGTGTCCCGCCCGCTCCTGCGCTGGCAGGACTCCTTCAAGCCGGAGGGTTGATCCGATGCTGCGCATCGACGGATTGAGCAAGCGCTACCCCAATGGGCATCTGGCGCTGGACCGCATCGGGCTGGAGGTGGCGCCGGGAGAAATCGTCGGCGTGGTCGGCGGGTCCGGCTGCGGCAAGAGCACGCTGCTGCGCCTAGTCGCGGGGCTGGAAGTGCCGACGGCGGGGGAGATCGTGCTGAACGGCCAGCCGGTGCGCGGCCCGCGCGACGAGATCGGCTTCGTCTTCCAGGAACCGCGGCTGATGCCGTGGCTGCGCATCCGCGACAACGTAGCCTTTGGCATCCGCCACCTGCCCAAGGCGGAACGCAAGGTCCGCACCGAGGAGGCGCTGACCCGCGTCGGCCTGATCGACTTCGCCGACGCTTGGCCGCGGGAGCTGTCGGGCGGCATGGCGCAGCGCGCGGCGCTCGCCCGCGCCCTGGTCAGCCGACCGTCGGTGCTGCTGCTGGACGAGCCCTTTTCGGCGCTGGACGTGCTGACCCGCTACGACCTTCAGGACCACCTGCTGGATCTCTGGGCCTATGACCGGCCAACGATGATTCTGGTGACCCACGACATCGAGGAAGCGTTGGTCCTGTCCGACCGGGTCTTGGTCATGCAGCCCCGGCCGGGCCGCATCCTGACGGTGGCGTCGCCGCCGCTGCCCCGTCCGCGCGACCGCGCCGACCCCTTGTTCGAGGACTGGAAGCACCGGCTTCTGTCCGACCTCAGCCGTGCCTTCCGCCACCGCGTCAGCGGCGACGAGGCTTTCCCCGCCGCCGCCATCTGATCGCTTCCGCCTATCCTGGATCCCTCCCCATCATGTCCGACACCTCCGTCTTTCCCGTTCCCGCGGGCTTTGCCGAATCCGCGCGGATCGACGCCGCCGCCTATGAGCGCCTTTATCGCCAGTCCGTGGAGGACCCCGACGGGTTCTGGCGGGAGCAGGCGTCGGTGGTCGATTGGATCCGGCCCTTCACCCAGGTGCGCGACACCAGCTTCGACGCCGACGATCTGCGCATCCGTTGGTTCGCCGATGGCGTGCTGAACGCCTCCGCCAACGCCGTGGACCGCCACGCGGCGGTGAAGCCCGACGTCCCCGCGATCCTGTGGGAAGGCGACGACCCGGCCGAAAGCAGCCGCGTCACCTGGGCGGAACTGAAGGAGAAGGTCGCCCGTCTGGCCGGCGCGCTGAAGGCGCTGAACGTCAAAAAGGGCGATGTGGTCACCATCTACCTGCCGGTGATCCCGGAGGCGGTTGTGGCGATGCTGGCCTGCGCCCGCATCGGCGCGGTGCATTCCGTGGTGTTCAGCGGCTTCTCCGCCGAATCCCTGGCCGGGCGCATCGCCGATAGCCGGTCGGAGGTGCTGATCACCGCCGACGAGGGCTTCCGCGCCGGCCGCCGCGTGCCGCTGAAGCGCAACGCCGACACGGCGCTGGCCGATCTGCCCTTCGTCCGCCACGTCGTCGTCGTGGCGCGCAGCGGAGCGGAGGTTCCCTGGACCGCCGGCCGCGACCTCCGCTACGAGGAGATCACCGCCGCCGCATCGCCCGACACGCCGCCGGAGCCGGTGGGGGCGGAGGATCCGCTGTTCATCCTCTACACGTCGGGTTCGACTGGAAAGCCCAAGGGGTTGGTCCACACGACCGGCGGCTATCTGGTGCACACGGCGCTCAGCTGGCGGATCATCTTCGACTACCGCGAGGGTGACGTGCATTGGTGCACCGCCGACGTGGGCTGGGTGACGGCGCACACCTACAAGATCTACGGCCCGCTGCTGAACGGTGCCACCATCGTGATGTTCGAGGGGGTGCCCACTTGGCCCGACACCTCGCGCTGGTGGTCGATCGTCGAGAAGCACCGCGTCAACATCTTCTACACCGCCCCGACCGCCATCCGCTCCCTGATGCGCGACGGGGAGGAGCCGGTGCGCCGGCACGACCTGTCGAGCATCCGCGTCCTCGGCTCGGTCGGGGAGCCAATCAACCCAGAGGCGTGGCTCTGGTACCACCGCGTGGTCGGCGGCGGGCGTTGCCCCGTCGTGGACACCTATTGGCAGACGGAAACGGGTGCGGTCCTGCTGGTGCCCATGCCCGGCGCCGTGCCCAACAAGCCGGGCGCCGCGGCCAAGCCCTTCTTCGGCGCTCGCCCGCTGCTGGTGGACGCCAACGGGCAAGAGTTGCAGGGGGAGGGTGCCGGCAACCTCTGTTTCGCCGGGTCCTGGCCCGCCCAGGCGCGGACCATCCTGCACGACCCCGAGCGCTTCGTGAAAACCTACTTCGCGGCTTTCCCCGGACGCTATTTCACCGGCGACGGGGCGCGACGGGATGCGGATGGCTATTATTGGATCACCGGCCGCGTCGACGACGTGATCAACGTGTCGGGTCACCGGCTGGGAACGGTGGAGCTTGAAAGCGCCATCGCCTCCCATCCCGGCGTGGCGGAGGCGGCGGTGGTCGGCTATCCGCACGACATCAAGGGGCAGGGCGTCTTCGCCTACGTCACCCTGAAGGGCGAGGTGGAGGAAAGCGAGCCGCTGCGCCGCGAGCTGGTCGACCTCGTGCGCGCCCGCATCGGCCCCATCGCGTCGCCCGACGTGATCCAGTGGGCGCCGGCCCTGCCGAAGAACCGCGCCGGCAAGATTCTGCGCCGCATCCTGACCAAGGTCGCCGCCAACGAGTTCGAGAATCTGGGCGACACGACCACGCTCGCCGACCCGACCGTGGTCGCGGACATCGTGGCCCGCCGGAAGGAGGCGCTGGCCGGCTGATGCCGGCCCCTGCCTATCGAAGTGGGTCTATCAATGGTTCGCATTGAAACTGTATGATCGCGCAATCATTTTGACTCCCGCCAGGGACGAATGGGGGCGCGCATGACCACCGATCTCACCTACAACTCGGGATTCGGCAACGAGTTCGCGACGGAGGCGTTGCCGGGCGCGTTGCCGGTGGGGCGCAACTCGCCGCAGCGCGCGCCCTATGGGCTCTATGCGGAGCAGTTGTCCGGCACCGCCTTCACGGCACCCCGCGCGCACAACCGCCGGTCCTGGCTGTACCGCATCCGGCCGGCGGCCATGCACCAGCCCTTCCGGCCCCTGGAGCATGGCCGGCTGCTGAGCCGCTTCGACGCGGTGCCGACGCCGCCGAACCAACTGCGCTGGGATCCTCTGCCCATGCCGGACCAGCCGACCGATTTCGTCGATGGGCTGGTCACCATGGCCGGCAACGGCGACCCGGCGGCGCAGAGCGGATGCGGCATCCACGTCTACGCCGCCAACCGCTCCATGGACGGGCGGTTCTTCTACAACGCCGATGGCGAGATGCTGATCGTGCCCCAGCATGGCCGGCTCCGCCTCGCCACCGAACTGGGCGTGCTGGAGGTCGAGCCGCAGGAAATCGCCCTCATCCCCCGCGGCGTGCGATTCCGCACCGAACTGCCGGACGGCAGCGCCCGCGGCTATGTCTGCGAGAATTACGGCGCCCCGTTCCGCCTGCCGGACCTCGGTCCCATCGGCTCCAACGGGCTCGCCAACGCGCGCGACTTCCTCACGCCGACCGCCTGGTACGAGGACCGCGAGGGCCAGTTCGAACTGGTTGCCAAGTTCATGGGCAATATGTGGTCGGCCGAGATCGACCATTCGCCGCTGGACGTCGTGGCGTGGCACGGCAACTGCGCGCCCTGCAAGTACGACCTGCGGCGGTTCAACACCATTGGTTCAATCAGCTTCGACCACCCCGACCCGTCGATCTTCCTGGTGCTGCAAGCGCCGAGCGACACACCGGGCGTGGACACCATCGACTTCGTGATCTTCCCGCCGCGCTGGCTGGCGGCGGAGGACACCTTCCGCCCGCCCTGGTTCCACCGCAACATCGCCAGCGAGTTCATGGGCCTGATCCACGGCGTCTACGACGCGAAGGAGGAAGGATTCCTGCCTGGCGGGGCATCCCTGCACAACTGCATGAGCGGCCATGGCCCGGATGCCGAGACCTTCGAGAAGGCGTCGGCCGCCGACACGAGCAAGCCGCACCACGTCACCGACACCATGGCCTTCATGTTCGAGACGCGCAACGTAATCCGACCAACCCGCTACGCGCTGGAGACGGCGCAATTGCAGCACGAGTATTTCCGCTGCTGGCAGGGGCTTAAGAAGCGCTTCAACCCCAACGAACGCTGAGGTCCCACCCTCAGTCTTCGTCGCGCGCGCCGTCAACCGAGACGTTGCGATCCGGCGTCAGTTGATCGCGCTGACCGGGTTGGGGTTGCGGCCGGTCGCGGTCGTCGGAACCGCGGACGGTGCCGTTGGTGGCGCTGGTGCCGAGGTCGAGAACGCCCCGCGTTCCGCCTTCCGTCGCGCCGACATGCGGCCCACCGCCGGCCTGGGCACCCTCGTCGCCGATGGCCGGGGTAGCCTTGCCGCCGAGCGCCGCCGGATCGATTCCCCCGCCACCGGTGCGCGGGGAGGGGTTGTCCACCGCCCCTGTGGGCGCGTTGCGGCGTTCCTCGTCACTGTAGGGAAGGCCGGGGTCGGGCTGGCGGTTCTTGTCGTCAGCGCTCATGCCGCTCTCCTGAATGGCGTGATTTGGTCATCCTCGCTCAACAGGAAGCGGCGAAACCCATCACGTCGAACCAACCACCGACGGTGTGGTGCAGGTCGCGCTTGCGGTCTTCCTCCGGGGCCGGTGCGATTACCCACGTCCAGGACCGGTCCGGGGCGGGCGGGACGAGGCCCCACAGGGAGTCCTCCCGCTCGATCACGCGCTCCCCCTCCAGCCACAGGCTTTCGGTGTCGGTGAACAACGCCGACTTCTCGGCACTGCGGGCCAGCCACGCCAAATGGTCGCGGGCGAGCGAATGGGCGAAGGCGCCGCGCACGGCGTTCGGCATGGCCGGAGCCCCACGCTCGATGGCCTCCAGCGGCATCAGCGGCAGTTGGGACAGCAGGTTGCAGGACACCGCAAAGGCGAACCGCTCCCCCGGCAGGGCGGGCGGGGTGGGAATGGGCAGGGGACGGGAGGCCGCCAGCGCCGCAGCCAGTGGTTCCAGGGCTCCGCTGACGTCCAGCGCCTCCAGACGCACGTTGGGCCATTGGCGGGCGGCACGGCGGACGGCGCGGGTGTGAATGACATCCACCAGCACGACCTCGCCGAAATGCCCGGCAAGCTCCCGCAGCGGCACTTCCAGCAGCAGGCCGGACCCGGCGACCATGGCCCGTCCGCCCTTCGGCACGCGCGCCATGGCGTCGGTCACGAAGCGGCGGCAGGCCGCGAGGTGCGGTGCCCACGCAGTCTTCTGCCGGCGATAGCGGGCGCCGAGGGCCACCATCTCGGCCAGATAGCCGTACCGGCGCGCCAGGGGCGGGCAGGGGGTGGTCAGATACTCATACGCTTCCCGCAGCACCGTTCCGCACACTCCCTTGCTTGAATTGCACCCTTGACCGGAATCGGGTGCAAGGTACCTATGGCGGCATGGTGGAGATCAAGAGGAAAGCGGCCCTGGTCACGGGGGCCGGCAAGAGGATCGGGCGAGCCATTGCGCTCGATCTCGCTGCGCAGGGTTGGGCGGTCGGTGTTCATTACCGGGAGTCCCGACAGGACGCCGACGCGGTGGTCGCCCTGGTCGAGGCGCAGGGGGGCCGCGCGGCTGCGCTTCAGGCCGACCTGGAACGCGAATCGGACGTCCAGGCGCTGGTGCCGCAGGTGGTGGAGCGTCTCGGCACCCTGACGCTGCTGGTCAACAACGCCTCTTGCTTTGAGCGGGACGAGATCGGCGATGTGACGCGGGAATCCTGGGACCGCCACATGGAGGCCAACCTGCGCGCGCCCTTCGTGCTGAGCCAGGCCTTCGCCGCCCAACTTCCTTCCGACACGCACGGCCTGATCGTCAACATGCTGGACCAGCGGGTGTGGAATCTCACCCCGCACTTCATCACCTACACCCTGTCGAAGGCCGGACTGTGGACCCTGACGCAGACGCTGGCCATGGCCCTGGCGCCGCGCATCCGCGTCAACGGCATCGGTCCCGGCCCGACACTGCGCAACGTCCGCCAGACCGACGCGGAGTTCGCCGCCCAGCGCGATTCCACGCCGCTTCAGCGCGGGACGACGCCGGAAGAGATCTGCGCGGCCCTGCGATTCCTGATCGATGCTCCGGCGATGACCGGTCAGATGATCGCGCTGGACGGCGGGGAGCATCTGGGCTGGGCGCAGCCGCTCCAGGGCTTCGTCCCGGTGGAATAAGCCGGGCGGCCGATGCGCGATGATGGTCGCGATCAAGGCCCCCGATCATAAGGCCGGGACTTATGCGACCGCGCGTTGTACACAGATCGCCCGTGCGGAGCAAGAGGCCGTTTTGCACGCCCCGCCATTTTCTGTCACACCCCCCTTGGCATCCCTTGACTCAGGTCATTAACTGGAAAATCAATGACTTGCGCGATATGCTCATTTTTTAGGCAGAACATGGGAAGGCGTTGGAACGCCTTGCTGCGAACGCGGTAACCCTCACGTTATCGACACACTTATCCACAGGAGTCGTGGATATCCTTCCGGATGGGTGAGTCGTTGGATTTAACTCTCCTGGGCAGGGGGCGGTTGACCCGGCCCGCCCGCTCGACGACATTCGAACCATGGCCGACACCGCTACCGAACCCACGGATCTCGTGCTTCCCGAGTTGTCCGACGACACCGCGTCGCCGGACGCCCAAACTGCGCCCGAAGCGGAAACCGCGCGCGCGCGCCGCCGTCCGGCCGACCTCGCCCGCGGCGTGGAGGTGATTCGCGAGCATCTGAAGACCCTGCCGCAGATACCCGGCGTCTACCGCATGCTGGCCGGCGACGGGGCTGTTCTGTACGTCGGCAAGGCGAAGAACCTGAAGCGCCGGGTGTTCAACTACACCCAGGTCAACCGCCTGCCCGTGCGGCTCCAGCGCATGGTGTCGGAGACGGAGACGATGGAGTTCGTCACGACCCATACGGAGGTCGAGGCGCTCCTTCTCGAATCGAACCTGATCAAACGGCTGATGCCGCGCTACAACGTGCTGCTGCGGGACGACAAGACCTTCCCGCATATCATGATCACCAAGGACCACGACTACCCGCAGCTGACCAAGCACCGCGGTGCGCGGTCGCGCGATGCCGATTACTTCGGCCCCTTCGCCTCGGCGGGGGCGGTGAACCGCACCATCACCGCGCTCCAGCGCGCGTTCCTGCTGCGCAACTGCGCCGACACCGTCTTCGCGTCGCGCACGCGCCCCTGCCTGCAATACCAGATCAAGCGCTGCACGGCACCCTGCGTCGGCCGCGTCAGCCCGGCGGAATATCAGGCCCAGGTCGATCAGGCCCGTGCCTTCCTGTCGGGCAAGAGCCGCGACATCCAGACCGAGTTCGCCGCGAAGATGACCGAGGCGGCTTCAAGCCTGGACTACGAAACGGCCGCTCGCTACCGCGACCGTATCCGCGCGCTGACCGCCGTGCAGGCGCATCAGGACATCAACGTCGAAGGCGTGATCGAGGACGCCGACGTGATTGCCGCCTACGCCGAGGGCGGGGTGACCTGCGTTCAGGTCTTCTTCTTCCGCGGCGGGCGCAACTACGGCAACCGCGCCTACTTCCCCAGCCACGACAAGTCGGCCGAGACGCAGGAGGTGCTGGCCGCCTTCATCGCCCAGTTCTACGAGAACAAGGCGGCGCCCAACCTCGTGCTGGTTAGCCACGAACTGCCGGAGCTGGACCTGCTGACCGAGGCGCTCAGCTTGCGCGCCGGGCATAAGGTCGAGCTGGTGGAGCCCAAGCGCGGCGACAAGCGCCGCATCGTGGAACACGCCTTGACCAACGCGCGGGAGGCGCACGGGCGCCGGCTGGCCGAAAGCTCCTCACAGGCGCGGCTGCTGGACGGGGTGGCGGCGGTGTTCGGGCTGGACGGCCCGCCGCAGCGGATCGAGGTCTACGACAACTCCCACGTCCAGGGCGCGCACGCCATCGGCGCCATGATCGTGGCGGGGCCGGAGGGCTTCATCAAGAACGCCTACCGCAAGTTCAACATCAAGACCGAAGGCGCGGCCGGCGACGACTTCGCCATGATGCGCGAGGTGATGGAGCGGCGGTTCGGACGCGCGATCAAGGAGGACCCGGAGCGCACCCAGGGCACCTGGCCCGACCTCGTCCTGATTGATGGCGGGCAGGGGCAGCTGAACGTGGTGATCGAGGTGCTGGCCGAACTGGGCATCGACGACGTGCCGCTGGTCGGCATCGCCAAAGGACCCGACCGCGACGCCGGGCGGGAGCGCTTCTTCATGCCCGACCGCGCGCCCTTCCAGATGGAGATGCGCGATCCGGTCCTGTATTTCCTGCAACGGCTGCGCGACGAGGCGCACCGCTTCGCCATCGGCACACACCGGGCGAAGCGGACCAAGGCGCTGGGCAAGTCGATGATCGATGAGATTCCGGGCATTGGGCCGTCGCGAAAGAAGGCCCTGCTGCACCATTTCGGCAGCGCGGTGGCGGTGTCGCGCGCCGGGCTGGCCGACCTGGAGTCCGTCGAAGGAATCAGCAAGGCTGTTGCGAAAAAGATATACGATCATTTTCATTCAGACGGTTAGAATGCGATTCCCCGGCGCCGATTCCCCCCGCTTTTCGAGTTTGGACCGATGCTGAACAGCCTGCCCAACCTGCTCACCCTGTCACGCATCGTGGTGATCCCGGTGGTTGTCGGGCTTTTCTACGTGCCGGAGGCGTGGGCGGCCTACACGGCCTGCGGGCTGTTCGCCGCGGCCTGCATCACCGACTATTTCGACGGCTATCTCGCCCGCGCGTGGGAGCAGGAAAGCGTCATCGGCAAGTTCCTGGACCCCATCGCGGACAAGCTGCTGGTGGCCGCGACGCTGATCATGCTGGTCGCCTTCAAGCGGCTGACGGACCTGTCCGTACTGGCCGCGGTGGTGATCCTGCTGCGCGAGGTGCTGGTTTCCGGCCTGCGGGAATATCTGGCGGGGCTGAACGTCGGCGTGCCGGTCACCTGGCTCGCGAAGTGGAAAACCACGATCCAGATGGTGGCGCTGGGCTTCCTGATCGTCGGCGATTACGGCCCGAAGGACATCCCCGTGACGGTCATCGGCACGCTGGGCCTGTGGGTTGCGGCCATCCTGACCTTCGTGACCGGCTGGGACTACATGCGCGCCGGGCTGAAGCACATGATGGCGCACCAGCCGGCGAAGCGGCCCAAATGCGCCCCCGCCAACCCGGCCCGCACCCCCGGCTGATCCCTGTCGACGCGATCGGTCTTTATCCGTTCGCACGCCCGCAAGTTTCTGCTATGTGACGGGAAAAGGCCCCTGGCATACCAGACCCAAATGGGCCAGAGGGCGACACGGGGGAGGAGGATAGGGGCTTCCATGAAGATGTTCGGCCTGACGGGGTGGAGCGGCAGCGGCAAGACCACGCTGATCGTCCGCTTGATTCCCGCGCTGATCCGTCGCGGTCTGACCGTTTCGACCATGAAGCATGCCCACAAGGGCTTCGACATCGACCATCCGGGCAAGGACAGCCATAACCACCGCGTGGCTGGCGCGACGGAAGTGCTGGTCAGCTCGCCCCGGCGCTGGGCGCTGATGCACGAGATCCGCGACGACGAACCGGAACTGACGCTGAACGAGCTTCTGCCGAAGCTGTCCCCGGTGGACCTGCTGCTGATCGAAGGCTTCAAGCGCGAACCGCACGAGAAGATCGAGGTGTGGCGGCCGGCGGTCGGCAAGCCGATGATCGCCCCCGGCGACCCGTCCATCGTCGCCATTGCCAGCGACGGCCCGGTTCCGGAGTCCCCCGTTCCTGTGTTCGACCTGAACGACGAGGAGGCGGTGGCCGCCTTCATCGTGGAACGCTGCGGGTTGAATCACCGGGTACGCTGACGGCCGGCGCCGTGATCCGCGTGCAATCCGCACACCCATGCAGAACGGGCTTCGCAGCCGCGGGCTCGCAGGGCTAGAGTGGTCCCATGGCTCAACTTAGCAACGATTGCTTCGCCTTCGGCGGCGAGATGATGGCGGTGGGAAAAGCGCTGGCCCTGCTGGCCGAGCGCGTGGAAGCCGTGACCGGAACCGAACACGTCGGGCTTTCCGATGCGCTGGGCCGCGTGCTGGCGGGCGATGTCGTGGCGCCGTTCGACGTGCCGCCGCACGACAACTCCGCCGTGGACGGCTACGCCGTGTTCTTCGACGACCTGAAGCCGGAAGGATCGTCCCTCCTGCCGGTGACCGCCCGCGTCGCCGCCGGGCACGCGCTGGACCGACCCGGCCGGCGTGGGGAGGCGGTGCGCATCTTCACCGGCGCCCCCATGCCCGCGGGCTTCGACACCGTGCTGATGCAGGAGGACTGCGTGGCGGGGGAGGACACCGTGTCCATCCCGGCCGGCATCAAGCGTGGTGCCAACCGCCGCAAGGCGGGGGAGGACATGCAGAAGGGCTCCACCGTGCTGGCGGCCGGCCGGCGGCTGCGGGCGGAGGACGTCGGGCTGCTCGCCTCGCTCGGCCAGCGGGAGGTGGAGGTGCGCAAGGCCCTGCGCGTTGCTGTCTTCTCCACCGGCGACGAGGTGCGGGAGCCCGGCGTGCCGCTGGACGCCGGCTGCATCTACGACGCCAACCGCTTCGCGCTGATCGCGGCACTGCGGCAACTCGGCTGCGCCGTCACCGACCTCGGCATCCTGCCAGACCGGCGCGAGGCCATCCGCGACGCGCTGGGCGACGCAGCGGATCGGCACGACGCGCTGATCACCTCCGGCGGCATGTCCACGGGGGAGGAGGATCACGTCAAGGCGGCGGTGGAGGCGCAGGGTTCGCTCCATTTCTGGCGCCTCGCCATCAAGCCGGGACGGCCGGTCGCGCTGGGCACCGTGCGGAATGCCGCCTTCATCGGGCTGCCGGGCAACCCGGTGGCGGTAATGGTCACCTTCCTGCGCATCGCGCGGCCGATCCTGCTGCGGATGATGGGCGCTGCGGAGGAGGCCCCGGCCTTGTTCCCGCTGCGCGCCGGCTTTACCTACAAGAAGAAGGCCGGCAGGCGGGAGTATGTGCGGGCGACGCTCGCCCGCGCCGCCGACGGCGTTTTGACCGCGGTCAAGCACCCGCGCGACGGTGCCGGCATCCTGTCGTCGATGGTCGAGGCCGACGGTCTGGTCGAACTGCCGGAGGACGTGACCCGCGTGGAACCCGGCATGGTCGTGGAATTTCTGCCTTTCAGTGAGGTTCGGTGATGAAGGTCCTCTATTTCGCCTGGCTGCGCACCAAGATCGGCGTGGCGACCGAGACGGTCGACCTGCCGGCGGAGGTCAAGGACGTGGGCGCGCTGGTCGAATGGCTGAAGACCCGCAGCCCGAAGCACGCGGAGGCGCTCGCCAACTCCAAGGTCGTGAAGGTCGCGGTGAACCAGGAGCATGTGCCTTACGACCACCCGGTCTCCACCGGTGACGAGGTCGCCCTGTTCCCGCCGGTCACCGGCGGCTGACCGTCACAGGCAGCATTTCGGGGGAGGGCGCGGCGTGACCGTCAAGGTGCAGTGCGAGGATTTCGACGTCGGGGCCGAACTGGCCGCCATGACCCGTGGCCGTACGTCCATCGGCGGGGTGACGCTTTTCGTCGGGTTGGTGCGCGACATGGCCAGTGGCGCGGCGGTCAGCGCCATGACGCTGGAACACTACCCCGGCATGACCGAGCGGCAGTTGGAGGCGATCGAGGCGGAGGCACGGGCGCGTTGGCCACTGGACGACGCGCTGATCATCCACCGCTACGGCCGGCTGGAACCCGGCGACCAGATCGTTCTGGTCGCCACGGCCAGCGCCCACCGCGAAGCGGCCTTCGAAAGCTGCCATTTTCTGATCGACTGGCTGAAAACCAAGGCCCCCTTCTGGAAGCTGGAAGCCACGCCCGAAGGCGAACGCTGGGTGGAGGCCAAGGAATCGGACGACAGCGCCGCCGCCCGCTGGGCCAAGGACGCATAAATCTTAAAGGCTTGTTTCCAAACGCATGTGGGATGAGAGGCGGGCCACAGCCCGCATGGCCGTCCCGTGACTAGAGTCCTCCTTTCGCAGCGACGCGAGCGATTCCGGAGGGACCGACCATGCGCGTCTCGCCCTTTGCCGTTCTGGTCTGCACCCTGCTGGGCGCCATAGCGTCTCGTCCGGGATGCGCCGCCGAAACGGTGGTGGCCGATCACCAGACCGATTGCCGGATTCGGGATTCGCACCCCGACGACGACAAGACCATCCATTGGACCGGCCCCTGCCGCAACGGCTTTGCCCACGGCGGCGGTGTGCTGGAATGGGAGATGGATGGGGAGCCCGGCGGCTGGGCGGAAGGAGTCTTCGTCGATGGCCGCCTGGAAGGGCCAGCCCGCATCGAGTGGGCGGACGGCCGGGCCTTCACCGGCCGGTATCGCAACGGCCTCGCCTCCGGACACGGCATCCTGACCTTTCCGGAAGGGCACCGCTACGTCGGCAGCTTCGACCGCGACCGGCCGACCGGCCGGGGCGAATTCATCTCTTCCATGGGCATCCGCTATGCCGCGCGCGTGGACGCGTCGGGCAACGTCTGGCCCGGTGCGATGCTCGGTCCCAGGTCACCGAACGAAATCCGGTCCGCGGAGGCCCCGACGCCGGGTCCGCAGCGGCAGGGCAGGAGCCAGGACTCCAAGCGTCTTGATGCCAAGATTCTGGACTCCAAGAGTTTGGACGCCAAGGGTCTGGACGCGAAGAATCTTGATGCCAAGGATCTTGACGGCAAGAGTTTGGACGAATGGCTGCGTGAACCGCCGCTGGTGCCCGACTTGCGCCTCTCCAGCCGTCCTCCTCCCAACAAATAGGTGCGCATGAGACGGGCAGATCTGCGCGCCGCGCATTTGCCAAGCCTCAGCCGCCGTGCTCCCATCCCGCTCCTGATTCTGGAGGCGGTGATGAGCTGGCAGACGCTTGGGTTCTTCCTGGTGACGGCGTTCGTGGTGTCGATGACGCCCGGCCCCAACATGCTGCTGGCGATGAGCCTCGGCCTGCGGTACGGCGTGCGCCGGGCGGCCTGGGGCGGGCTCGGCATGTGCGTGGCGCTGATGATCATGGCGACGCTGTCGGTGCTCGGGCTCGGCGCCCTGCTCCAGGCGTCGGAGCCGGCCTTCCTGACGGTGAAATGGCTGGGCGTCGCCTATCTGACCTGGCTTGGCATCGCCGCGTGGCGCGCCCCTGCGGAAGAGGGAACGGCCGGCGCCTCTGGTGCCGCGGTGGAGGAGGTCTCGGCCGTTAGCCTGTTCCTGCGCGGCATGCTCGTCGCCTTCAGCAACCCGAAGGCCCTGGTCTTCATGGCCGCGCTGTTCCCGCAGTTCATCGAACCGTCGGCGCCGCTCGGGCCGCAGCTCATCGCTCTGGTCGCGGTGATGGTGGTGGTCGAGTTCGGCTGGATCATGGCCTACGCCACCGGCGGCAACAGCATCGCGGCCCGCCTGTCCAGCGCCACGGCCACCCGCACGCTGAACCGTCTGACGGGCGGCCTGATGATTGGCGCCGGCGGGCTGCTCGCGCTCGCCCGCCGTCTGTAACGCCGCCGTCTGTAACAGCAGTCTTCAGTTCACGCGGCGCAGGGTCGTTTCCAGGCGGCCTTTGCCCGAGCGTTCCAGCCACGTCGCGGCCAGCCGCCCGTCGGAGCGGATGTGGTAGCGCAGCACGTTGCGCCCCTTCTCGTCGAAGATCAGTTCGTCATTCTCGATGCGGCCCTTGCGGCGCGCCCGTTCGATGGTCTGGTCGGGCTCCATGCCCGGCCCCAGCACATAGTCGGCATAGACGGTCTCACCGTCCACCCGGTCCACCGACAGGGCGACCTCGCGGCCATTGATGTAGGCCCCGTACCAGGTGCCCAGGTAGGGGCGGGCGGTGGCGGTCGCCGGCTCCGACCCACCGCTGCGGGTGCCCGGGGCAGCGGCCTGCATCAGCTCGGCGCTGGGCGTACGGCCCCAGGCCTCGTCACAGGACGGATCCCGCGGGTCCGGCGGGGCCTCCGCAAAGCGCAGGATGCAGGCACCGAAGCGGCGGACGAACATGCCGGTGGTGGCGGCCCCATGCCCGGTCAGCAGCGCCGGCTGGTCCACCACGAGGTGATCGAGCCCTCGGGAAGCCAGGATGTTGCGCGCTGGTTCGCCGCGCCCGCCCGGATCGAAGTCGTCGCCATGGAAGAAGAACAGCATGACGCGCGCGTGGCGAACGTTGCGCAGAATGGGCCAGAGCTGGGTCGCGTTGTCACGGAAGCTGTCATACGCCTCCGAGAAGTTGCCGAAAGCGGCCGGCGCCGTGCCGACAACCGCGTCGACCCGTTCGGTCTGCCCGGCAGCCATCAGGGAGATGAAGGCGCCGAACGACTGACCGGTCAGCACCACCTGCCGGTAGCCGCGATCCTTGAGCTGGTCGGAATAACCCGCCAGCGCGCGGGAGCTGTTCGGCAGCGTGTCGCTGACCCGCATCCGGTCCAGCCGGTACACGTCCCAGCCCGCATCGCGCAGGGTCTTCATGTAGAGGGGAGTGGGGGCGTTGGAATCCTCCACCTCGACGGAGCGACCGTGGCTCCACACCACGGCACCTCTGGCCTTTGACGGGCCGAGCAGGGTGTCCTCGCCATAGGCCGCGTTCAGGCGTATCTGGGCCGAGGCCGTGTGGGCCGTCACCAGCATGGCCATCGCCGCCACCAGTCCGAGCAGTGCCTGTCCGAAAATCCGCATCATCCTTCCACGCTCCATTTTCCGAGCGTGGAAAGAATTCGCCGTTATGGTTAATCCAACCTTTCCTCAAGCCTTTCCAGTGGCTTGTGGCTGATTTTTGTCACGGACGGAGCTGCGACGTGCTGACGCAGAAATGCAAATGCGAATGACTCGCAATCGATCGGCGGCTGATGTAGGGTGATCCCGTCATTCCGGTCGGGAGGAATCAGCATGTGCGATACGGGAACGGAAGGGCGGCTGTCGCCCTGGACGGTGGCGGACCTGACACCGGCGGAGAGGGCGCTCCTGACCGGATTCCGGCGGTGGTTCCGCGACGGTACGGCCGGGGGGATGGCGGCGATGCGGGCGGGCTTCAGCGTGGCGGGCATACCATCCACGGCGCTGTTGCCGCTGTTTGCGTTGCTGGGCGCCTTTGCCGTCACCAACGCCGCACGGCCGGACATCCGCTGCCCGTCCTGCGCTCGGATCGGGCTGGACGAGATGGCGTTGCTCGATGCCCTGGCCGCCGTGCAGGCGGGGGAGACGGACGTGGCGACGCAGGTCTTCGACCGATGGCTGCCCATGATGGCGCTGTGCATGGCCACGGATTCCGTGCGCGAACTGGCGCGCATCCTGGACGGAGCGCGCATTCGGCTGCACCGGCGGCGGCCAGCTCGCCTTATTGCCCTGGCGGCCGAATAGCCGACATCCAGGACGTCTTGGGTGCCTGCCAAGCGGTTTCCCGGCGCAGGATCTTGCGCAGAATCCACTGGTCTATGGGAACCCGGACCAGTTCCCCGGCCGGGGTGCGGTAGGAATACCGCCCCCGTTCGGTGCCGCATGGCTCGTACCCCAGCCGGTCGTAGAAGGCCAGCACGCCCGCGTTGTCGCGGTCCACGCCGAGTTCCGCCTCATGGAAGCCGTGGTCCAGGACGGCGCGTTCCGCCGCCGCCATCAATCGCGTGCCGATTCCCTGTTTGCGGAAGGGTTGGAACACGCGCAACGCCCAGAGGGTGCCGCGGCGCAGCGTGCGCCGGCGCAAGAAGTCGATGCAGAGTTGACCGGCGGGAAAGCCGTTGACCTCGGCCACCAGGATGGCGCCGTTTCCCCGTTCCTGCGTGCGGAAGGCGTTGGTGATGACCTCCCGGTGGTGCGTGTGCAGGCCGAACCATTCCAGCTCTGGCAGGTCCTCCTGGCGGGCCGGCCGGATCAGAACGGGCAGGGTGATCGTGTCCGGCGTCGCGGTTACGGCGTCCATTCCTCCTCCGGGGCTCGAGCCGTTTGCCCGAAAGAACGGCCGGGAGAAGGGCCGCGTTCCCGGCGCTTGTTTCGATGAACCGCTCGGTACTCCTCCGCGTTGCTCTCCCGGACGCATCATCGACGGAGGAGACGCGTGGACACCCTGTGGCCGCCGCAAGCGGCCGATCTTCTGGAGCAAGCCGCTGCGCATCTGCGGGCGCGCCGCGTTCGGGAATGCCTGGAGTTGTACGGGCACGCCACGGCGATGGGCGTCGACCCTCTGTCCACAGGCGGGGAACGGTGGATGGCCCACATGCTGTTGGGCGACTTCGAAGCCGCCTGGGCGGTGAGCGACGAGGTTCTGGCACGAACGCCCCGATCCGACCTGAACGCCACGGACCGTCCCTTCCACCGGCGCGCTGTCTGGGACGGCACGGCGTTCGATGGCCAGCGGGTGCTCATCCGCTGCTATCATGGGCTGGGCGATATCGTGCAGTTCGCGCGCTATCTGCCGCTGGTGGCCGACCGGGCGGAGCGGCTGTGGGTGCAGGCGCCCGACGCGGTGCAGGCTCTGCTGTCCGGCATGCCGGGCGTGGAGGCCGTGTTTCCCTTGTCCGACGACGCTCCTCTGCCGGCCTTTTCCGTACAGGCGGAGTTGATGGAATTGCCGTTCGCCTTCCGCACCACGCTTGCCACGCTGCCTGTGGGTGGTCCTTACCTGTCGGTCGATCCGGGGCGGGTGGCGGAGCAGGCGGCGCGGCTGACGCGCAACGGCCGGATGAGCGTCGGGCTGGCCTGGGCCGCCGGAAACTGGGACGGCGGGCACCGGTCCCTGCCGTTGCCCCTGGTCCGGCGGCTGATGGACGTGCCCGGTATCGACTGGGTGTGCTTGCAGCGCGGTGCGCCGTTGCACGAGGCCGGCTCGTCCCTGAACTTCTGCGATTCCGGGCACCGCAGCATGGATCTGCGCGACAGTGCGGCGATGATCCAGGCGCTCGATCTCGTCATATCCGTGGACACGGTGGTTGCCCATTTGGCCGGGGCGCTGGGTAGTCCCGTCTGGACCATCCTGAATCACGAGGCCGACTGGCGCTGGATGCTCGACCGGGAGGACAGCCCCTGGTACGCGACCATGCGCCTGTTCCGCCAACCTTCACCGGGGCAGTGGGAGCCTGCCGTGGAGCGGATTCAAGCGGCGTTGGCATGAACGCGCGAAAGGGCTGGAACCCGTTTGTTCGATAGTAAACAAATAAAAACATAGGAGCTTTTGCTCGTCGCAAAGGACCTTGGTACCAGCCCAAAACGAACAAACCAGCGCTCTAAGTGCCCTACGCAGTATGACATCCGTTAGCGTTGACATCTCTGGCGCGCATAAGATAGCGTCTAAACCATCAAGAGCGTGAAGCCACACAGCGGGATACACGCTCCCAATCGCGGAATTTCCGGGGTGAAGGAGGGCTGGGCTATGATGAGGATCGTGAACCTGGGACGCACCGGCCTCTTCGTTGTGATGAAGGGTGGTTCGGTGGCCACGCTGGGCGGACGCAGCCACTGGCGCTCGCTGGAGGACGTGTGGCAGGCGGCCCATGCCGAGAACGCCGTGGTCAGCGACATGGTCGTCCACACCACCGCATGATCAGGGCCTATGGAGTAGGATTGGCGATTTCCATCCAGGGCAGAAACTGACCGGAAACGGTAAGGGCGGCGGCCACGTGAAAGACGTGGCCGCCGCCCATTTCTTT
>Ga0065721_10049513_pt1 | contig 32483 bp, 36 predicted proteins | sample Mesricmetagenome_FD_59108 | JGI IMG/M metagenome (GOLD analysis project Ga0065721, IMG submission 59108) | Mesophilic microbial community from rice straw/compost enrichment Sample: eDNA_1 v2 (version 2) | ecosystem: Engineered > Solid waste > Grass > Composting > Bioreactor | place: USA: Davis... | reverse complement strand
CCGCCGCAACCTGCGCTGCGCGCTTCACCGAGAAGGGCGGCGCGTGCGCGCCGCTGCATATCGGCCATTGCCGGTTGGGCGATGCCGTAGCCGACACGCAAGCCGACAAGGCCGTAGGCCTTGGAGAAGGTCGGGTGATCAGCAGGTTGGGGAAGCGGGACATCTACTACACCGAGCGCGGTCGTTCCGCCTCGGGCAAATACTCGGAGTATGCCCCGTCTAGCAGGACGGCCACGTGTCCCGGTACGCCAGTCAGTACATGCGCGTCCAGGACAGGCTCATTACCAATGTGATGCACCGAAATGGGGAATTCATGACAACACAGTGTCATTACGCGGTAGCTCGCTTTGTCGCCAATGTGCAAGAGTGCTGGCAGAAAATCTACACGGAGGGCCCACCGGGACTGCTGATCATTGATTGGTGGGAGCCTGAGGGGGAGGCCGTCGCGTTCATCAGAAGAGTGGGGGCAATGCTGCCCTTTTGCCGCCTGCTCGTTATGAGCGGCGACGAAGATTACTCTCCTGAGAGGGCGGTGAGGCGTGCGGGGGCACATGGGTTTCTACGAAAAGGGGAGCCGTTAGAGATCTTCGCCAAAGCTGTGTCCACGTTGCGCCAGGGCGGTGTTTGGTTTTCTAACCCTTCAACAACCGAGGCGGCGGCGTCGTTGCGTAGCGAGCTACCCCTCAGTGCTCAGGATCTGGGCCTTACGGACCGACAGGGTCAAGTGCTCGCCCTCATGCTCAGAGGTTTGCCGAACAAGCTAATCGCCAAGGAACTAGCCATTTCTGTTCAGACCACGAAGGAACATGTCACTGCAATCCTTGCCAAGGTAGGCGCTCGCAATCGCGTAGAGGCGATTGCGATGCTGCTTGGCCGCTTGAGCTTCATGGAGCTCGCGTCCACACCATCAAGCGTCTGACCTCGTTCAGCGACAAGCAAGTTTATCGGCTGATTTCCGAGCGTTGTCTTCCGGGCATCCAGATGGCCGCCGTATGGGTGGCGTGGGTTGGTGCCGTGGCTAAGAGTGCGGCCATACCGCCGCCGCAGGAAAATCCGTGTCGACCGGTTCGGGGGCGGGGCAGCCGGAGCGCTGCAAGCCACCTTGGACGCGCACCGGAACTGCGCCTAGCGCTGACCACAGTGCTGGCCAACGGGACCGGCACCATAGCGCCCACCGCATACGAGAGTTAAAGCGCTTGATGCAAGGTATTGCGCCGCTTGCCTGGACTTCGCGCCTTAATTCCTGACGCGCGAGCCCGGCGCTCTGTTGATGGTGGTATCTTGGGGCAGACGCGTGCGAAGCCGCCAAGCGCATGCAGGCTGGCGAGCTTTGGCGTTCTGAGACAGGGACGCATCGTGGCAAAGTCTCGATGGCCCAGTCCCTTGGACGCTGCCCACCGAGATCGAGGCGCTGTTTGCCGACCGCGGTGACGCTTGGATGGTGCATCAGGCCCGATTCCCGGGCGCAGTCAGTCGCGAGCTGGCACGTCTTGGCGCTGCCACCGACACCCGACACCCGCAGGTTGCCATGGCGCTGCCTGATCTGCTGCTGGACGGTGCTTGAACTGTTCCGGACTGCCGCGCGTTGGGAGATCGACAACGAGCATCGCGCCATCACGCGCTGGCTGGACGATATTGAAGCCGGCAGCCACCCTTCCCACCGCCAGGATCCCCTCTACTGTGTGCGCTTGCGCAGTGATGAGCAAGGAGCGTCGCTTCTACATTGGCGATCGGCCGGCCGCCAAGCTCGAGGGTGAAGAGCGGCGTTGGCGGGACGGCGCACGAGGGACCGCCGGCGGCCGCCAACAGTCTACGGTCAAATCGCAGCCCGAAATCAGGGCACCGACCGGGCCGGCAGCTATCAATTGGGCGTCGTGGTCGCGTTCCGCGGATGTTCTGGGGGAGCCGCTGTTCCTGCGGTGGCCGGCAGCCATCATGGCCGGCGTCTGGTCGGTGAATTGGGCTTGGCAGATGCCGTTTGATGGCCAGATGTCTGCCATTCTTGGCCCACGGCCGGGCCGAAATCCACTTCACCGTGGCGGTTTTCAGGTGTGATGCCGGCGATCAGAGCCTCTACGTCATACTCATCCCTGGCCGCTTCCACGATCTCGGCCGGAATCCGGAGCGAGGCGCCCTTGCCCGACTTCCGTATTTTTGTTCGCATCCGATGCTCTCCCAACGTTGCCATCCCGTCGATACTATACCGTGCGCCCGTTGCCAAGCGGGGAAGCGCGCTCATGCCGTCAGCGGCAATCCATCTCAAGCGGGGATCACGCCATGAGAAGATGGGCGGCGCAGCTGCATGCAGATTCGCTATCGCATGGTGTGGTCGCCACTAGCCTGCCGGAAAGTCTGCGCGATCAAGGTTGTCCTATGTATGCCGTATCCAGGCACCGTCGCGGGCCAGCAACACAACGCCGACGGACACTCTGGTCGGTGGCTGTTGACAATGGTCTCCAACCGGAGAGCCCGCAGCCATGCCGACCTGCGGTCTAAGTACGATGGGCTCTTGGTCGTGATGTTCAAAACGAAGCGATTGCGCATCCCCCGGGATCAGGCGCGTGGGCGAGGTACAGCGATTAGGTCGATTAGAGCAATGGCGGGGTGGTAAAACATGTGCTGCGACAAGGTATGAAGCTTGCGCGCAGTATTGGCTGTCGTCGAGGGAGGTCATGTTGAAAGCGCATATCACGCACGCATTCAGGGACGGCAACGGTCAGGCCATTCATATTCCCGACGAGTTGGCGTATGACCGTATTGACGTGGAGCTGCAGATTGAGCGAATAGGTGATGAACTGCGCATCCGGCCCGTTCGACGCTCTCTGGTGGGAGTTCTTCACAAATTCGCGGAGTTTGAGGCTGACTTCGGTGGGGAGGAGCGCAGTCACGAGCAGGCGGAGCGTCGGTCTTGATGGCCGCGGAGTCGTCGTTCCCACCGATGCCGAGCGAAATTGCGCCGGGCTGTTACATGCGGTTCGCTATCGCACGACGCGGCCGCAACGGGGCTATTGGGAAAGCTGTGGGGCAATAGCTTTCGTATGTACACCGTCTCCCGGCAGCGGCATCGGCCAGGAACATATCACCGGAGACGCTCTAGCCAGAGGCCGTGGGCGTACGCCAGAGAACCGGCTAGACCTACGGCGTGGGACGGTAGAGGGGCCAAGTCACTGGCCCGGATCTACCAGCGCCGGCCAGCCGGCGAGCCGGCGACTGTGGCAGCTGACAGCCAGCCGACCCAAGTTGTGCCAGAGCAAATTTATGGGAGCGTTGTGGTACTGCGACGTTTCCTCGATCGCGAGCACAAGAAGCGATAGAGGCGCTTCGTCCAGCAGGTAACCAAGATGTGGGCACCATTGATCCACTGTTTCGCCCCTTAGCAGCATGGCGCGTAGTACGTCAGTGGGAAGCCGCCCGCGATAGCTCACGCTGCACGTTCGTGCTGCCATATCCGCCCAAGGTCTTGGTGCCAGTGGCTGCAGCGTGCTGATGTCCAAGCCCAAGACGCGCAAGATGGACAGCGGATCATTAGCGGCGCAGGCGTTGGCAAGATACGCGGCCTGTGCAACGGATAGTCGCAAGGCGGACAAGCGTGCCTCGATCGCCTGCTCTTGGACGGGGCCGAGCCCGAACCGGGAATCCGCCCGGGGCAGTTGTGGTCGATCAGCAGCTGACCGTTCTCGAGTCATGGTGACAAAGACTGGCGTGCTGGGCTGCGGGTTTCATTCTTCATCCGTCGCTCTTGTCGACGGGCTGCACGTCGAGTTCAGCCATGAAGTCGAATGAGTCGAGATATGGCCGGTAGAACTGGACGAATTGACGCTTTGCGCTGGCCACCAGCTCAGTGTTATCGGACTCCCCTGCAAGCCACAAAAAATCATATCGAAAGGGACCGGCGGCCACCATCCATTGCAAGATCGAAAACAAGCATGGAGCTGTAGAAGCCATTGGCATTGCACGAGGCTTGGTTACAACAGTCATGGTTAGCATACCGTGACAACATTGATCGATAATCGGCGGGCGCAATTGCTACGCCAGGGGGGGCGTATTCCATACGCACAATGGCCATCCCCCCTTGCCGGGTGTCTGGCCAGAATCTCACAATGGCATTCACAGAAGCGCCATGACAATTGCTTGATCTAGCCCAACATGGCGCCTTCCTGATGCCGCTACGCTTGACCTGGTAGCCGGTTCTGCCAGATGGCTGGCAGACAGATACGGGAGATTTCCATGCGTGTGCCCCCACTTCTTGCGTGCCTGATTTGCGCGGGTATTCTTGCATCTGCGTCGACGATGGCCGCGTCGCCGGAATCGATTGCGACCAGAGGTGCTCCAGCAATCCGCCATGTGAACGGCATCGACTATGTGTCAGGAGGAATTGGGGTGGAAGAAATGTCCGCCATGCGCGCCATCGCGGGACGCTTCAATGTCCACATGCAGTTCGTCAACGAGGTAGACGGTTCCAGCTTGGCGGACGTGACGGTGACCTTGTTCAACGCACGGCGAGAGATCGTGCTGCTTGTATTGAGTGAGGGTCCGCTTCTGTACCTCCAGCTGCCACCGGGAGATTACCGCGCTTTAGTGCGATCCGGCGGCGCCATCGACTGCAGGAGCGTGCAGGTACGCGCCGATGGCCGCGGTCCTTCGTTGCTGCTTCGTCTCCCTGGCGAGAGTGCCAGCGAGATCCTGTCACACGCTCCCGAGCGTCTTAGTGTTCATTCAGTGCAACACAATGACGGGCATGGCTGCCACCGGCTGGCAAAGAAGTAGGACTCACACTGTGATACGGATCAGTCAATCCGCGACCAGGGTACCAAAATCGGTGGACAGGAGCGCAACGCCCGCGTTGCAGGCAGGTACGGCCATGTGCGGAAACCAGAACAAGGCACGGGCGTACGCAACCGACCATCGTCCCTAATTCCGCTGCAGTCGTGCATCCCGACGCGCGAGCCATTCTTGACGCGAATCAAAAGGCATGAGACTGCGCGGCACTAAGCTGGAATGGCCGATGCGGACGCGGTAATTCTCCTCGGCTGCCATTCCGGCGTCCGCCCACCGTTTGCCGGTTCAGAAGCGAGCCTGGATCATGCGAAAGATCGATTTTGCCGAGGACGCACCGCAGTACTGCTCGGCTCAGCCCGGTCTGCAGTGTGCCGCCAGCGTGGACGGGGCGCTCTGCACCTATGCCGTCACGGCGGAAGCACTGGAGGAGCACTTTGCCGCAGGCTCTTACCGCAAGGAGGACCTGGTGTCGGCATTCGCCGACCACCGTGTTGAGATCGAGCGGGTTGCGCGAACCTTCTTCGAGATGACTGGAGCGCGGAACATCGTGCTTCACAGCGGCCATTTTCGCTTCGCTGCGTAGCCTCGCAGCTGCCGCTGCTTGATAGGGCGCGCATTGACTTGGATGTTTCCGTGCGGGAGACACCGTGCAGGAGAAGGATCATGGAGTACGCGACAATCCTCGTACATCTGGATGGTGGGCGCCGCGTTTATCAACGGCTGCATCTCGCAACGCAGCTCGCCCGGGATTTCCAGGCGACGCTGATTGGACTACTTGCCGTTGGCGAGGCAGGGCCTGATTCCAGACGCATTCTGCGTGGAAGCGACCACTACGTGACGGCTCACCAGGAATGGCAGCGGGCGGTGGCACAGCGCGCCCATCATGCCTTCCTTGGCGCAACGGACGAGGAGTTGATACCCACGCAGTGGAAGGCGCCCGGAGACGCCACGGCCGCCACCGTGCAGGCCGAGGCCCAGCTAGCGGATCTCGTCATCCTCGGCCAGCGAGATCCCTCTGACGACGCTGCCTGTGGCGAGCGATCCTTCATCGAATCAATCCTGCTGGAGTGCGGGAGACCGGTACTTGTCGTCCCGCATACTGGATGGTTTGCCGGCGCCGGAGCACGTGTGTTGGTGGCCTGGAACGGAACGCGCGAAGCTGTCCGGGCCACGAGCGAAGCAATGCCACTGCTGCGCCGTGCCGGTAGGATCAATGTGCTGACATTTGTCCGGCCCGGTGCCCAAGGGAACGCGGCGGCGTCGCCGGCGATGGCTGGCAAGCCACGGTGTTTCCTCGCATTCTCAGTCCGTCGCGGTCGACAATGAGGACGACATCGGAGAACGGATGCTTTCGGAGGCGGCAAGCAGGGAAGTCGATTTGATCGTCATGGGCGCGTTCGGCCACGGCCGCATCCGTGAATCGCTGCTTGGTGGTGTGACGCAAACCATACTGACTTCGATGACCGTCCCGGTACTGATGTCCCACTGAGGGGCTGTCGCGGTTTCATCGTTTGAGCGGGTCGACGCGGCGTTGCGACGGCACCGTTCGCAACGATGACCGATTGCGATATGAGTACGCACATGCCTTTCCGGAAAACAAGAGTTCTGCTCGGTTCATCGCTGATCGCCGTCGCGTCGTTCGCTTGCGCCGCAGCTGTCCAGGTGCCGGTCGATACGCCGCCAGCCGTCCCGGCCGGCGTCCTGTATTTGAGCGGTGGGAACAGTGAAGACAGCATGAAAGCCATGCTGACAATGGCAGACAGTTACAACGTCCGCCTGACCATGGTCGACGTTGCGCGTGGAGAACCGCTGGAGCATACCTCCGTCCTGGTGACCGGAGCCGACGGTCATCCGTTGCTGATGGTCGTTGCGACGGGGCCCATGTTATATCTGAGGCTACCTGCCGGAGCCTATTGGTTGGCAATCGGTTACGACGGATGGGTCAAGGCGCGCGATATCGTCGTGGACACCGAGGCGCTCGACCTGACGTTTCGCCTTCCCGTGGACCCTTCATCAGGCAAAGCGCCGTTCTCCGAAACATCACCGCTCGATCGAAGTGGCCGTCATGTGTTCATGCGCACTCTCATTCCTTGTCGCGAATCAATTTGCTCCTACTAACACGATGTACGGTGAAGGCATACCGGGGGCCATCGGGACCGAGCGCTGAGGCGGCCCCCTGCTTGTGGCGCCAACCGAGGTCATGCTTGAAGCAGTGGAGAACGACGATGCACAGTATTGTCTTGCCGACCGACGGATCGGCCAACAGCGATGCGGCGGCGTGGTGCGCCGCGAACCCGAAGCTGTTCAAGCGGGACGAGATCTGTGTGCACGTCGTCCATTGTGTTCCGGACCTGTCGGGGGAGGTCAAGTCCTTTATCAGCAGGGCGGAAATCGATCGTTGGCATACCACCGAAAGCGCCAACGCTATGCAGTCCGTTGTCGACATCCTTCGGGAGGCAGGTGTCCGAACGGTGACGCAAGGGCTCGTCGGTTTTGCCCCCGAGCGGATCATCGCCTATGCGAAATCGGTTGGGGCCGAGGCAATCGTCATGGGGTCGCACGGGCGGGGCGCGTTCCTTGATGCCATTGTCGGCTCGGTCGCGGGCCGCGTCCTGGCACACGCGCCATGTCCCGTGGTCCTTGTCAAGCCTATTTCATGAGCAGAGTCCATGAACAAGACCATTGCGACGCTGGTTCCCGATCGGTTTCAGCCGGATCGCTGCGCAGTGTTCCGGCTGCCGAACCATCGCCAAGACCTTTGACGTGGGACAGGTTCAGGTTCGAACCAGAGCCGCTATCGTAGCTTGCGCTGCGTCAATGTCCCGCTCCTGGTCCGCGTCTACTCTGGAAAGACGCCACCATCGCAAGGAGCAACAGATGAAAGCGCTGATTTACCAGGGGCCGGGTCGGCTGAGCCTGGAAGACAGGCCCCGTCCCACGGTGCAGTCCCCGACCGATGCGGTCGTACGCGTGACGGCGACCACAATCTGCGGTACGGATCTGCATATCCTCAAGGGAGACGTGCCAACGTGCGAGCCGGGCCGAATCCTGGGCCATGAAGGCGTTGGAGTGGTCGAGGAGGTCGGCACTGCCATCGCTACGCTCAAGCCCGGCGATCCTGTCTTGATCTCTTGCATTACCTCGTGCGGCAGGTGTTCATATTGCCGCCGCGGCATGTACTCACATTGCCAGAGCGGCGGATGGGTCCTCGGACATCGTATCGACGGTACCCAGGCCGAGTTCGTTCGCATACCGCATGCCGAAACAAGCCTGCATCGGATTCCTGACGGCATGGACGAGGAAGCGCTGGTCATGCTGTCCGACATTCTGCCGACGGGCTTCGAATGCGGCGTGCTCAACGGCAAGGTGGAGCCGGGCAGCACTGTCGCGATCGTCGGCGCGGGGCCGATTGGCCTGGCGGCGCTGTTGACGGCGCAGTTCTACTCGCCGTCCCAATGCATCGTCATCGATCCGGATGCCAACCGGCTGGAGGTGGCCCGCGCGTTCGGCGCCACGGCATGTATCCGGAACAGCGAGGCCGACCCGGTCGAGGAAGTCAGGCGGCTGACCGATGGCATGGGCGCCGACTGCGTTATCGAAGCCGTGGGTATTCCGGCGACCTTTGAACTGTGCGAGGACCTCGTGGCGCCGGGCGGGACGATCGCCAACGTCGGCGTTCATGGGGTCAAGGCGGATCTGCACCTGGAGCGTCTTTGGGACCGGAACATCACGATCACGACGCGCCTGGTGGACACGGTGAGCACACCGATGCTGCTCAAGGCGGTAGGAGCAGGCAAGCTCGATCCAGCCCGATTGATCACCCATCGGTTTCGTCTTGACCAGATGCTCGCTGCCTACGATACGTTCGGCAAGGCAGCCAGTACCAAGGCGCTCAAGATGATCATCCGGCCCTGATCGATGCCGGAGGGCGCGACATATGACCACGCCGCTTGCCAGGCGGGAGCCACTACCCACCGCTGTGGACGTCGGCCTGACAGAGCAGCAGGCACGCGACGCGCTTGAGCGATACGGGCCGAACGCTCTGCCGCAACCGGCGCTGCCGACGGTAGCGGCAGTCTTTGTCAGGCAGTTCCGCAGCCCGCTGATCTATGTGTTGCTGATCGCCGCGCTGGTATCGCTGGCGTTGGGCGATCTGCGGGATGCGGCCTTTATCGGACTGGTGCTGTTGATCAACGGCGCCGTCGGCACGGCCCAGGAATACTCGGCAGACCGGGCTGCCCATGCCTTGCGTGATCTGCAGCAGCCAAAGGCGCTCGTCGTCCGTGATGGCAAGCAGCGGGAAATCGATGCGCTCGCCGTGGTGCCGGGCGACCTGGTGCTGCTGCAGCCGGGCAACCGGGCACCCGCGGACTTGCGGCTGCTCGAGGCGGATGACCTGCGGTGCGACGAATCACTGCTGACAGGCGAATCGCGTCCGGTGGCAAAGTCGGCCCACACCGCCCAGGCCGCCGGCGAGCGTCCGGCCAACATGGTGTTTGCCGCCAGCATGGTGACGCGCGGGCGAGGGCGGGGCGTCGTGACGGCCACCGGCGCATCGACTGAACTCGGCAAGATCGCCGGGCATGTGCTCGGTGGCGAAGGCCACGTGGCTCCCCTGATCACCAGGCTCGATCGCTTCTCTCGCATCATCGGGCTGGTCGTCGCGGTGGCCCTGGCAGTCCTCATTGTGGTCGGATGGGCGAGAGGGATGCAGTGGCATGAGATGTTCATGATGTCGGTCGGTCTTGCCGTCAGCGCCATCCCGGAGGGGCTGCCCGTGGCCATTTCGGTGGCGCTGGCCGTGGCAATGCGGAAGATGGCGCGGGTCAATGTCATCGTGCGCCGGATGCCGGCCATCGAGGCGCTCGGATCGTGCACGCTGATCGCCACGGACAAGACCGGTACCCTGACATTGAATCAACTGACTGTGACCGACCTGACCCTGCCGTCAGGCGCGCACTACCGTTGCGATACGGGGGCCGACCCGCACGCCTGTTCGATTCGCGCCGTCCATTCTGTGCCAACGTCAGCCGACAGCACACAGGCCGATCTGAAACGGCTGCTGTACGCAGCGGTCATGCCCAATGAAGGCGAATTATTGCTCGATGGTGGCGCTTGGCGCGGGACCGGCGACACCGTCGATGTTGCCTTGCTATTGCTGGCCGAGAAAGCGCGCGTTGCACGAGACGCCCTGCATGCGGCGTCGCCGTTGCTGCAGCGGATTCCCTACGAGCCTGACCTGCGCTATGCCGCGTCGTTTCACCATGGAGCGGACGGTGTCCATGTTTACGTCAAGGGCGCACCCGAAACGCTGATCGAGATGGCGGACAGCATGGACCAGGGGGGCAACGCGGTGCCGATCGATCGCGCCTTGTTGATGCGGCAGAAGGACGAGATGGCGTCACGCGGCTTGCGGGTGCTGGCATTCGCTAGCGGCACCATAGAGCGGGACACGTCGGGTCAGTATGGCCATGGTCACCTGGTCGACCTGACCTTCCTCGGCATGGCCGGAATGCAGGATCCAGTGCGGGCGGAGGTGCCGGCGGCGATCGCAGATTGCATCCGCGCCGGTATCGGCGTCGTGATGATTACCGGAGACGACCCTCGCACCGCAGCGGCGATTGCAAGCGAAGCCGGGCTGATGTTCACCGACGACCAGATCTGCACAGGAACCGAGGTGAGCGCGGCCGAAGTAGCCGGTGAATCGGCGCTCGACCGGCTGACCGAACGCGCCGTGGTTTACGCGCGCGTCGAACCTCAGCAGAAGCTCGCCATCGTCCTGTCGCTCGCGCGCCAGGGCAACGTGGTCGCGGTGACGGGCGACGGCATCAACGACGCGCCGGCATTGCGGCAGGCCCATGTGGGCGTCGCCATGGGCCGCGGCGGCACCGACGTGGCACGAGAGAGTGCCGACGTCGTGCTGACCGATGACAACTTCGCCTCCATCGTCAACGGCATCCGCGAGGGCAGGGTGGCCTACGCCAACATCCGCAAGGTCATCTTCATGCTGTGCTCGACCGGCGCGGCGGAGCTTCTGCTGTTTGCGCTCGCCATCCCGCTGGGCCTGCCGATGCCGTTGCTGGCGGCGCAACTGCTCTGGCTCAATCTGGTGACGAACGGCATTCAGGACGTGGCGCTGGCCGCGGAGCGTGCCGAAGGCGACGAGCTCCGCTATCCGCCGCGCTCGCCTGGCGAGCCGATCTTCGATCGCGTAATGATCCGGCGCGTTGTGCATTCGGTCATTTGGATGGGGCTCGGGGGCTTTGTGGTCTTCTACGTGGCGCTGCGGCGCGGCGAGAGCGTCGAATCGGCACGCAATCTGCTGTTGCTGCTGTTTGTGCTGTTCGAGAACGTGCAGGTGTTGCTCAGCCGATCGGAGCATCATTCGATCTTCCGGCAATCGCTGCAAGGCAATCCACTGCTGGTGGCCAGCGTGCTGCTGACGCAGGGGCTGCATATCGCCGCCATGTGGCTGCCCGGCGTCAGCGACACGCTGCATATCGCACCAGTGTCGCCAGCGAGCTGGGCGCTGCTGTTGGCCATTGCGGCCACGCTGCTGATCGTCATGGAGCTGGAAAAGTGGTGGGACAAGCGGCCCGACGGCGCGCCGCGCGCCCAGGTTCGCTACGCGGGCGAGCGTCGCCAGCGGGGAGGCACACCATGAACGTTTCACATGACTTCGCCAGCGTCATGGTGCATCTGGACGCGGGGAGCCGTTCGTTGTACAGGCTAGAGCTTGGTGCCGGTCTCGCACTGCAGCTCGATGTGCCGCTGACATGTCTGTATTCGACGTTCCAACCGGATCCGGCATGGCTGCGCAGGACGGACGACGGCGACCGCTACCTCGGCGAGATTGAGCAATGGCACCAACGGACTCGCGAGCAGATGCGACAGCAATGGGCTGCGTTGATGCCGGAACTGCCGCGCGGCACGCGGTGGCTGGCGAGCGAAGCTGATCCGCTGGACTTTTGTGTTCGAACGTCACGGCAGGCAGGCCTGCTTCTACTTGGCCTGCGTGACGAAGTCGATCAGCATGCCTTTGTCGCGCCAGGATTTGTCGAAACGATGGTGATGGCCAGCGGCCGACCCGTACTGCTGATTCCACCACAGGGGCGATGCTCGCTGCATGCGCCTCACGCGGTCATTGCGTGGGACGGAAGCCGGGAGGCGAGCAGGGCGCTGCATGACGCCATGCCGCTGCTCGCCGGCGGATCGGCGACGATTTTCCATGCCGCCAAGCCGGGCGACGCAACGCGCGGCGGCGGCGGCCTGCATCATGCCATCGCCGTTCTCGCCGAACACGGCGTATACCGCGATGTGAGGGTGGAGACGGTGCGAAGCGACAGCGACGTAACTCGACGCCTGCTGGAGGCGGTCGCCGATACGGGAGCCAGTCTGTTGGTAATGGGCGCTTACGGGCATGGCACGGTACGCCAATTCGTGCTCGGCGGCGTCACCAGGATGGTGCTGGCGCGTGCCGTGGTGCCGGTACTGATGTCACATTGAGTCACGCTCGGAGACAATCATGGAATTTCAAACGATCCTGGTCGAACTGGACGACGATGCTGCTTGCGCTGATCGGATCCGGGTGGCCGGGGATCTGGCGCGGCGTTATTCGTCGCACGTGCTGGGCCTGACCCCGACCGGTTTTCGCCTGGAGCCGTTCCGCTCGGTCGGCGAAGAGGCCCGCCGCTATGCCGAGGCTGCGCAGCAGACTCTGCGCCGACGCGCGCAACTCGCGTCGGAACAGTTCACCCGTGTGCTGACGGAGGCGGCGCCAGGCGTCCCCCACTCGCACCGCTTGGTTGAGGAAGAAGCCGGGTGGGCGCTGGCGACCACGGGACGGGTGGCGGACATCGTCGTCGTGCGCCAGCCCCTGTGGCCGCCTTCGACGCCGCCATTGGCCTCCGAACCGGTCGAGTATGCGCTGCTGAATGCCGGGCGGCCGTTGCTCGTCGTGCCGGAAGGGGTGCGATCGTGCCCGGCCATCCACGTGATGATTGCCTGGGATGGCGGGCGAGAGGCCGCGCGGGCGGTCGCCGACGCCATGCCGTTCCTCAGGCGCGCCGACCGTGTGACGGCGGTCGCGATGACGACGCCGGAGCGGCAGGAGGAAGGCGCCCCGCTGGAGGACTTGCTGGCCTACCTGCGCCGCCACGGCGTGGACGCAAGCGGCATCAACGAACCAGATACGCCGCAGCCGGGTCCCGCCTTGCTGGCGGTGGCGATGGCGCTGGGCGCGGATCTGATCGTCGCCGGCGGCTATGGCCATTCGCGCATGCGCGAACTGATGATGGGCGGGGCGACTCGCAGTCTGATCCGGGCCTCCCGTGTGCTGGTGCTGCTGTCGCATTGAGCGGCGGGCGGCGCGACGGCCGGCACGCCGCCCCATCGTCAGTCCAGATCCAGCCGCAGGTGCCAACCGTTTGCCGCGGGAGCGGCACGCGCGACGGTGAAACCGCACGCGGTGGCCAGGGCCAGCATGGCGGCGTTGTCGGGCAATGTCATGCCGACCAGGCGGGCAAGCCCCCGCGTCCGGGCATAGGCGATGGCCATTTTCAGCAGCAAGGTGCCAAGCCCACGATGCTGCAGGTCCGAGCGCACGGCGATGGCAAATTCCGCGCTCAAACCATCCGGATCGGCCGCTAATCTAGCTTCGCCAATGATCTGTCCTTCGTCGACAGCCGGCTTGCCCGCGCTGTTGCCGCGCCCGTGGGCAGCATCGGGCGACAGTACCGCGACGAATGTCATGTCGCGCGCATAGTCCAATTGGGTCCAGCGCAGGAAGTGAGTGGGATCGGCAGGGCGATGGATGGCGCAGAAGAATCGCCGATGCGCATCGATCTCGCTCAGCGCATCGACGAAGGCGGCATAGCGCACGGCGTCGTCGGGTCGAATCGGGCGCAGCAACAACGTGTGACCGTTCCAGTCGATCGTCTGCACCAGTTCGGTGGGGTAGGGCAGGATGGATAGCCGATCGGTCGGTCGCCCGCTGGCAGGGCGTATGCCGACGCGGGCATCCAGCGCCAGCACGCCGCTCTCGTCGGCGATCAGAGGATTGATATCGAGTTCCGTCACCTCTGGCAGCTCGCACGCCATGCGCGCGATACGGATCAGCACGCGCAAGATGCCGCGGCGATCCGCGGCGGGCACCGCGGCGTAGGCGCCCAGCACGCGCGCTACTCTGGTGCTGTCAACCATCTGGCTGGCCAGCGCCTCGTTCAGAGGCGGCAGACCGATCGAGCGGTCGCCGATGCGCTCCACCGCGGTGCCGCCCTGGCCGAACAGCACCACGGGGCCGAAAACCGGATCGGTGGCAATGCCGACGATCAATTCTCGTGCACCCGGGCGGCCGGCCATACGCTGGACCGTGAATCCGTCGAGGCGCGCGCCGGGATGGATGGCACCGATGCGCTCGAGCATCCGTGTCGCATCGGCGCGCACTTCCTGCGACGACGCCAGATCCAGTGCCACGCCGCCGACCGAGGATTTGTGAGTGAGGTCTGGGGAGCGTATCTTCAGCGCGACCGGGAAGCCGATGCGCGACGCCACCTCGGCGGCGTCGACGGGGTCGCGCGCGATCTCGGTTTCGACCACCGGTATGCCATAGGCCTTCAGCAGGCGCTTGGATCGCGCCTCGTCCAGCATCGTGGTCCCTTCGCGCAAGGCGGCCTCGATCACGGCCCGCGCGGCGTTGCTGTCGATGCATTCCGTGTCGTCCGCCTCGGCGGCGCTCGGCACATGCAGCAGCATGCGTTGATTGCGCTGGAACTCGACCAGCTGCAGAAAGCCGCGAATCGCCTGCTCCGGCATGGCGTAAGCCGGGATGCCGGCTCGCTGGCAGAGCAGCCGCGCGTCGCGCGCATCGTCGCCACCGAGCCAGCACGCTAGCAAGGGGTGCGTCGCGCCGGCCGCGCCGTCGATGATGGTTTGCGCCACGGCCCGCGTGGGCACCAGTGCGGTCGGTGCATGGATCGTGAGCACGGCGTCGACGTCGCTGGCATGCGAGACCACGGCCAGTGCATTCGCATACCGGCCAGCGTCGGCGTCGCCAACGATGTCGACGGGGTTGCCGCGTGACCATCCCGCCGGCAGGCAACGGTCCAGCGCCGCAATGGTGTCGACACCGAGAGTCGCCAGGGTGCCACCGCTCAGCACCAGGGCATCGGTCGCCAGCACGCCTGCGCCACCACCGTTGGTGATGATACAGAGCCGCTCGCCCGCCAGCGGACGCCCCCGAGCCAGCGTCTCGACGGCGTCGAACAGCTGCTCGGTGGAGGTGACGCGCAGCAAGCCTGCGCGCCGGATGACGGCATCCCACACATCGTCTGCGCCGGCCAACGCGCCGGTATGCGAGGCGGCGGCACGCGCCCCGTCGGGCACGCGCCCTGCCTTGACGATCACCACCGGCTTGCTTCTTGCTGCGGCGCGGGCCGCGCTGAGAAACTTGCGGCCGTCCCGAACGGCCTCCACATAGAGAAGGATGGCGCGCGTGGAGGCATCCGTCGCCAAATAGTCCAGCACGTCGGCGACGTCGATATCCGCGCTGTCGCCGAGCGAGACAAAGTGCGAAAAGCCAATGTCGCGCGAGCGGGACCAATCCAGCACCGCGGTGGCAAGCGCGCCGGATTGGGTGGCAAAGGCAAGCGGCCCACTCTTGAGCGGGCCCGTGGCGAAGCTGGCGTGCAGGCCGATCCGCGGCACCATCAGCCCGACGCAATTCGGCCCCAGCACGCGGAGCAGGTAAGGCCGGCTGGCGTCGAGGATGGCTTGCCGCCATGCAGCCCGCTGGCCGCCCTCCGCGGGTGGGCCCGCCGTTACCACCACCACCGCGCGTGTGCCCTTCCGGCCTAATTCCTCGACCAGCTTCGGTACGGACTCTGCCGGCGTGCAAATGACGCCCAGTTCCGGCGCCTGTGGCAGCGCAGCGACGTTGCGGTAGCAGGGCCGTCCTGCCAGTGTGTCGTACTTGGGATTGACCGGATACACGGGCCCGGCGAATCCACTCTCCATCAGGTTGGCGAGGATCGCGGCGCCGATGCTGCCGGGCCGGCGCGATGCCCCGATCACGGCGATCGACTCGGGCCGGAACAGATGCTCCAGATTGCGCGTGCTCATTGCCGCGGGCGCCGGGGCAGGTGGGCAGAGTCGGGCCGCATCTTCTCAATCCTCCTTCTCGCTGCGGATCAGAAGGACCGGCTTGTTGGACTGCCGAATCACGCCTTCCGCGACGCTGCCCATCACCAGTCGACGCACGCCGCGCCGCCCATGGGTGCCCAACACGATCAGGTCGGCGTTCCTCGCATCGGCTTCAGCGACGATGGTATCCGCGATCTTGCCGGGCGACACCGGCCGCTCGATCAGCTTCAGCTGGTGTTCGATGCCGGCTTGCGACAGACGTTGCCCGGCCTCGTTCAGCGCATGTTGCCCGTTGGCGAGGATTGCCTTCATCAGCATGTCGGGGTTGTAGTAGCCCGCATCGAAGTAGACGTCGACATTCTCGGCAATGAACAGGGCCTCGACTTCGGCTCCGCACGCTTTTGCCAGCGTGATGGCCTGGGTCAGGGCGAGGTCGGACGAACTGCTGCCGTCCACCGCCAGGACGATCTTCCTGTACATGATTGCACTCCTCCGTAGTTGGGCTGGCGCCCGGGATCCCGATGTATCGAGCTTAGCCATTTGATCGCGAACGCCGTTGACCTTAATCAACTTTGCGTCGATCAAGGTCCGATCCTGAGGACCGCCGCGCCGGCAAGGCGGCCAGCGCGCAGGTCCGACAGCGCCCGATTGGCATCGGTCAGCGCATACGGCGTGACCTGCATGTGCAGGGACACTTCGTCGGCAATGCGCATCATCGCGTGCCCGTCCGCGCGGGTCAGATTCGCCACCGAAACCAGGCGACGCTCCTGCCAGAGCAGGCTGTAGGGAAAACCAGGGATGTCGGACATATGGATCCCACCGCAGACGACCGTTCCCCCTTTGCGTACGGCGGCGAGCGCCAACGGCACCAGCGCCCCGACCGGAGCGAAGATCAGCGCGGCATCGAGCGCCACCGGCGCCACCTCATTGCTGCCGCCAGTCCACAAGGCGCCGCTTGCCTGTGCCAGCGCCTGGGCAGCGGTGTCGCCCGGACGCGTGAAGGCATAGATCTCCGCGCCTCGCGCGAGCGCAATCTGGGCCACCAGATGCGCGGCTGCGCCGAAGCCATAGATGCCGATTCTGCGCGCAGGGCCAGCCATATTGAGGGTGCGTAGCCCGATCAGGCCCGCGCACAAAAGCGGGGCGGCCTGCAGATCGTCGTAAGCCTGCGGAATCGGAAAGCAGTACGCGGCATCGGCGACGGCGTAGTGGGCGTAGCCGCCATCGCGGAGATAGCCCGTGAACTGCGGGGCGTCGCACAGATTCTCCTGGTTGTTGAGGCAGTAGTCGCAGTGCATGCAGGTGTGCCCGAGCCAAGGAACGCCGATCCTGTCTCCGGGTCGGAGACTGGTCACACCTGGGCCACAGATGTCTACGCGGCCGACGATCTCATGGCCAGGAATCAAAGCGGGCTTCGGCAGCGGCAGCTCGCCATCGACGATATGCAGATCGGTCCGGCAGACGCCGCAGGCCGATATCGCGACCCGGACCTCGCCAGGACCTGGCTCGGGAATGGGTACTTCGCGCAACTCGAGCTCGGGCGAATGGCCATCGAAGACCATGGCATGCATAGTGGTGCGAGTCGCGGTGTTCATGGCTGGTGGACTATGGATCTTGGCCATTGGGACCCGGCGCATAAGCGAGCGCAGAGGGGACGAATTGTTGCATCGCCATGGCCCCAAGTGGGATTGCTTCGCGTCGGCGTCGGCGTCCGCTTTTGGCAAGGCATCGCGGTGCCGGTACCCGCACTGTCGACTGTACGTGGCGCGGCAGAAATTTCCTTGACGTCCATCAATGAAACGATCGACGTGCCATTGCAGCAAATGCGAGAAGACGCCGTGACGCCTTGATGTGCATCAATACGGACGAGGATCCTTTCCATACAGTGAAGGCATGTAACGTCAGGAGAATCGCCATGCCTTACAGCAACATCATGGTCCACCTGGACGCCGGCCGGCGTGCGATGCATCGACTGGAGCTGGCCGCAGGCCTTGCCAGGGATCACGGTGCCAGGCTGATCGGTCTGTATGCAGGCTTCATGCCGGATCCGGCCTGGTTCTATTTGATGGAGGGCGCCGGAATCGTGCTGGAAGCCGACCGCAGGCGCAGGCAGGAAATCAGAGAGGTGGTGCGGCGCCAGTTCGAGGCGTGCATGCACGCTTTTGGACTGGAGCGTGCGCAATGGCGGGTCGTGGAAGGGGTGCTGCCGTCTGCAGTAGTGCGCGAAACGCGCGAGGCCGACTTGATTGTCGCAGGTCAGTACGATTCGGAGGACCCGGGCAGCTATGTAGCACCGCAGTTCGTCGAGTCGCTCGTACTGGAGTCTGGGCGCCCCGTGCTTGTCGTTCCTTACGCGGGGACGTTCGAGACGGTCGGGCGCAGAGCGGTGCTGGCATGGAACGGCAGCGGGCAATCGGCCCGTGCCCTGCACGACGCCGTGCCATTGCTGGCCGGGGGTGCCGTGACGGTGATCAGTGTCGAGGAAGAACTCAGACCACCGCACGTGGACGCCAGCCCGGTCGAACAGGCCCTGACAGCGCTGGGCGACCATGGCATTCAGGCGCGCGCCGAGTCTGCCCTTTGTGACGACGATATGGCGGTGGCGGAATTCCTGCTGTCGCGAACGGCGGACTGCGGAGCCGACATGATCGTGATGGGCGCATATGGGCGCGGCAGACTGCGCGAGATGGTGCTCGGTGGCGTCACGCGGACCATGCTCGCGGCGATGACCGTACCGGTGCTGATGTCCCACTGACCGGCAATGAGCATCTGCACGCAGATCGATTTCGACCCGCTTCTCAGAGGGGCGGGCACAGAGGATTCAGGACATGCGTTTGCAATTCTTGGGAGCGACGGATACGGTCACCGGGTCGCGATTCGTACTCGATACAGGACGGTCGCGCGTGATGGTCGATTGCGGATTGTTTCAAGGCTACAAGGCGCTGCGTCTGCGTAACTGGGACCGGTTGCCGGTGGAGCCGTCGAGCCTCGACGCCGTTGTACTGACGCACGCGCATCTGGACCACAGCGGCTACGTGCCGCTACTGGTCAAGAACGGCTTTCGGGGGCGCGTCTACTGCACCGCTGGGACGGCGCAATTGTGCGGCATCCTGTGGCCGGACAGTGCACATCTGGCCGAGGAGGACGCCGCTTATGCAAATCGCAAGCACTTCTCGCGGCACCAACCGGCGTTGCCGTTGTATCAGACAGCCGATGTCGCCCGGGCGCTTCGCCGGCTCGAATTGGTCTCCTTTCATCAACGGCGCCGCGTGACCGATGACATTGATGTCGAGTTTTCACGCGCCGGCCATATCATCGGCTCGGCTGTCGTCACGCTCCATGTCAACGGTCGTCGAATCGTCTTCTCGGGGGACCTTGGCAGACAGCAGGATCTGGTGATGCGACCGCCTGAACCGATCGAACACGCCGATGTCCTCCTCGTCGAATCGACGTACGGGAACAGGGCACATCCCTCGGACGATCCTCGCGACACATTCGGAGAGGCTGTCACGCGGACTGTCGAACGTGGCGGCACGGTTATAGTCCCCGCGTTCGCGGTCGGACGCACGCAGACGATTTTGTATTGCCTGAAGTGGCTGCGTGATCAGGGCCGATTGCCATTCGTGCCGGTGTACCTGAATAGCCCGCTGGCCATCAATGCGACCAAGATATTCGCATTGCATCCCGAGGATCTCCGGCTGGACAGAGATCAGATTGCTTCCGCCTGCGAGCTGCCGATCCTCGTAAAGAGCACCGATGAGTCGATCGCGCTGAACAAGAGTCGGGCGCCGAAGATCATCATCGCGGGCAGCGGCATGGCGACCGGCGGGCGCGTGGTCCACCATATCGAGCACTTCGGAGGCGACGCGCGCAATTCGATCCTGTTGTGTGGCTTTCAGGCTGCCGGCACAAGAGGCGCTGCTTTGGCCGAAGGCGCACGGTCGCTGCGGATTCACGGCCGCGACGTGGCAATTGAAGCCGAAGTCGTCGAGATCGAGAACCTGTCCGCGCACGCCGACGCAGAAGAGTTGCTGGGATGGCTGGGAACATTCGCCGCGCCACCGCCAAACACGTTTATTGTCCATGGCGAACCGCCGGCTGCAGATGCCTTGCGTCAGCAAATCGAGCGGCGGTTGCGGTGGCACGTGACGATGCCGGAGTATCGGGAATCGTATGACCTGGGATAGGAGGCATCGCGCAGCGAAGCGCGGCCATCATTGAAGGAGAGCAGCCATGGAAGAAGTCCTGATTGTCTACTACTCCCGTACTGGCACTACCCGCCAGGCGGCCCAACAGCTCGCTGCAATGACCGGGTGGCCACTTGCCGAGGTGGTCGACGAGTCGGGCCGTGCCGGCTGGGTCGGTGACCTGAGGTGCATGCTTGATGTCCTGCTGCGGCGGCGTCCGGCCTACGGCTATCAGGGGCCGGGCTTTGCCAGCACTGAACATCTCGTCGTCATGGCTCCGGTTTGGCTTGGCCGGCTTGCTGCGCCGATGCGAGCCTTCCTGTGCGACCGTGGGACGCTGGCCAATGGCGTATCGGCTGTTATCGTGATGGCCTCGCGCGGCGGCCTGAGTGCCGGCGAGGAGATTGGGCGCATAGTGGGACGCGCTCCGCGTCCCATGTTGACCTTACGGCAGCGCGACGTGCAGAGCGGAGCGGCAGCCGGGGCGCTGGAAGGCTTCGTGGCCGACTGGAACACCGAGCAGCGAGGTCAGGGCGCGCCTAACCGGCAAGCATGGCTTTCGCCGCGCGAAGCATGATCGACCGAAGTAGCGACGTGCCGCCGTAGTGCCGCAAAAAATTCTACAGGCAATCTACAGGCGATCAAGGCGGTCCTTGTCAGTCAGTGTCACCTGCTTTCCCTTGACGGAGATCAGGCGGTCTTGCTGCAAGCGCGAGAATGTCCGGCTCACCGTTTCGAGCGTCATGCCAAGATAGCTGCCGATCTCCGCCCGCGTCATGCGCAGCCGCAAGTCGGTACCGGAGTACCCATGGGATTGCATACGCGAAGCAAAGTTGAGCAGGAACGAGGCTAGCCGCTGCTCCGCGCTCATGTCCGCCAGCATTACCATCATGCCGGACTCCCGCACGATTTCCGCGCTGAAGAGGCGATGAACATATTGTTGCAGGGACCTGACTTCCCGACACAATGCCTCCAGGGCATGGAAAGGAATGACGCACACCGTGCTGTCTTCCAGCGCGACGGCGTCGGACGGATGATGGTTGGTACAGATTCCGTCCAGGCCAATGGTCTCTCCCGCATGATGAAACCCCGTGACGTGATCACGGCCGTTCCATTGCATCACGACTGTCTTGAAAGATCCGGACCGGACGGCATAGACGTTCTGGAAGGCGTCTCCGGCCCGAAAGAGGTATTCGCCCCGGCGGACGCTTCGCCAGGTCTGCACGACGGTGGTCAACCTCGGTAGCGAATGATCGTCGACGCATGAGGCGACACAAGCGTGGTCCCTTTGCGGACAGTGCGTGCACTGGGCCATCGCGCGTTCGCCGGCCAGCGCGGTAGCCATCGACCCAGAAGAGCGGTCATCACGTATAGGCAATTCCGGATGCCGCGGGATGTCGGTCGTCGATTCCCTCGTTGCTATCGCATTGAACACGTGAATCTCCTTGGGTGGATAGTCGCAATTCTCGATCTACTTGCTTCGGTGCCGCAGCGGACGCTATGCAATGGGCGGTGTCGCTATCAAAGGTGTTTGACGCACCTCGTCATCCGAGCGGCTGGCTTTTCCCAGCCGTTGCAGGCAATTCATCAACTCCGCGAACTGCAGCGTCATGTCCAAGCAGTAATCTGCGCCGGCCTCCAAGTACCGTTGCCGGCTCTGCCATGCACAGCCATGCGCCAGTAACAGTACGATGGCCGTCCGTGCTGCTTCACGGAGGCTTTGCAGCCGATGCAAGGCATCGCGGTGGCCCGCGCCGATGTCCAGGACAACGATGTCCGGCTGCACCGCTTCGACGGCCGCAATCGTCCGGGACGAATAGCGGCCGACGCCGATGCAAGCGACGTTGGGGATACGCCGGAACAATCTAAGCAGGCGTGCTGCGACCCATTGGCCTTCATGGACCAGGTAGATGGTCAGCGGACGTGGAAGCGGGGCCGTGTTCATGAGCTTCAGTATGGAAGGTCCCTTAAGCGGTAGAAAGCAGGCTTGGCTGAGATTGACGTCAGCACGACGTCCGGACTTGTCAGGGAATGCTGACAGGGGACTTCCGCCATTCCGGTGGACGAGGTCGCCTGTCTGGGCCTGCGTTTGTGCCCAGTTCGGCGCGATTGGATTAAGATTCACGAAGCGACGCCTTCAGGCGGTGTGGCCGGCAGAAGACGGCAGTGGCCAGCCGGTTGCCACGATCGGGAGCCCGGCTAGACGACAACAGATGGGGTAGATATGCGCGGCGAACAGTCTTCCGGTGCTTCCCCTCGACCCAGTCAGCATTCGATCGCATGCCATGCAGACCGCTCGGAATGGGTAGGGGGGCTGGCAGTCGCCCTGACCGTTGCGGCGGCGTTCTCGCTTGTGCTTGCCGCTACCGGATCGCGAATTATCATGCCGCTTGTTCCCGTCTTCGGTTTGCTTGCAGGCGCGGTATTGGCGGTTTACTGGGTGCGACTTCGCCGCATGCGGGACGTGTCCACCGCGAATCTGGCTCGCATCCGGGAGAGCGAAGAGCGGCTCGCCGGCATCATTCGATCGTCGATGGAAGCCATTATTACCGTCGACAGTGATCAGCGTATTGTCCTGTTCAACCCGATGGCCGAATCGCTGTTTCGTTGCAACGCGGGCAATGCCATCGGCCGTCCCCTTGGCGATTTCATTCCGCCACGGTACCGCGATGCACATGAGGAACACGTCCGTCGTTTCGGTATCACCGGCGTTTCCGAACGACAGATGGGGCGACAACGTGCCCTCTATGCGCTGCGCAGCGATGGCACCGAATTTCCGATCGAAGCCTCGATCTCGCAGACGGTCGACCGGGCCGGCAAGTTGTACACGGTGATGCTGCGCGATATCACCGAGCGTGTCAGAGCCGAACAGGCTTTGCGTCAGTCCCGGGAGGAATTGCAGCAGCTGTCCGACAGTGTGCTGACCGCACGTGAAGAAGAGAAGCGGCGCATTGCACGCGAGCTGCATGATGACCTCGGCCAGAGGTTGAGCGCATTGAAGATGGACCTGGCCATGCTGGGCGCCGATCTGGAGGAGGGCGGTGCCCCGCAGGCGGCATTGAGGCAGGTCGGCGCCATGCATCAAGTCATCGACGAGACGGTGGCTTCGGTACGGCGGATCGCCTCAGACTTGCGCCCAGCGCTGCTCGACGAGCTCGGTCCGGCCGCGGCGTTGAATTGGCTGGGCAAGAACACGGCCGAACGCTACGGCATTTCGGTCAGCGTGACCGCCAGTGAGAATATCGATCTTGCCGAGCAGGCTGCGGTCGCCGTCTTTCGCATTGTCCAGGAGGCACTGAACAACGTGGTACGGCATTCGCGCGCATCGGATGTGGAGATCCGCTTTGAACTCGTCGACGGGCAATACGAGCTGGTGGTGCAGGACAACGGTATCGGCTGGGACGGCCGCACGGCGCCATCTACCGAAGGAAGATCGATGGGGCTCGTAGGGGTGCGCGAGCGCGCGCGCCTGCTCGGCGGCGCTGCAACAATGGAGTATCGACCGGGCGGCGGCTTCCGACTGGCTGTTCGTTTCCCGCAGTCGGACGTGATCCCGAGCGGGGGGAAACAATGATCAAGGTCTTCATCGCGGACGACCATGCCGTCGTACGAGACGGCGTCCGGCACATTCTTGAACGGTCCGGTGGTTTCGAGGTCGTGGCGGAAGCCGAAGATGGGACGCAGGTGTGCAGCCAGCTGCGGCAACACCGCAGTGATGTGATTGTGCTCGATCTGTCCATGCCAGGGCGCAGTGGGCTGGAGCTGATCAAGCAGATTCGGACGGAGTTTCCTGGGCTGCGGATACTGGTGCTGACGATGCATGCCGAGGAAGAGTACGTGCGCAGGGCTTTCCGAGCCGGCGCGTCCGGCTATCTCACCAAGGAAAGCGCCGCCACGGAATTGGTCGCCGCAACCGGCAAGGTCGCATCCGGTGGCACCTACGTCAGCCAGGCGATCGGGGAAAAGCTTGCCACCGGGCTTCAGGGCGGGACGGAGCAATTGCCCCATCTCTCTCTATCGGATCGCGAGATGGAGGTGTTCCGAAGACTGGTTCTGGGAGAAACGGTCTCGGCGATCGCCGCCGGCCTGTGTGTCAGTGCGAAGACGATCAGCACGTACAAGATGCGTCTGATGGAGAAGCTCGGCTTGCCAAACGAGGCGGCGTTGGTTCGGTATGCAATTCGACATGGCTTGTTTGGCGACGATGCCACGCTGTGAAGCCTGTGCGGCAACGAGGGCCCGTTACCCGGCGGTTACCGAGACGACGGCGCTTGGCGTGGGATAGTAGTCTCAAGCCAGTCGGTGCAGAGTGAGACAGCTTGGGACAGTTCAGCCGGCTGGTCAAAGGTTCCCCCCAGTGTTCGCACCAGCGACGACCGGCTGCACTGACAGTCAGCCGACCCGTCGCCACGGTTTGGCGCGGTGGTGTCCGAGCTGTTGCCTCCGACAATAGCCAACGCAGGAATAGGGCAGGCATCCTGATTCGCGCTCCTGGCCAGGTCTCGCGGACCGCGCAGGGTCACCAAGGCGCAGAACGTAGCATGACCGGCCACCGCCATCGTCGCCTCTGACGCCAGCTCGCCTGCTGCTACACATACCAGAGGTATCGGACCGCACGGCGCCTCGGATTCAAGCCATTCCGCGACGCGGGCAACGCGGTGCACGAGATCCGTATGTCTGTGGAAAGTGTCGGCCGAGTGGCGGTGACGGTGAGGGGCAATGTCGATCAAGGCAGTTGCGTACCCCAGCTTCCACAGCTTGCGGCAGAAGTAGTTCGCCGATGCGATGCGCGATGAGGCTTTGCCTGCGTACAGCATCACGACGAGCGCTCTCGGCAGGGAAGGGCGATCAATGACGATTCGCAAACGCTCCCCTGCCGCCTGGAGCGTTTCCACTCGGCACATATCCTCCTGGTCGTACACGCGACGGTTCGATGGTCCAGTGCTGCCACGGGTTCGATGTCGCTGCGGTACAAGGGTTGTCTGCATGGATGTCTCCTTGGGGTCGTGTGGCTGCCACGGACACAGGTGGCCTGCTCCGGCAGCATTGGCGCTGCAAGGTCCGGTCAGACAATAGCGGCAAGAGAAGCCAGGGAGCTTGATGCAAATCAATAGCTGGACGGTGCGCGCTCATATGCTTGTCTCACGCGCATTTACAAGTGGCGAAGGGGCATGATCATGTACAAACGAATTCTGGTAGCGGTGGATGGCAGCGAATTGTCCCGATTGGCAGTAATGCAGGCAGCCCGTCTTGCGCAGAGCTGCGGCGCGATAGTCCAGGCCTTGTATGTTGTCGACAGTACCGATATCTACTACGGCATAGGCCCATACGATCCGGGCGGCGTCACCGAGGCGTTGCTGACTTACGGGGAAGCGGTTCTGCAGGACGCCGCGGCGTCGCTGGCGGGGGCCGGTGTAGAGCATTGTACGAAGCTGCGAAAAACCTCGGTGGCGCCCGGAAGGGTGGCGGCGACGATCGAGCTCGAGGCGCAAGAGTGGAATGCGGACCTGATTGTCATGGGCACGCATGGTCGAAGGGGGATGCAGCGATTGCTGATGGGCAGCGTGGCGCAGGGTGTGGTCCATCGCTCGACGCGTCCGGTCCTGCTGGTTCGCCATCCGGCTCAGCGTGCTGACAAATCGGAGCCGGCCACGGTATCAACTTCGAACGACGCACACTAGGGGCGTACGCCGGAATGGCTCTGATGGCCAAGAGGAATGAGAGGGCCCGACCGGGTCTTCACCGGATGCGGTCGGGTTATGCCCTTGGAGCGGAGGCATCCGCGCCGCCAGCCCCAGCTGTCCCTCGCTTCCCGGCAATCGGCTGAATAATTGAGCCGCTGCTCACGAGCCCCGCTGTGTCGGAGCCGGATCCAGTTTCCGCTGTACTGTCCTAAGGAATAGCCCCATGACGATCGACTGGAGTGCCTTCACTCCATTGGCTTCGCTGGCGGGCGGCATAATCATCGGCATCGCCGCCGCCATGTTCGTTCTGCTAAATGGCCGGATCGCCGGCATCAGCGGCGTGCTTGGCGGACTGCTCACGCCGGTGCGCGGCGATGTCGCCTGGCGCGTGGCATTCATTGCCGGACTCATGGGCGCTCCACTCATGTACGGAGTATTCGCGCAGCTGCCGATGCCGCGAATCGACGCCGGCTTCGGCACACTGACCGTGGCAGGACTGCTCGTGGGGGTAGGCGCGCGTTACGGGGCGGGATGCACGAGCGGGCACGGCGTGTGCGGCATCTCGCGCCTCTCGGCGCGCTCGCTGGTGGCCACTCTCACCTTCATGGCGTCCGGATTCGTTACCGTCTTCGTCGCCCGCCATCTGCTTGACGCTTGAGAGGAAACGATGCCTGGGTTCTTTGCACTTCTGGCTGGCGTTGTTTTCGGCATCGGCCTGATTATTTCGGGTATGGCGAATCCAGCCAAGGTCCTGGCATTCCTGGACCTGGCCGGTAACTGGGACCCATCGCTTGCTTTTGTCATGGCCGGTGCCATCCTGGTCGGCGTTGTCGCCTTCGCCGTGGCTCGCCGGCGCAGGGCCTCGCTGCTCGGACTGCCAATGCGAATGCCGACGGCCACCGTCGTCGACCGACGTCTCGTGGGAGGCAGCCTGCTGTTTGGCATCGGCTGGGGCCTCGCAGGTTTCTGCCCGGGACCGGCCCTGGTCGCCTTGGGCATGCGCGACTACAAGGCGGTTGTATTCGTGGTCGCGATGCTCGTCGGAATGGGGCTATTCGAGCTTCTGGAGCGGGGAAGGAGGCGTAGCTGAATTCGTGCCGGCAATACATAGCCTCTCACGGAGAGTCGGCGGTTTCGGTGATATCGGTGTAAATCCATCGGCGCGTTCGCGTCTCGTCCGGCAAGAAGGGGCTTGCTCTGCGATAGCTGAGTGTCGGATATGCGGGGACGGATGGGGAAAGGACTGTGCCACGAGCTCCGGAATCTTCGCGACGGGATCCAACGCCGCCTGCCCATGGCCCAGATGACCGCCATGGGCTTGGCATGGGCCAGCAAGGATGCTGCGCGGCGTCTACGGTATCCACTCTTGCGCAATCGGCCGCGGCCGATCGCTGGAACTGGCACGTACGCTGTCAGTCAATGCGCTGGTGGTTATGGAGATCTTCCACCTGTCCTTTATCCGGAATTTCTGCACAACCTCGTTGAACTGGAAGGCGGTGCGCGGCAGGAGGGTGGTATGGGGCCTGGTAGATATTCGACGAACGTCCTTCGCGATCACGGCTCAGCGCACGAGGGCTACTTGTTCGGCCTCGCATGACGCTTCAAGAGCCGCGATAAAAGCCCCCGCACCGACGTGACTGCCGCCGCCGATCCTCCGGGTTTCCCGATGGCGCCTCACTGGCCGCGGAAGTGCCTGGCGTGGGGCCTTCGAAATTGTTGCTGGGATAAACTACACACATGAAACCCAGCACAACGCAATCGACACCGGACACCGCCAGCCTTCCGTCTGCCAGTTCGCCGAGCCCGCGCGACATGGAGGCGTTGCCAAGCTACCCTGTGCCTGCGCCACAACTTGCGGCAGCGCCTCCGCAGAAGGCGAGGGCAGCATTGCCTGGTTCGACAGCGCTAGCGGTGACTCGGGCGCTCGGGGATCTGCCGTATCTCAAACAGCTGTCGGCACTGCAAGACTCAAACCTGTTCAAGATGAATCGAGCTATAGAAGATTCGCTTCGCTTGAGCGCGATAGGAGCGCTGCAGAACTCTCATGCAATGGCAGCGGTTAGGGCGTTTGAAGATTCCACGGCCATCAATGCAATGGCGAAGTGGCAGAACTCATCCATGTTGGCGGCGATTCGGAACCTGGAGGACTCCGCTCTCTTCAAGGCGCTGGCAAAGTGGCAAGACTCCTCCCTGATGGCAGCGATGCGGACGGTTGAGAGCTCGCCGTTCTTGAAGACGGTGGCGAAGTGGCAGGCTTCATCTGCCTTTGCGGCGACGCACAGATCGGAAGACTCTCCCTTCTTCGCGGCGATGACGGCTATAAAGGAGTCGCCCGCGCTAAATGCGCTGGAAACTCTTCAAGGTTCACCGCTCTTCAAGGCGATGGCGGCGCTAGAGGACTCGCCCACGCTGGCGATGATGCGTACGCTTAAGGACTCGCCCGTTTTCAAGGCATTCAGCGGCATGCCGACACAGGCGGGCCAAGGCGTGCAATGGGACAGCATCGCTCGGACCCTGGTCGACAATGATCTATTCCAAACGATCGCAACGGCAGACAAACAGCGATTGGAGGCGCTATTCAGCCAAGCGGAAACCAACCTGCCGCGGTTTCATGAGGTTGCGAGTGTAGCAACTGGGCGGGGCGCATTTACAAAGGGGGACGCATCGGAGGTCGCGGAGGAGCTGCGTCTTGCGCTGTCCGCGGGCCCGTCATCCAAGCCCCTATCAGCAGGCGCGCTACTCTATCTCGCTCGGCTGATCATGTGCCTTTGGATGGTTTATCAAGCGGTCGCTCAGTGGCCTGCCTTCCAGGCGGGTGCCTGTGACTTACAGGCCCGCTTGCTGACACCGGAGGCACGCCAGAACATTCGCAAATTCACCAAGGGCTTGATTTGCGAGATTCCGCGCGAAACACTTAGGAGCATGCGCTATGTCGACCGTGCTGGCGTGCCGCTGTACCTACGGCCGGCGGTGCGTTCTCAAGTCGTAGCGAGACTACCTAAAGGCACGGTACTTATCGTGTTGGATGATACCGACCGAAACTGGCTGTACGTTCAGTTTAGCCAGGATGACGTTGAAGCGGACGGGTGGGTCTCACGAAAGTTCGTCCGCCGCTTTGTCGAGTAGAAGCGCGTAAATTTTTTTGTGATGGCGTGCATTCCTTCGTCGAACAAGTACATATGTTGCCGTCGCCACGACTGGACGGCTCGAAGCACGTCGAAAACGAGGTTGAGCCGCATACGTCGTCGTGTGTGAATCTCTTAGGCAGGCAGCACATGTGACGAGCTGTCTCTGATTCACACTAGAGAGGCCTAGGTCTGCAATGGGCTACGCCTCATGCTCAAGAATGAGCTCGTGTCGCTCTATGGCCCCGTCTTGCGCTCTGATAAGCAAGACATTTCCTTGCAGGACATGCTCGGTCTCATCGTCACGACTGGTGTCCAGTCTGCTGGAAGCGACGCGGAGTGTGCCGAGCAAGGGGCCGCCATAGTCGAAAAACTTCAGCGTGTTTCCCTGGATGGTCACTAAGTTCCCTGCACCGTTTGCAAGGCGTATGGAGTACGTTCCGGCTTCAAAAGCAGGTTCCATTGCTGTCATTCCTTAGTTGAAGGAATCGACACTAACACAACCACCTTCTTGTCCAACATGTCGGCGTGCCCAATGAGTGCCAACACCCGATGCTTCTCCCAGGCTCGCGAACAAGTCGGTCGACATTCCGGCGCCGGTTGACGTCGGCAACCGTCATTGAAGGCTTTCATGACGTTGCGCTTGCCGTGTCGAGTTAGGTGGCCTGCGTTGTTGTGGTTTTATTACGATAAGTATCCTTATCGTAATAGCGGTTTCGTTGCGCTAAACTGGCGCCCATGAAATCGCGCCTGACCCTAACTAACTCCGCATCTGCCGCCAGCGCCGGTATGGATACGGCCTCGGCCGACGCCTCCACGGCATTCCCCGATGCCGCCTCCCTGGCCGCGCTGCGGGCCTGGCATGCCGGCCTGAGCTCCCGACAAGCCGTGGCGCAATACCTGGGGCAGGAGAGGGCGCGCGGCCAATCCTCGCGCGCCGTGCTGAGCCGCATTCGCCGCCGGCTTGCCTTACTGGCACGCGAGCGCGGCCGCGAAGATCTGGCCGCGTTGTTCGAGATGCCGGCGTCAGCGCGGGGGGCGCAGGGCAGGGCGGCCGACCGTGCTATCGAGGTCCTGCGCACGCTGCCCACGCCACAGCCAGCGATCACCGACGACATCGGCCGCTGGCTGCCGGCGCGCGCGGTCGCCGCCTTGCGCGCCCACGGCATCGAGACGCTGGCGGCGCTGACAGTGCGCGTGCCCCGGCGCCGACGCTGGTGGGAAGCCATTCCGAGGCTGGGCGCTACCGGTGCCAGACAGATCGAGGCGTTCTTCGCCGCCCACCCGGACCTGACCGAGCGGGCCCGCGCGCTGATCGTGCAGGAGCGGCGCAGCAGCGTCGTGCCGTGGGAGCAGCTACGCTTGCCCCATCAGGTCGACGGATCCGAAGGGCGCTTTCGCGCCCCGCGCGCGACGTGCACCTTGACCGCGGACAACGACTACGAGGCGGTGCAGGCCTGGCTGGCGCTGCACGAGTCGCCGGCCACTCATCGCACCTATCGCAAGGAAGCGGAACGGCTCATCCTGTGGGCCATCGTCGAGCGTCAGCGGCCGCTGTCGTCGTTGACCACCGAAGACGCCGTGGCCTACCGCGCCTTCCTGCGGCGGCCCATGCCACGAGAGCGGTGGGTCGGGCCGCCACGCCCGCGCTCGTCGCCCGACTGGCGGCCGTTCACCGGTGCGCTGGCCGCACGCTCGGTCGCCCATGCGCTGTCCATCCTTGGGGCGATGTTCCGCTGGCTGGTCGAGCAACGCTACGTGCTGGCCAATCCCTTCGCCGGCATCAAGGTGCGCGGCGGCGGCCGCACCGCGGCGCTGGACAATTCGCGCGCCTTTACCGACGGTGAATGGAAGTTGGTGCGGACCATTGCCGACGGGCTTGAATGGTCCCACGGCTGGGAGGCCGCCGCGGCGCAGCGCCTGCGCTTCGTGCTGGATTTTGCCTATGCGACGGGGCTGCGGCCCAGCGAACTGGTAGGCGTCACGCTCGGGAATGTTCTGGTCGACCCGGAAGGCGATGAATGGCTCGAGCTGACCGGGAAGGGCGGGCGCATCGGCAAGGTGGCCTTGCCGCCGTTGGCCCGGCGCGCCTTGGAGCGCTACCTGACGGAACGCGGGCTTCCCATCAGTCGGCGTTTGTGGCGTCCAGAGGTTCGCTTGGTCGGTGATCTGGGCGGCGAGCCCGAGATCGGCATCTCCAGCACGCGGCTATGGCATGTGGTGAAGCGGTTCTTCAAGCTGGCTGCGGATGTCATTGGTGCGGGCCATCCCGCGGCGGCGGACAAGCTGCGCCGCGCCAGCCCACACTGGATGCGCCATACGCACGCCACACACGCGCTAGGAAGCGGCGCGGAACTGACCATCGTTCGAGACAACCTGCGGCATGCGTCCGTGTCGACGACGTCGGTCTACCTGCATAGCGATGAAGTCAAACGGGCCCGGCAGATCGGAGAGGCATTTGGGGCCTAAATGACACCAGCAAGGGCGCCCATAGCGGGCTGTACGGACGAAAAAGGGAGGCTCCTGCCCTTGCTGGCTGTGATAACGTGACGCCCGGCTCACGGGGCTGGTCCTAGTTATGATGCCTTGTGAGGCTATTACAACACGGGTCAAAGAATGAAATCGGATCACAGGCTTATTTTCGGGTGTTTGGCACTCTCGCTCGCGGCATGCGCGCATACGGGCGGGTCGACCTGGCAAAAGGATGGCGCGACCCAGGAAGATTTCGACAAGGCAGTGGCGCACTGCGACTTCGAGTCCAAGAAGGCGGTCAACAGCTATGACCGGTCCTATCAGACCATCGTAGGCTCCGTGCTGGACATGCGAGAGCGGCGTATTGAAGTGGCGCACGCATGTATGCGGGCACAGGGCTGGCGGCTTATCGGTAAGTAGCCAAACGAGGTCCAGCGACGCGCACCATCGAGGCGCTCTTCGCCGCGCATCCCGAGTTGACCGAGCGGGCCCGCGCGCTGATCGTGCAGGGGCGGTGCAACAGCGCCTGCATAGCGATGAAGTCAAACGGGCCCGGCAGATCGGAGAGGCATTTGCGGCCTAAATTTTCGCACACATGGCTCACGCACCAGCCAAGACAGTAATTGCACGCCCTGTGACCAGGGCTCCGCCGAAGATTCCATGTCCGCCTCCGGAATTGTCTGCCACGCCACGGCAGTGTCCTAAAGTAACTCTGCGTCACTTTACACGGCTAGCAAAGAGGCCGACAACTCGGATAGGGGTATCTCGCAGGCGGGGGCGCGAGCACGTGCAAACGGTAGAGAGAGCACACGGCGCTCCCGGCATAGTCGCCGGCTGTGCCGTCATCGAAACTGCCAGCATCAGAAAGGTGAGCACCTGGTGGCGGGTAACAAATTTATGCAAGAACGGGTAACAAATTTCTGCAAATTAACGAGCCGGCCAGGAGCGCGCGGCCGCAGGGATATCTGCCATTTAACATAACAAACATTATCGGCGGCACGGGTGTTGGCCGTTTTTTCTAATGTCGTACTTGGGACAAATTCAAATGTCGCACTTGCCCGATCCTGCCAAGCTGGCCGCCCTGGAGCCTTGTTGGG
>Ga0065721_10004285_pt1 | contig 32495 bp, 32 predicted proteins | sample Mesricmetagenome_FD_59108 | JGI IMG/M metagenome (GOLD analysis project Ga0065721, IMG submission 59108) | Mesophilic microbial community from rice straw/compost enrichment Sample: eDNA_1 v2 (version 2) | ecosystem: Engineered > Solid waste > Grass > Composting > Bioreactor | place: USA: Davis... | reverse complement strand
GCCGGTGCCGTATTCCTGGCCGGCGATGACGATGAGCGGCGTGCCGTTGGCCATGTGCTTCACGGCGGCGCGGGCGGGGCCGTGAAGGCTGGCGGCTGCGGCGCGGGCGTCGGGGCGCTGGTGATCACGGGCTTGGGTGCCGGCGTCGGCTTGAGCTTGGGCGGCTCGCGCTTCACCGGCGCCGGCACCGGGGGCGGCGGCGCGGGGACGGGCGCGGGCGGGGCGATGAAGTTGACCGTCAGCGGAATCACCTCGGCAACGGCTTCGCGCACCGGCTCCAGCTGCAGCAAGCCCCAGCCCAGCGCCACGTGTGCCGCCAGCATCCCCGCACCCAGCGCGCGGCGGGCGTTGGGCGTCATCGGCTCGGGGTGGCCGGCAGGCAGGGGCGGCAAATTCATCGAGGGCTCCGCGGTCGCTTCAGACCAAGGTCACAAACTGTGTGAGGGGATTCTAAACAAGAATTATTCTCAATCAAACGAAATCTTGAGTTTTCTTAAGCAAGCTGTGGCATGCAGGCGACTCGCGCGGGCACAGCGAGGCCGCGGCCGTGGCTATGCTTGGCCGCATGAAACTGCTGGTTCGTTGGCTGTTGCTGGCCGCCGCGCTGTTGCTGGTGGCCTATCTCTACCCGGGCGTATCGGTGGCGAGCTTCGGCACCGCGATGGTCGCGGCGCTGGTGCTGGGGCTGCTCAACACGGTGGTGAGGCCGCTGCTGGTGCTGCTGACGCTGCCGGTGACGCTGCTGACGCTGGGGCTGTTCCTGTTCGTCATCAACGCCGTGATGTTCTGGTTCGCGGCCTCGATGCTGGACGGTTTCAGCGTCAACGGCTTCGTCGCGGCGCTGATCGGCTCGCTGATCTACAGCGCCTGCGGCATGGTCATCGACTCGGCGATGGAGTCGGTCTTCGGCGCCTGAAGCTTCATTCCGTTCGCCCTGAGCTTGTCGAAGGGCTCGCGGGCCGGTGGGCCTACAGGGCTTGGGCGGGCTCGGCCCGAACGGAATGCCTTCTCAAAGAGCGCTGGCGCTCAGCGCTGGTTGCGCATCTCATCGGCCAGTTCGCGCCGGCGCGCCTCCATCTCGCGCAGCCGCGCGTCGATGATGGAAGCCTCAATGAAGTCCGACGCTGCGCCGCTGCGCGCGAGCTGCTGGCCGGCGCGCAGCCGGTCCACCGCGCCGGGGATGTCGCCCAGCGCCGCGCGCGATTCGGCTTCCGCGCGCACCGCGCGCAGCTTCAGGCCGAGCTGGTCCGCGCACTGCGCCAGCAGCTGCCAGGCCCCGGCGTCCTCTCGCCGCTCAGCCACCCAGGTCTGCAGCGCCTCGGTGCTGCGCCGCAGTGATTCGGTACCCGCGCCGGCCCGCGCCGCGGCCAGCGCGGTCTGCGCATGCCACAGCAGCAGCGGGCGCGAGATGCCGCTGTCGGGCAGCGCCTGCATGCGCTGCTGCGCCGCGCGCGCGTCGCCTCGCGCCAGCAGCGACTGCACGCGCAGCAACTGCAGCCACTGCGCCGCGTCACCGCCACGCGCGGCCGCTGGCGCCTCGCGCTGCAGCAGCGTGTCGGCCGCGGCCAGCGCGACATCGGCGGGCTCGAACTCGCGCAGCAGCGTGGAGGCCAGCGCCTGCGCGTACAGCGCGCCCAGCTGCTCGGCCGCGCCCGCGTTCGGGCCGGCCTGCTGGGCCTGGTTGCGGCGCAGCGCCTGCACGGTGGTGTCCATCAGCACGCGCGCACGCGCCTGCGCCAGCGTGTGCTCGATGGCGCCATCGGGCGGGACGTTCCTAGCGGCATGCGAATCGGCCTGCACGCGGGCGCGGGCCTCGCCGATGCGCTCGGTGGTCAGCGGGTGCGAGCGCAGGTAGGGATAGTTGTTGCTGTCGTTGAGCCGGTTGGCGTGCTCCAGCTTCTCGAACATGCCCGCCACGCCGGCACTGGCATAGCCGGCGTCGCTGTGCACGCCGTAGCCGACGCGGTCGGCCTCGCGCTCCATGTCGCGCGAGTAGTTGAGCTGTCCCTGCACCATGGCGGCCTGTCCGCCCACCACGGCCGCCTGCGCCACGGCCGCGTTGCCGGTGCGGCTGGCGGCCAGCACGCCCAGGATCATGGCCGCCATGCCCACCATCGACTGGCGCGAGGAGCTGCTGATGCTGCGCGCGATGTGGCGCTGCGTGACGTGCGAGAGCTCGTGCGCCAGCACCGCCGCGAGTTCGTCACGGCTGGCGGTCATGGCGATGAGCCCCAGGTGCACGCCCACGTGCCCGCCGGGCAGCGCAAAGGCGTTGACGCTGCGGTCCAGCACCAGGAACACCTCCCAGCCGAAGGCGTTGGCCGTGTCGGCGCCGATCTCGCCGCGTCGGCGCGCCGAGCCCACCAGCGGCTGCCACAGCGACTGCACGTAGTCCAGCAGAAGCGCGTCGTCGAGGTAGGCCGGGTCGCGGCGGACCTCGCGCATGATCTGCTCGCCCAGGCGGCGCTCGGTATCGACGCTGAACTCGCCCGAGACCGAATCGCCCAGCGCGGGCAGGGCCGAAGGCGAGGAGGGCGAGGTCTGCGCCCGCGGCGCGGCGGCTGGCAGCGCGGCCAGCGCCAGGCCGGCAACGAGGGCAGAGGCGGCAAGGGAGTGCTTCAAGGTCGCTGGAGGGGGCTGCAAAACGGCTGGCTATGATCGCACCGCGCTTTTGCTGCCAGGTTTCTCGCCATGAACAACCCGCTCACCCACTTCGACAGCCAGGGCCAAGCCCACATGGTGGACGTCTCGGCCAAGGTCGCCACGCACCGCGTGGCGCGCGCCAGCGGCAGCATCCGCATGCTGCCCGAGACGCTGGCGCTGATCCGCGAGGGCACGACCAAGAAGGGCGACGTGCTGGGCATCGCCCGCATCGCCGCGATCCAGGCCGCCAAGCGCACATCGGACCTGATCCCTCTGTGCCACCCGCTGCCGCTCACGCGCGTGGCGGTGGAGCTCGATATCGACGAGGCACTGCCCGGCGTGCGCTGCACGGTCCAGGCCGAGACGGTGGGCGTCACCGGTGTCGAGATGGAAGCCCTCACGGCGGTGCAGGTCGGCCTGCTCACCATTTATGACATGTGCAAGGCCGCCGACAAGGGCATGGTCATGAGCGACATCCGCCTGCTGGAGAAGAAGGGCGGCAAGTCGGGACACTGGCAGGCCGGGGGCTGAACCCGGGGCGCGGCGCACGCCGCGCCGCCTCCGTCAAGGCATCACGTCCAGGAAATCACGCCACTCCAGCGCCTTTTCCGGCGCCTCGCACTGGAAGGGCTTCTCGTCGGCCGCCTTGAGCACCGAGTTGGCCGCGCACGGCGCGAAGAAGGCTTCCGACTGCGGATAGTGGAACTCCCGCAGCCGCTGCGCGACGTGGCGCGCGCGGTCGAGGTCCCCCGCATCGGCCAGCGCTTCGGCCCAGGCCAGCATCAGCCGCGTGTCGAGCAGGAAATGCGTGGCGCGCTCGAAGGCCACCAGCGCATCGGCCGGGACGTCGGCCGTCGTGGCGGCGGCGTAGTCGGCATGGTGAGCGAAGAAGACGCTGTGCTGGCCGTCCTCGATGCGCTGCGCCAGCGGACCCGCGTCCGCGCCGGGCGAGAAGATCGACACCACGCGGCCGTAATCCATCAGCGAGAACACCGCCCCCGCCGCCAGCAGCAGCCCGGGCAGCCGCGACGCCAGGGCGCGCCGGGGCGCCGCAACGGCTTCGAGCGGGACCGCCGACGGCGTGCCCAGGCACACGCCCCACATCCACGCCGCCGGCAGCAGGAAATAGGCATACCACAGCGGGTACTCCAACTGACTGTGCAGCGCCACCAGCAGCACCATCACGAAGAGGGCGCGCAGCGCCGTGCCCGCGACGCCCTTCACGGCCCAGGTGCGCCGCCATGCCTGCCATAAGGCCAGTCCCAGCAAGGCCAGCACCAGCAGCGCCAGCGGCACGCCCAGCTCCACCGCGAACTGCAGCACCACGTTGTGGGTGTGATCGAAGAAAGCCACCGGGCGGCCGGGGAAGGGGGTCAAGGTCCAGGCGAAGTTGAACTCGCCGAAGCCCACGCCCGTCCAGGGTTGCTGCGCAATCATCTCCAGGGTATTGCGCCAGATACCGAAGCGCGAACCGGAGACGTCGGCCTCGCCCAGCCGCGTGGCAGCACCCAGCGCGCTTCCCTCCTGCAGTGTCTTGAGCGCCATCGCCCAGGCCGCATAGAACAGCGGCGCCCCCAGCAGCAGCAGCCGGCCCGGCCGCGACAGCCGCTTGTCCACCACCCCCCACAGTGCCAGCAGCAGCACGCCCAGGGTGCCCGTGCGCGATCCCGACAGCTCCACCCCAACCACCATCAGCGCGCCCAGCAGGGCCGTACTGCGGATGGAAAAGCGTCCGGCCTCGCGCAGCGGCACCAGCGCCACCAGCGACCACAGCAGCAGTGTGCTGAGGTGGTTGGGCTGACGCAGGTTGCCCACGGCGCGTCCGGGCAGGCCCGAGCGGGCCATCACCACGCCGTCGGCCCAGCCGGGCGCAAAGACCTGCACCAGGGCGATCACGCTGCTGAGCACGCCCACCACCACCCATCCCAGCAAGAACACCTGCAGCGCCACCGCGCGTGCAGGCCCCTGCAGCGCCGCACCGGACCAAGCCATGACCAGCGCGCCCAGCAGCAGCCCTAGCGCCGAGGCCGCCAGGCTGGCCGGCAACGCCACCACGGCAGACCACAGCACGCTCACCACCAGCAGCGCCAGTGCCCCGAGCAGCGCAACGGCCGCGCGCCCGCCCGCCCGCGCGCGCGGCATCCCAAGCAATGCGGCAAACACGCCCCAAAGCCCCAGTGCCGCCGCCTGGTTGAAGAAAGTGGCGGAGGGCGGCAGGTTGAAAGCCACCAGGACAGGCACACAGCAGGCCAGCAGCGCCGCCAGCGACAGCGCAGGAGAAGGCATCGGAAGCACAGATGAAGCGTTTGAGCGAAGGCGGCGCACTCTAGCAAGAAGCTCCTGCACTCCCCTGTGCCGCACTGCACAAGGTTGTGGACAGTGATCTGGACAACTCCGGCTTGTCCACACACCACAGGCCGCAGTGCCGAGTTGTTGTGTTTTCGAAAGAACTAATCCATCCGTGGGCCGCACAGCCTTGTACCTGGCACAAGCTGTTGATAAGCAAGGGGAAAATAGAGTTGCCCACAGTTCAGGACGCGCTCTACTACCAATACCAATTTATGAAGTGGCTTTCGATGCCAGTCGTTGTGGATGCCATGACGAGCTCCGCGACCCTTGCACCGGCCGTGCACAACCTTGTGGGCAACCTTGTGCGGGCACAAAAAAGACCGCCAGGGCGGTCTTCGGAATGGGATGCGGCCCGGGCCTCGGCACGCTGCCGGCAACGGCGGCTCAGGAGGCCGCGGACGCTGCGTTGCCCGCGCCGGCCGGGTTGTTCCTGCGGATCAGCTCCGAGGCAGCGTCGTGGGTCACGCTGGTGGAGTTGAGCCAGACTACGCTGCTGGTGCCCGGCTGCGGAGTGAAAGTGATGGTCTTGCCATCCACGCCGTTGCCCAAGCCGCTGGCCAGCGTCAGGGTGATCACGCCGTCGGCGACGGTCGCGGAGGCGACCTCCTTAGTGGGCGTGAACGCCGGTACGCCCTGGGCGCCCTGGCTGCAGCCGGCCAGCGCGCCGCCCTGCTCCTGGATGCACAGGCCCACGGCCGTCTTGAGCGCGTCGGCCGAGCGCAGCGCGTTGCCCACGCGGGCCTTGACGATGTAGTTCTGGTACAGCGGCAAGCCCACGGCGCCCAGGATGCCGATGATCGCCACGACGATCATCAGCTCGATGAGCGTGAAACCCCGTTGCTCGAGGCGGGTGCTTCGCATGGAACGTCCTCCTTCCCTTGGTCTGTGAGAGGTGGTTGCACCGGCACCACGACGGCACCGGGGCCGCGGCCGGAGGACGGGTTTGTGAGTGAAGTAAACGCTCGCCGCCCCGGTGGCGCCATGCTGGGGCTGGTGCCGAGGCAACGGGCTCGGGACAAACGTCAGGCGCCGCCCACTTGGACCCGCTCAGTCAAGCTGCCAGCGGTCACCCGTGTGCAGCGCGTGCGCCTTGACGCCGTGGCGGCGCAGTTGCGCCATCACCGTGCGCACCTCGCCGGGCTTGACGTGCGTGATGTGCAGCTGCGCTGGCTCCTGCGACTGCTGCAGTTGGTGCAGCGGCTGCGTCGCCAGCGCCGAAGGGCATAGGTGGCGGCTGAGCTGGGCCAGCGTCGCTTCCTCGTCACAAAAGGAGGTTTCGATCACCAGGTGCGCCACTGGCAGCTGCGCCAGGCGTTGCCACAGCGCCTCGTTAGGGCCGGTGTCGCCGGTGAAGACCCAGCAAGGCCCCTGTACACGGGCAAAGACGGCAAAGCCCACCGCCGGCACGGTGTGGGCGGCGCTGAGCACCTCGATGCGGCGCTCTCCCAGCGCAATCTCCTGTCCGACGGCAAAGGGCACCAACACCAGCACCGGTTGCTGTGCCGTGGGCAGTCGCGTGAAGTCAGGCCAAATGCGGTTGTTGAACAGATGCTCGCGCAGCGCCTGCAGCGTCTCGGGCAACCCATGCACGCGGATGGGCCCGCGGCCGGCGGCGGCGCGCATGCGCATGACGCTGTCGGCCAGCAGCGGCACGCCCAGCACATGGTCCAGGTGCGAATGGCTCAGCAGGATGTGGTCGATGCCGGCAAGCTCTTCGAGCGTGAGCGTGCCCACACCGGTGCCGGCGTCGATAAGCACGTCGCCGTCCAGCAGGAACGAGGTGGTAAAGCTGCCTGCGGCAATCGCACCGGCACAACCCAGGACGCGGATTTTCATGGGCCGGGATGCGGCGCGCCGAGGATCGCGCCGGTGTGCATCAGCGTTGCAGGGTAAACAGCATCTGGGTGCCGGCGAGCTCGATCACGTCGCCGTCGCGCAGCGGCATGGCGTCGGACTGCAGCGGCATGCCGTTGATGCCGGGGCGAGCGCTGCCCTCGACATGGGTCAGCACGTAGCCGCCCGGGCGCCGTGTGATGCTGGCCACTTGCACGCCGGGCTTGCCCACAGTGGTGACGATCTTGGTGAGCATCACCTCGTGCCCGGCAGCGCTGCCGTTGAGCACCCGCAGCGTGGCCACGGGCATGTCGGAATCGGCGGCGGCCGGGCTGGGGAACGGGCTGCCCGCGCCGGGCAGCGGCGCGGTGTGGGCGAAATCGGGAACGGGGGCGGTACGCGGCGGGTGGGGCGGTTCCGGCGAGCCTTCGTCATGCGCGAGGTAGCGCAGCTTGTACTTGCCGATCTCCACGCTGTCGTTGTGCGCGAGCTGCTGGCGACGGATGGCGCGGCCGTTGATGTAGGTGCCGTTGGTGCTGTTGAGATCCTCGATGAAGACCGCATCGCCCATGCGCTGCAGCACGGCGTGCTCGCCGCTGACGGCGAGGTTGTCGATCACGATGTCGTTGTAGGGACGCCGGCCTAGCGTGGTCTTTTCCTTGGTGAGATCAACCTGCTTGATCACCACGCCGTCCAGGGAGACGACCAGTTTGCCCATGCTTGTCCTCGTGTGGCTGGCAGGGGAGGAAGCGAGCCCGGCGGGCATGGCGGACCTCAGCGCTTGAACGGCCACCACGAGCGGGCCGCCGCCGGTCCCGGCACGCGGGCCAGGATCACGGCGATGTTATCTTTTCCCCCCGCCTGGTTGGCGGCGTCCACCAGGGCGCGTCCGGCCTGCGCCAAATCGGTATGGGCCAGCAGGATCTGGGCGATGGCGTTGTCGTCGAGCATGTCCGACAGCCCGTCCGAGCACAGCAGGTACAGATCGCCAGGCTGCAGGTCGTGCATCTGCGTCTCCAGCAGCACGCGCTCCTCCACGCCCACGGCGCGGGTGACGAGGTTCTTGTACGCGCTGAAGGCAGCCTGCTCGGGCGTGATCAGGCCGGCGTCGATCTGCTCCTGCAGCAGCGAATGGTCGCGCGTGAGCCGCATGAGCTTGGCGCCGCGCAGCCGGTACGCACGCGAGTCGCCCACATGGCCGCTGAGTACATGGCCGCCGCGGAACACCAGCATCACGAGCGTGGTGCCCATGCCGGCGTACTGCGGGTTGGCGCGTGCGGCTTCGAAGATGGCGCGGTTGGCCTGCCCGACGCACAACTCCATGGCGCGTCGCACTTCCTGATCAGTGGCTGCGTGCGCGGTTTCTTGCAGCCAGCGGCCGAGCTCGTTGCGCAACTGCGTGGTGAGCATGCCGCTGGCGACTTCGCCGGCGTTATAGCCGCCCATGCCATCGGCCAGCACTGCCAGTGCCGCAGCCTCGTCCAGAGCCACCGCGTCCTCGTTGTTGCTGCGCGCGCGGCCGGTGTCGATGGCGCTGAAGAACTCGGGGTTCATGGTGTGCTTGAGGTCCACGGGCATTGTGCCGTGCCGGCTGTGCCCATGGCGGCTCGGACGCACCCGGGAACCGCCGCGCGGGTGGCAAATGTCGCATCAAGGCGCAATGCGCGCGGTTCCGCGTTTTGGAGCAGGCCTTGCGATGCGTCAACTCTTAACGGAATGCGCCGTCAAACCGTACTGTCATCGCCTTGTCACCACCCGGGCTCGGGGGCAAACTGAATTCAACGGGGCGGTGCTGCGGTCACCCCCCGTGTGTAGCAACCCTTCCGAAAGGAGGATCTGATGAATCTGACGATCAGCGGACACCATCTCGACGTGACCCCGGCTCTGCGTGAGTACGTGCTGACGAAGCTGGACCGAGTCACGCGCCACTTTGACCAAGTGGTTGATGTGAACGTGCTGCTGGCGATCGACAAGTCCAAGGAAAAGGATCGCCGCCAACGCGCCGAGGTGACGCTGCATGTCAAGGGACGAGACATCTTCGTGGAGCAGTCGCACGAAGACCTGTATGCCGCGATTGATCAGCTGATGGACAAGCTCGATCGCCAGGTCATGCGCCACAAGGACCGTACGCAGGAGCACCATCACGCTTCTGCCAAGCGCATGCCCGCGAGCGTCTGAGCGTTCACAACTGACCCGGAGCCGTCCTCGGCTCCGCACCAAGCGGCCCTGCGGGGCCGCTTTTTGCTAAAAGCTCCGGTGGGCGGATGTGCGCAGCATTCACGCAACACTGGACTGGTTGAGGGAGGCCCTCCGGGGGGCGTGACAAGAGGGCTTTCTATAATCGAACGCCCTGTCACAGTCTCCGCAACCGCCCGGACGACCTGCGCTGCGGAGAAAGCATCATGAACCGTCTCGCCGCCATCCTGCCTGCCACCAATGTGCTGGTGAACGTGGAAGCCACCAGCAAAAAGCGGGTCTTCGAGCATGCGGGACTGCTGTTTGAGAACCAGCACGCCATTGCCCGTGCCACCGTGTCGGACAACCTGTTCGCGCGTGAGCGGCTGGGCTCTACCGGGTTGGGGCATGGCGTGGCCATCCCGCACGGCCGCATCAAGGGCCTGAAGAATCCGCTCGCGGCGGTGCTGCGCGTACAGCACCCCATTCCCTTCGACGCACCGGACGACGAGCCGGTGAGCTTGCTGATCTTCCTGCTAGTGCCGGAGGCGGCCACGCAGCGGCATCTGGAGATCCTGTCCGAGATTGCTGAGATGCTGAGCGACCGCGAACTGCGCGAACGCCTCAAGGCCGAGCCCGATGCCGCCGCGCTGCACAAGCTGATTCAGAACTGGGAGCCGCTCAAATCAGTCGCCTGAAGCCCGCGATGCGGCTTCGCCCTGGAGGCTCTGCCGCATGAAACCGATCTCCGTCAGCGCCGAGGCGCTGTTCGAGGAACACCGCAAGGCGCTGCGCTGGGAATGGGTGGCGGGTCACGCCCATCCCGAGCGCCATTTCGACGAGGCCGCGGTGCGCGAGGCGCACTCCTCGGCCGATCTCGTCGGCTTTCTCAATTACATCCATCCCTACCGGGTGCAGATCGTGGGCGAGCGCGAGGTGCGCTACCTCACCGCCGTGCCCGCCGAGGTACAGGAGCGCCGCGCCACGCGCATCCTGACGCTGGAGCCGCCGATGGTGGTGGTGGCCGACAACCAGCCGCCGCCGGAAGTGATGCTGCGGCTGTGCGAGCGCGCGGGCATTCCGCTGTTCGCCAGCAAGGAGTCTGCCGGCCACGTCATCGACGTGCTGCGCAGCTACTTGGGCCAGCTCTTCGCCGAGCGCACCACGCGCCACGGCGTGTTCATGGACATCCTGGGCCTCGGGGTGATGCTCACCGGCGAGTCGGGCCTGGGCAAGAGCGAACTGGGGCTGGAGCTGATCTCGCGCGGCCACGGTCTGGTGGCCGACGACGCGGTGGACATCCACCGCACGGCGCAGAACGCACTGGAAGGTCGGTGTCCCGAACTGCTGCTGAACCTGCTGGAAGTGCGCGGCATCGGCCTCCTGGACATCAAGGCCATCTTTGGCGAGACGGCGGTGCGGCGGAAGATGAAGCTCAAGCTCATCGTGCACTTGGTGCGCCGCGAGACGCTGGAGCGCGAGTTCGAGCGCCTGCCCTACGAGCCGCTGTACGAGGAGATCCTCGGCGTGCCGGTGCGCAAGGTCGTGATCGCGGTGGATGCGGGCCGCAACCTGGCGGTGCTGGTGGAAGCGGCGGTGCGCAACACCATCCTGCAGCTGCGCGGCATCGACACCTACAACGAGTTCATCCAGCGCCACCAGAAGGCGATGCAGCGCTGAGCGCTGCCCGCCGCGCGGCGTTTGTCCCGAGCCCTTCGATGGGCCCGGAGTCGGAGAAAGAAGACTTACTTCGGCCGGAACTGGCAGTCCGCCTTGGTGCAGGTGGCGTACAGCGCCAGGGCGTGATCGTGGATGGCAAAGCCCCGCGCCTCGGCCACGGCGCGCTGGCGGCGCTCGATCTCCGGATCGAAGAACTCCTCCACGCGGCCGCAGGTCAGGCACACCAGATGGTCATGGTGCTGGCCCTCGTTGAGCTCGAACACCGACTTGCCCGACTCGAAATGGCTGCGCGTGAGCAGCCCGGCCTGCTCGAACTGCATCAGCACGCGGTACACCGTGGCCAGCCCGATGTCCGAGCCTTCGGTCAGCAGCGCCTTGAAGACGTCTTCGGCCGTCATGTGCCGCTGGCTGGTTTTCTGGAACACCTCCAGGATCTTGATGCGCGGCAGCGTCGCCTTCAGGCCGCTGCTCTTGAGTTCATCGGCATGCGTCATGACGGCTCTCTTGAACAGGACAAGCCCCCGAAAGGGGGCCGGTAGAATGGGCCGGATCATAGCCAGCCCTGCGAGGCCCGGTCCGACGCAGGCCCATCCCATGCATCGCCAAGTCTTCCGTCTGTCCGCCGCGCTGCTGGCGGCCTGCTCGCTGGCAGGCTGCGCCTCCTCGCTGCAGTCCTCGGACCAGAACCTGCTCGGTGTGATCACGCCCTACCGCATCGAGATCGTGCAAGGCAACGTGGTGACGCGCGAGCAAGCCGCGGCGATTCAGCCCGGCATGAGCCGCGCGCAGGTGCGCGACATCCTGGGCTCGCCGCTGCTCACCGACGTGTTCCACGCCGACCGCTGGGACTACATCTTCACCATCCGGCGCACCGGCGCCGAGCCGCAGCGCCGCAGCGTCACCGCGTACTTCGAGGGCGAGCGGCTGCAGCGGCTCGATGCCGCGCAGGACCTGCCCTCCGAGCAGGAATTCGTTTCCTCCATCAGCACCGCCAAGGTGCCTTCCAAGCTGCCGGTGCTGGAACTCACGCCGGAGCAGCGCGCGAAGCTGCCCGCGCCGCCGCGCACCGAAACCGCGCCCGCCGCCGCGCCCACCGGCGCCACGCGGGCGTATCCGCCGCTGGAGCCCTGAACCTTCCCGCATGACTACCAACGATTCCTCCTCCACCGGCGCCGCCGCGCCGCTGCGCATCGCCATCGCCGGCGCCTCCGGGCGCATGGGCCGCATGCTCATCGAGGCCGTGCTGCAGGCCGACGACTGCCAGCTGGCCGGCGCGCTGGACGTGCCTGGCAGCCCCGCGCTGGGCCAGGACGCCTCGGCTTTCCTCGGCCGTCCTTCGGGCGTGCCCATCATCTCGGACCTGCGCGAAGGCCTGGTCCAGGCCCAGGTGCTGATCGACTTCACCCGCCCCGAAGGCACGCTGGCGCATCTGCAGGTGTGCCGCGAGCTGGGCGTGAAGCTGGTCATCGGCACCACCGGCTTCAGCGAGGAGCAGAAGGCGCAGATCGCGCAAGGCGCACAGGACGTCTCCATCGTCATGGCGCCCAACATGAGCGTGGGCGTGAACGTGGTGCTGCGGCTGCTGGACATGGCCGCGCGCGCGCTGAACCAGGGCTACGACATCGAGATCGTCGAGGCCCACCATCGCCACAAGGTCGATGCGCCCAGCGGCACCGCGCTCAAGATGGGCGAGGTCGTGGCTGCGGCGCTGGGCCGTGACCTCAAGGAATGCGCCGTCTACGGCCGCGAGGGCGTCACCGGCGAGCGCGACCCCAGCACCATCGGCTTCGCCACGGTGCGCGGCGGCGACATCGTCGGCGACCACACCGTGCTGTTCGCCGGCACCGGCGAGCGCATCGAGATCAGCCACAAGAGCAGCAGCCGCGCCGGCTATGCGCAGGGCAGCCTGCGCGCGGCGCGCTTCCTGGCCGACAAGCCCAGCGGCCTGTTCGGCATGGACGCGGTGCTGGGCTTGGCCTGAGGCCGGCCGCCGCACGGTGGACGGCCTGCAGGAGTTCTGGGCGCGCAGTGACGCCATCGGCCGTGCCGTGGCGGCGCTGCTGCTGCTGATGTCCATCACGGCGTGGGTGCTGATTCTGTGGAAGGGCTGGCTGCTGCGCCGCGCGTCGCGCGACATCGCCCGCGGCGTGCCCGCGTTCTGGGCCGCGCCGGCGCTGGACGTGGCACGCGAGCGGCTCCACCAGCTCGACCGCGAGCAGCTGCTGCTGCCGCTGGTGGACGCGGCGCAGGCCGGCGCGCGCGGCGGCACGCTGGAGTCGCACGGCCATGCCGACTCCCAGCTCACACGGCGGCTGCGCGACGCGCTGCACCGCGTGCTGGCGCAGCTGCAGATGGGGCAGGTCGCCCTGGCCTCCATCGGCTCCACGTCTCCCTTCATCGGCCTGTTCGGCACGGTCTGGGGCATCTACCACGCGCTCATCGGCATGGCGGGCGAGGGCTCGGTGAGCATCGACAAGATCTCCGGCCCGGTGGGCGAGGCGCTGGTGATGACGGCCGCGGGCCTGGCCGTCGCCATCCCCGCGGTGCTGGCCTACAACGTGTTCGGCCGCTGGATCGCCGGCAACGAGGCCGAGCTCGAAGGTTTTGCGCACGACCTGCGCGAGCTGATGCTCGACGGCACGCGGGAAGCTTGAAGCCATGACACCGGGCCGCGTTCCCGCACCGCTCCACACGGGGCGCAGGCCATGACCTTCGGCCGCCTGGAGAGTAAAAAACCGGCCAAGCCGATGAGCGACATCAACATGACGCCACTCATCGACGTGATGCTGGTGCTGCTGGTGATCTTCATGGTCGCCGCGCCGCTGATGACCTCCAGCCTGCGCCTGGACCTGCCGCAGGCCGAGGGTTCGGCCAGCGAGGCGCTGGAGCCGCTGAACCTGGCGCTGGATGCCCAGGGCCAGGTCTTCCTCGACGACCAGCCGCTGGACGAGGCGACGCTTGCGCAAAAGCTGCAGCAGGCGGCGCAGCGCAATGCGTTGACCGAGGTGCAGCTGCGCGCCGACCGTGCCGTGCCCTACGGCCGCGTGGCCGAGTTGCTGGCGCTGCTGCAGAAGAGCGGGCTCACGCGCATCGGCTTCGTGACGGAGCCGCCACGAGCCGGCGCGGCGGCATCGGCCCCGAAATAGGGGCCTCGGGCCGGCTCCTACAATCCCGGCCCATGAACGAAAAGTACGTCCCCGCCGAGGTCGAGTCGGCCGCCCAAGCGCACTGGAATGCGCGCGACGCCTACCGCGTCGTCGAGGATGAAAGCAAGCGCAAGTTCTACGCCTGCTCGATGCTGCCGTATCCCAGCGGCAAGCTGCACATGGGCCATGTGCGCAACTACACGATCAACGACATGCTCGCGCGCCAGCTGCGCATGAACGGCTGGAACGTGCTGATGCCCATGGGCTGGGATGCCTTCGGCCTGCCGGCCGAGAACGCGGCGATGAAGAACCAGGTCCCGCCGGCGCAGTGGACCTACTCCAACATCGAATACATGAAGGGCCAGATGCAGGCCCTGGGCCTGGCCATCGACTGGTCGCGCGAGATCGCCACCTGCAAGCCCGACTACTACAAGTGGAACCAGTGGCTGTTCCTGAAGATGCTGGAAGCCGGCATCTGCGAGCGCCGCACCCAGGTCGTGAACTGGGACCCGGTGGACCAGACCGTGCTGGCCAACGAGCAGGTCATCGACGGCCGCGGCTGGCGCTCCGGCGCGCCGGTGGAGAAGCGCGAGATCCCAGGCTACTACCTGAAGATCACCCAGTACGCCGCGGAGCTGCTGCAGCACGTGCAGGACGGCCTGCCGGGCTGGCCCGAGCGCGTGAAGCTGATGCAGGAGAACTGGATCGGCAAGAGCGAGGGCGTGCGCTTCGCCTTCCCGCACGAGATTCGTGACGCCTCCGGCGAGCTGATCCAGGGCGGCAGGCTCTACGTCTTCACGACCCGTGCCGACACGATCATGGGCGTGACCTTCTGCGCCGTGGCGCCGGAGCACCCGCTGGCCACGCACGCGGCGGCCACGAACCCGCAGCTCGCGGCCTTCATCGACGAGTGCAAGCACGGCGGCACCACCGAGGCCGAGCTGGCCACGCAGGAGAAGAAGGGCCAGCCCACGGGCCTGTTCGTCACGCACCCGCTCACCGGCGCGCAGGTCGAGGTGTGGGTGGGCAACTACGTGCTCATGAGCTACGGCGACGGCGCCGTCATGGGCGTGCCCGCGCACGACGAGCGCGACTTCGCCTTCGCGCTGAAGTACGGCCTGCCGATCAAGCAGGTCGTGGCGGTGGAAGGCGAGACCTTCTCCGACCAGGCTTGGGCCGAGTGGTACGGCGACAAGCAGCGCGGCGCGAACGTCAACTCCGGCGTGCTGGACGGCCTGTCCTACAAGGCCGCGGTGGACAAGGTCGCCGAGCTGCTGGCTGAAAAGGGCCTGGGCGAGAAGAAGACCACCTGGCGCCTGCGCGACTGGGGCATCAGCCGGCAGCGCTACTGGGGCACGCCGATTCCCATCATCCACTGCGAGAGCTGCGGCGCCGTGCCGGTGCCGGAGAAGGACCTGCCGGTGGTGCTGCCCGAGGACTGCATCCCCGACGGCAGCGGCAACCCGCTGAACAAGCGCGCCGACTTCCTCAACGTCGCCTGCCCCTGCTGCGGCCGCGACGCGCGCCGCGAGACCGACACGATGGACACCTTCGTGGACAGCTCGTGGTACTTCATGCGCTATTGCGACCCGAAGAACGAGGACGCGATGGTTGCCGGCGGCACCAAGTACTGGATGCCGATGGACCAGTACATCGGCGGCATCGAGCACGCGATCCTGCACCTGCTCTACGCGCGCTTCTGGACCAAGGTGATGCGCGACCTGAAGCTGGTCGAGGTCGACGAGCCCTTCAAGCGCCTGCTCACGCAGGGCATGGTGCTCAACCACATCTACAGCCGCCGCACCGACAAGGGCGGCATCGAGTACTTCTGGCCGCACGAGGTCGAGAACGTGCTGGATGCGGGCGGCAAGATCGTCGGCGCGAAATTGAAGAGCGACGGCTCGGCGGTGACCTACGAGGGCGTGGGCACGATGAGCAAGAGCAAGAACAACGGCGTCGATCCGCAGCAGCTCATCGAGCAGTACGGCGCCGACACGGCGCGCCTGTTCGTGATGTTCGCCGCGCCGCCGGAGCAGACGCTGGAGTGGAACGACGCCGCCGTCGAAGGCGCGCACCGGTTCCTGAAGCGCGTGTGGGGCTATGGCGTGAAGAACGCCGAAGTGCTGCGCGCCGGCGGCGACCCGGCGCAGGCCGGCGACGACACCGCGCGCGCCCTGCGCCGCGAGGTGCACCTCGTGCTCAAGCAGGTCAGCTACGACTACGAGCGCATGCAATACAACACCGTGGTGTCGGGCTGCATGAAGCTGCTCAACGCGCTGGAAGGCTTCAAGGCCGAAGGCGCCGCCGCCGCAGCGGTGCAGCGCGAGGCTTTCTCCACGCTGCTGCGGGCGCTGTACCCGGCGTGTCCGCACATTACCCATGTGCTGTGGCAGGACCTGGGCTACGCCGAGCAGCTGGGCGACCTGCTGGACGCGCCCTGGCCGCAGGTGGACGAGGCGGCGCTGGTGCAGGACCGCATCGAGCTGGTGCTGCAGGTCAACGGCAAGCTGCGCGGCGCCGTGAGCGTGCCCGCCGGTGCCGACAAGGCCGCCATCGAGGCCGCCGCGCTGGCCAGCCCGGACTTCCAGAAGTTCGCCGAAGGCAAGGCGCCCAAGAAGGTGATCGTGGTGCCGGGCCGCCTGGTCAACGTGGTGGTCTGAGCCGCATGAAGCGCCGCACCCTGCTGGCCGCCGCCACGCTTGCACCGCTGCTGGGCGGCTGCGGCTTCGCGCTGCGGCGCCCGCAGCCGCTGCCCTTCGAGCGCCTGGCGCTGGTGGGCTTCGCGCCGCGCTCGCCCGTGGCCGAGGCGATCAGGCGCACGCTGCCGGAGAGCGTGACCGTGGTGGACGCGCCGCAGCAGGCCCAAGTAGTTCTGGAGGCGCTGCGCGAGCAGCGCGAGCGCGGCGTGGTGGCCAGCACCTCCTTCGGCCAGGTGCGCGACCTGCAGGTGCGCGTGCGCTTCGGCTACCGACTCAGCACCCGGGCCGGCAAGCCGCTGCTGCCGCCCACCGAGCTGCTGCTGTTCCGCGACATGAGCTACAGCGAAGACATCGCGCTGGCCAAGGAGCTGGAGCAGGACGAGCTCTTCCGCGACATGGAAAACGACATCGCCCAGCAGGTCCTGCGCCGGCTGCAGGCGGTGCGGGAGATCTAGCCCCGTGCAGTTGCGAGCGCAGGGTTTGAACGCGCACCTGGCGCAGGGCCTGAGGCCGGTCTACACGCTGTACGGGGACGAACCGCTGCAGATGCAGGAGGCGGCCGACGCCATCCGTGCCGCGGCGCGCGCCGCGGGCTACACCGAGCGGCAGGTCTTCACCGTCAGCGGCAACCACTTCGACTGGAGCAGCCTGCTGGGCGCGGCGCAGGAGATGAGCCTCTTCGCCAGCCGGCAGCTGATCGAGATCCGCATCCCTTCGGGCAAGCCCGGCAAGGACGGCTCCGTGGCGCTGCAGCGCTACTGCGAACTGCTCAACCCCGACNTGCTGACGCTGGTGCAGCTGCCGCGGCTGGACCGCCAGCAGCAGCAGAGCGCCTGGTTCGTGGCACTGGACGGCGCGGGCGCGAGCCTGCGCATCGACCCGGTGGAGCGGCGCGAGCTGCCGGCCTGGATCGCTCGGCGCATGGCCGCGCATCGCCAGCGCGTGGCGCCGGGAGAGGAGGGCGAGCGCACGCTGGCCTTCTTCGCCGACCGCGTGGAAGGCAACCTGCTGGCCGCGCACCAGGAGGTGGAGAAGCTGGCGCTGCTCTACCCCGAGGGCGAGCTGGGCTTCGAGCAGGTGGAGCAGGCGGTGCTCAACGTCGCGCGCTACGACGTGTTCAAGCTGAGCGAGGCGGTGCTGGCCGGCCAGGCCACGCGCACGTTGCGCATGCTGCAGGGCCTGCGCGCCGAGGGCGAAGCGGCCGTGCTGGTGCACTGGACGCTGGCGGAGGACATCCGCGCGCTCAAGCGCGGGCGCGACGCGTTGTCGCAAGGCAAGCCGCTGCCGATGGCACTGCGCGAGGCGCGCGCCTGGGGCCCGCGCGAGCGGCTGTTCGAACGCGCGCTGCCGCGCGTGACGGACGCCCAGCTCACCGCCTGGCTGCAGGCGGCGCGTATCTGCGATGGGCTGGTGAAGGGGCTGAAACACCCCGAGTGGCCTTCTGAACCCTGGGATGGGTTGCAGAAACTGGCGTTGATGGTGATGCAGGGGTTGAGGTAAGGGGCTCAGTAGCCTCGCCCTCGCTCCACCAGATGGGCCAGGGTGCCTCCCGCCATCACCGCCCTCACATTCCCCGCCGCGATCCCCGCCGCGCTGCGCGCATCCGTCAACGCCGCCGCGTGCGGCAACAAGGTCACCCGAGGGTGGTTCCAGAAGGGGCTGTCCGCCGGCAGCGGCTCCGTCTGGAACACATCCAGCACCGCATGCCGCAGCCGCCCCGCGTCCAGCGCGGCGAGCAGATCCGCCTCCACCACGTGCCCGCCGCGCGCCAGATTCACCAGGCAAGCGCCCTCGGGCAGCAGCGCCAGGCGCTCGGCGTTGAACAGCCCGCGCGTCGTCGGCGTCAGCGGCAGCAGGTTCACCACGATGTCGCTGCGCGAGAGCAGCCCCGGCAGCGCCTCCTCGCCGTGCACGCAGTCGATGCCCGGCTCCCGGCGTGGCCGCGCGCTCCAGCCCTGGACGCGGTAGCCCTGTGCCTCCAGGCGCCGTGCCGCCGACAGCCCCATCTCCCCGAGGCCCAGCACCGTCACCCGTACCTCGTCGGCGCAGCGCTGCGGCAGCACGCGCCAGACGCCTTCGCGCTGCTGCCGCGCATAGTCGAAGAAACCACGCTGCAGGCTCAGCACTGCCCACAGCGCCGTCTCCGCCATCGCCGCGCTCATGGCCGGATCGACCATGCGGGCGATAGGCACCCCTTCCGGCAGCGTGGGGTCCGCCAGCAGCCGGTCCACGCCCGCCCACAACGATTGGATCAGGCGCAGGCCTTTCAGCTCCCGTAACTGCCCCGGCGGCGGGTTGGCGACCAGCGCCACGTCCACCTCGGCGCCGGGTGCGGCCTCCACCCATTGCGCCTCGGGTAGGGCCTGCTGCAGCGCCTCCATCCACGCCTGTCGCTCGGCGGCGCCGAGTTGTCCCACCAGTGCCAGCTTCATGCAGCACCTGCCTGGGCCAGGGCCAAGGCGCGGTCCAGCGCCCGCTGCACGGTGACGGCGCGCACTGCGGCGCGGTCGCCGCCGAGCTGCAGCAACTCCGCACCGGCAGGACCGCTGCGCAGGGCCCAGCCCAGCCAGACCGTACCCACCGGCTTGCCGGGCACCGCGCCGCCCGGGCCGGCGATGCCGGTGACGGCCAGCGCCAGGTCGGCATGCGCATGCGCCAGCGCGCCGGTGGCCATCACGCGCGCCACGGGCTCGCTCACCGCGCCATGGGCGCCGATCAGCGAGGCCGGCACGCCCAGCAGCTCGGTCTTGGCCTCGTTGCTGTAGCTGACGAAGCCACGCTCGAACCAGTCACTGGAACCCGCCACCGCGGTGCAAGCCGCGGCGATCAGGCCGCCGGTGCAGCTTTCGGCCGTCGTCAGCCGCCAGCCGCGCGCAAGCAGTGCCGCGGCCAGGGCGTTCACTTGCGGCTCCAGGTCGTCGGGGAAGTTCATGGGCTTGGTCTCCGAAAGAACCTACTCGGGGTTGAAGACTGGGCGGGCCTGCCTGGTCGCTGCGCGCCGGCGTGGGGCCGCCCGGATTCCGGCCTGCGCGGGAATGGCGAAGCAGCAGGGACGCCGCCCGTGCTTCGTCCGGCAAGAAGGCTGCGACTGCCCCGAACAGCCGCTCACATCACGAAGCGCCGCCACAAGGCGATCACCAGCACGGTGCAGAAGGCCGCCACCACGTCGTCGATGAGGATGCCGAAGCCCTGGGCCCAGCCGGGTGAGCGGCCGTCGCGGATCTTGAACAGCCGGTCGGCCCAGCCGACCGGCCCCGGCTTGGCGGCGTCGAAGAAGCGGAACAGGCAGAAAGCCACCAGCTGGCCGGTGAATCCCATGGGCATGGCGAGCCACAGCACGCTCCAGAAGGCGATCACCTCATCCCAGACGATCGCGCCCGGGTCGGCGATGTTCAGGTGCTGCGCGGTGCGCGTGCAGGCCCAGCAGCCCGCCACCAGCCCCACCAGCAGCACCCAGCCCCACTGCGAAGCCGTGAGCCAGTGGTCCAGCACCAGGTAGCTCGCCCAGGCCCAGAGCGTGCCGACCGTGCCGGGCGCCTTGGGCGAGAGGCCGCTGCCAAAGCCCAGCGCGATCCAGTGCGCCGGGTGCGCCAGCAGGAAGCGCAGGTCGGCGCGGCGCGGCGCGGACGTGCTCATGCCGGCAGGAAATGGTCGAAGCTGGCGAAGCGGTCCTGCAGTGGCGAGCCGTAGCCGTCCACCAGCCGCAGCCCCGGCTCGGACTGCAGCTCGCCGATGCGCGCCACGCCCACGCCCGCGGCGCGCGCCGCGGCCAGCACCGCCTCGCGCCGCTGCGGCGGGGCGCTGAACAGCAGTTCGTAGTCGTCACCGCCGGCCAGGCCGCATTCGAGCTGCAGCGCGCGCGGCTGCGCCGCCAGCACCGCGCTGCGCGGCAGCGCATCGGCGTCCACGCGCGCGCCCACGCGCGAGGCGCGCAGCACGTGGCCCAGGTCGCCCAGCAGCCCGTCGCTCACGTCGATGGCGCTGTGCGCCAGGTCGCGCAGCGCCAGCCCCAGCGCCACGCGCGGACGCGGCTGCTCCATGGCGTGGCGCACGTTTTGGAAATCCCAGCCGTCCAACGACACGTGCCCGCGGAACACCTCCAGCGCCAGCCGCGCGTCGCCGATCCCGCCGCCCAGCGGGTGGCTGACCCACAGGTCGTCGCCAGGCCGGCCGCCCGAGCGCAGCAGCCCCCGGCCGGCCGGCACCTCGCCGAAAACGGTGATGCAGATGTTCAGCGGCCCGGCCGTGGTGTCGCCGCCCACGAGTTCGATGCCATGCTCCTCCGCGAGCGCGAACATCCCGCTGGCGAAGCCCTCCAGGAACGCGGCATCCGCGCGCGGCAGCGACAGCGCCAGCGTGAAAGCCAGCGGACGCGCGCCGCAGGCCGCCAGGTCGCTCAGGTTCACCGCCAGCGCCTTGTGGCCCAGCCGTGCCGGCAGCACGGTAGAGAGGAAGTGCCGCCCCTCCACCAGCATGTCGCTGGACACCGCCAGCTGCATGCCCGGCGCCACGTTGAGCAGCGCGCAGTCGTCGCCCACGCCCAGCGCCGCGCGCTGCACCGGGCGCTTGAAGAATTTCGCGATCAGGTCGAACTCGCCCAAAGCCATGGCAGGAAAGGTTTAACAGTCAAGGAGAAGGCAAAGGAAAACTCGATGGCTCTTCAAGCCGATTTCGCTTTGCTTGCGAGATGAACCGTTCGCACTGCGGTATCGAAGTGCGAATCCGACAGGCTGCGAGGCGGCGTCACGGCAAGGGCCGTTCATCCTTCGACGCGCCCGCAGGGCGCGCCCTGTGCTGAGGTATCGAAGCATCAGGACGAACGGAATACACCACTTGCGAGCGCCGCATCGAATCAGCCCTGGCCCTGCTCGCGCAGCAGGTTGGCCAGTTCGACGGCGGACTTCACGTTCATCTTTTCGAACAGCCGCGCGCGGTGCACTTCCACCGTGCGCACGCTGATGCCCAGCGCGTTGGCGATGAGCTTGTTGGGCTTGCCCTCGATGACGAGCTGCATCACATCGCGCTCGCGCTCGGTGAGCTCGGCCAGCGCCTGCGACTTGGCCCGGCTCTCGCGCCGGCGCGTGATGGCCTCGGCCGACAGTGCCAGCGCCTGCTCCACGCGGTCCACCAGCGCATTGTCGGAAAAGGGCTTCTCGACGAAGTCAAAGGCGCCGCGCTTGACCGCCGCCACCGCCGTGGGCACGTCGCCGTGGCCGGTGAGGAAGATCACGGGCAGCGCGGCGGTGACGCCGCGTTCGGCCAGGCGCTCGAACAGCGTCAGGCCGCTGGCACCGGGCATGCGCACGTCCAGCAGCAGGCACGAGGGGGACTCGGGCCAGCTCGCCTGCGTGGCGGGGGGCAGCGCATCGAGCATGGCCTCGAAGGCCTCGGCGCTGTTGAAGCCTTCCGAGAGCAGCCGCCGCGAACGCAGCAGCCAGGCCAGCGCGTCGCGCACCACATCCTCGTCATCGACGAGGTACACCATGGGGAGACCGAGCGGGGGTTGCATCGCGAGAGTATCGGCCATGTAAGTCCGCATTCAGGCGGGGGCGGTCCTTCGACAAGCCTGTCCTGAGCTTGTCGAAGGGCTCAGGGCGAGCGGGGAAAGAAGCTCAAGCCCGCGCCGGCACGGCGCGCGGCACGCGCGCGGCATCGGGCAGCGTGAAGCGGAACTCGGTGCCGCCCGGACCCTCGGGCTGCGGCGTGCTCTCGAACTCCAGCGCGCCGCCGTGCTGCTCGATCACGGTACGGCACAGGCTCAGTCCGAGACCCATGCCCTCGCTGCGCGTGGTGAAGAAGGGCGTGAACAGCCGCTGCGCCACCTCCGCCGGGATGCCCGGGCCGGCATCGATGACGCTGAAGCTCACGCGCCCCTCTTGCGACGGGTGCACGCGCAGCCGCAGCACGCGCTGCGGCTGCGGCGTGGACGTCTCCATGGCCTGGATGCCGTTGCGCGTGAGGTTGAGCAGCACCTGCTCCACCATCGTGCGGTCGCACATCACGCGCGGGATCGGGTCCGGATATTCCAGCTCGATGCGCGTGCCGCTCTTGCGCGCCTGCAGCCGCACCAGCGGCAGCACAGCGTCGATGAGCTGGTCGGCGCGGATGCTCTCGCGCGCCTGCTCGCGGCGGCGCACGAAGTCGTGCACGCTCTTGATGACGCGGCCCGCGCGCTCGGCCTGCTCTGCGATGCGCGTGACGGCGTGGCGCAGCATGTCGGGCGTCTGGTCATCGGGCTGCTGCAGCAGGTTCAGCGAGCCGGTGGCATAGCTGGCGATGGCCGCCAGCGGCTGGTTCAGCTCGTGGCTCAGCAGCGAGGCCATCTCGCCCACCGTGGCCAGCCGCGCCGAGGCCTGCAGCCGCTCCTGCTGCTGGCGCGAGAGCTCCTCCACCCGGCGCTGCGCGCTCATGTCCAGCACCGCGCTCATCCAGCCCGTGTGGCGGCCGGCGCCGTCCACCAGCGGGGTCTCGTAGATCATCACCGGGAAGCGCTCGCCGTCGCGGCGCATGAACACCGTCTCGAAGCCTTCCTGGTGCGGGTTGGCCACCGGCTCGGCCCGCATGCGCGCAGCCTGGCGCTCGGTGTACTCCTCGACGAACTCGGGCGGCCAGTACGGCGGCGGCACGGTGTGGCGCAACTCCTCGGCGCTGAAGCGCACCATGGCGCAGAAGGCCGGGTTGACGTAGGAAATGCGACCGTCGAGCGTGCGCGCGCGCAGCCCGGTGCTCAGCGAGTCCTCCATCGCCTTGCGGAAGGCCAGCGCCTCGGCCAATGCATGCTCGGCCCGCGCGCGGCGGCGCACGTCGCGCGCCAACAGCAGCAGCAGCGCGAACAGCACCACCGACAGCCCCAGCACCAGCGCCGTGGACAGGTTGGGAATGAGCTGCGGGCTGCCCTCGGCGCTGTCCACGCGCAGCTGCAGCGCGCTGCCCGGCAGCTCCAGCAGGTGGCGCGCGTGGTAGAAGCCCGCGCCGCGCGCCATGCCGGCGCGCGCCAGACGGGTGCCGTCCATCTCGACGATGGAGAACTCGTGCCGGCGCAGGCGCTGCGCGCCTGCGGACTCCTCCAGCAGCGTGCCCAGGCCGAAGCTCAGCACCACGAAGCCGTCGTGCCCACCGTCGCGCTGCACCGGGATGCAGGCGTCGATCACCTCCACGCCCAGCCCGCCGGGCTGGGGGACGAAGTAGCTGTGCGAGAAGGCCGGCGCGCTGGCACGGCGCGCGGCCGAGCAGGTCAGCTCGGTTTCGGCGCTCATCTGGTCGCGGCCAAGCTGCTCGAACAGCGGCGCGCTGTAGGGCGAGGCCAGGCTACCCAGCAGCGCCATGTCGGTCCCGCGCCGCTCCACGCGCAGCACCTCGTGCTGCGTGCGCAGCAACTCCGTGGCGCCGGCCTGCCAGGGCGCGGTGCCGCCGCCCCACAGCTGCGCCTGCAGCGCCTGCACGCTGCGCATCACGTTGCGGCGCAGCTCGGCCGACACCTCCTCGGCCACGCGCTCCACCGCCTCCTGCTGGCGCGAGGCCTCGTGGCGCACCGTCAGCATCACCAGCATCGTCTGCGCCACCAGCAGCAGCGCCACCAGCGCGCCCCACAGCAGCGTGCGCCGGATGCGGCCGGGCAGGGCATTGCGGAGGAACTGCAGGGCATTCATGGGGGCGCGCAGTATGCGTCAGGCACGCAAAGCTGCCCGAAGTTGAGGGGAGTCAACTTGACGACTCCTACAATCGTTGCCCCCCGCACAGCCAGAACGACTTTTCACATGTCCACTGCTGAAGACAAGCGCGCCGAGTTGCGCCGTGCCGCCCTCGAATACCACGAGTTTCCGAACCCAGGCAAGGTGTCCATCGCGGCGACCAAGTCCATGGTCAACCAGCGCGACCTGGCGCTGGCCTACTCGCCGGGCGTGGCCTACGCGTGCGAGGAGATCGTGGCCGACCCGTCCGCGGCCTTCCGCTACACCGCGCGCGGCAACCTGGTGGCCGTGGTCAGCAACGGCACCGCGGTGCTGGGCCTGGGCGACATCGGCCCGCTAGCGTCCAAGCCGGTGATGGAAGGCAAGGGCGTGCTGTTCAAGAAGTTCGCCGGCATCGACGTCTTCGACCTGGAGATCAACGAGCGGAACCTCGACAAGCTGGTGGACGTCATTGCCGCGCTGGAGCCCACCTTCGGCGGCGTGAACCTCGAAGACATCAAGGCCCCGGACTGCTTCTACGTCGAGCGCAAGCTGCGCGAGCGCATGAAGATCCCCGTCTTCCATGACGACCAGCACGGCACCGCCATCGTCGTGGGCGCGGCGCTGCTCAACGGCCTGAAGGTCGTGGGCAAGGACATCACGAAGGTCAAGCTCGTGGCCTCGGGCGCCGGCGCCGCGTCGCTGGCCTGCCTGGGTCTGCTGCTCAAGCTGGGCCTGCCGCGCGAGAACATCTGGGTCACGGACCTCGCCGGCGTGGTCTACCAGGGCCGCACCGAGCTGATGGACCCGGACAAGGCTGAGTTCGCGCAGGAGACCTCGCTGCGCACGCTGTCCGAGGTGATCGAGGACGCCGACGTGTTCCTGGGCCTGTCGGCCGGCGGCGTGCTCAAGCCCGACATGGTGCGGCGCATGGCGACCAAGCCGCTGATCTTCGCGCTGGCCAACCCCACGCCGGAGATCACGCCCGAGGAGGTCAAGACGGTGCGCGACGACGCCATCATGGCCACCGGCCGCACCGACTACCCGAACCAGGTCAACAACGTCCTGTGCTTCCCGTACATCTTCCGCGGCGCGCTGGACTCGGGCGCCACGACGATCACGGTGGAGATGGAGATCGCGGCGGTGCACGCCATCGCCGAGCTGGCACAGGCCGAGCAGAGCGAGGTGGTGGCTGCGGCCTACGCCGGCGCCAACCTGAGCTTCGGCCCCGAATACCTGATCCCGAAGCCCTTCGACCCGCGGCTGATGATCAAGATCGCCCCGGCGGTGGCGCAGGCGGCGGCGGACTCTGGCGTAGCCTCGCGCCCGATCCAGGATATGGACGCCTACCGCGAGAAGCTGCAGCACTTCGTTTATGCCTCGGGCACGACGATGAAGCCCATCTTCGCGGTGGCCAAGACGGCGCAGGCGCGCCGCGTAGCCTACGCCGAGGGTGAGGAAGAGCGCGTGCTGCGCGCGGTGCAGATCGTGGTGGACGAGAACCTGGCGCGCCCGACGCTCATCGGCCGCCCGGCCGTGATCGCGCAGCGCATCCAGAAGTTCGGCCTGCGGCTGGAGCAGGGCCGCGACTACGACGTGGTCAACATCGAGCACGACGAGCGCTACACCGACTACTGGCAGACCTACCACCGGCTGATGGAGCGCAAGGGCGTCACGGCACAGTTCGCCAAGATCGAGATGCGTCGCCGCCTGACGCTCATCGGCTCCATGCTGCTGCACAAGGGCGAGGTGGACGGGCTGATTTGCGGCACCTGGGGCACCACGGCGATGCATCTGGTGCACGTCGACGCGCTCATCGGCCGACGTCCGGGCGTCGAGAACTACGCGTGCATGAACGCGCTGATCCTGCCGAACAAGCAACTGTTCCTGGTGGACACGCACGTCAACTACGACCCGACGGCCGCGCAGATCGCCGAGATCACCATCCTGGCCGCGGAAGAACTGCGCCGCTTCGGCATCGAGCCCAAGGCCGCGCTGCTGTCGCACTCCAACTTCGGCTCCAGCAACCAGCCCTCGGCCGTGAAGATGCGCGAGGCCCTGGCGCTGGTGCAGGAGCAGGCGCCGTGGCTGGAAGTGGACGGCGAGATGCACGGCGACACCGCGCTGGACCCCAAGCAGCGCGAGGCGCAGATGCCGCGCAGCACACTCACGGGCGAGGCCAACTTGCTGGTGCTGCCCAATATCGACGCGGCCAACATCGCCTACAACCTGCTCAAGACGGCCGCGGGCGGCGGCATCGCCATCGGCCCGATCCTGCTGGGCGCGGCCAAGCCGGTGCACATCCTCACGCCCTCGGCCACCGTGCGTCGCATCGTCAACATGACGGCACTGACGGTCGCAGACGCCAACGCGCCGCGCTGATCCCGCGCAGCCCTTGCGCCGGCGCGGCCGCCTGAGGCGTGCCGCGCCTCCCGCGCCCGGTGCGCTCCGGACCGACATGCATGGTCCTGGTGCGCCCGGGTGCGGAATCTTCACGCCTCTGCCCCTTATAGCCTTCGGCTACTGCTGCAATTTGAGGCAAAAACTTGAGGTTCCTTAGGGCTTTCGTTACCATCCTGCCTTTCGCAGATTTCAGGGTTATCCCGTGTTGAGGAGTGCTCAGCCGCAGCGACGGTGGTTCTTGCGCAAGTGGGGATTCGCTTTCGTTGCAGCCGCCGCACTCTTGGGCGGCATGGGTTGGGAGCCGGCGTGGAGCCGAACCCCGGCCGATGCGCCAGCCGCGCTGCAGGAGGTGCCACTGTCGGCCTTGCCGGCACCGGCGCAGTCCACCGAACGGCTGATCCGCGCCGGCGGTCCCTTTCCCTACCAGAAGGATGGCAGCGTGTTCTTCAATCGCGAACGGCTTTTGCCCGTGCGCGAGCGCGGCCACTACAGGGAGTACACCGTGCCAACCCCCGGCCGCCACGATCGCGGCGCTCAGCGCATCGTCTGTGGCGGCAAACCGCCCACGAATCCTGAAGTCTGCTACTACACAAGCGACCACTACGCGAGCTTCAGCCGCATCGTGGCCGACCGATGACCGATTTGTGTGACTCCAGGAGGTAACGCGACCATGCTGTTGCAGACCGTCCGACCAAACATCGTCCAGTCGATACGCGCCTACCGCGTCGAGGACTTGATGCAGGCCGCCCAGGGCGCCGGCCAGCATTTCCTCCACGCTAACCTCAGCAACGCCCAGTCCAAGCAGGAGGTGCTGGAGAGCATCGCGCAGTCGTTCCTGTTCCCGGCGCATTTCGGCAAGAACCTCGATGCGCTCTATGACTGCATGACGGACCTGGTTCACAAGTCCGGTGCGCAGCCGGGCTTCGTGGTGGTGCTGGAGCAACTGCCCGACAACCCGCGCTTCGACCGCGAGGCGCGCGAGCAACTGCTGGACGTGTTCCGCGACGCGGCCGACTTCTGGGCCGAGCGGAAAGTCCCATTCAGGTGCTTCTATTCTTTTCAGTAGCCCGCTCCCAGGAAAACGGGTCATGGGAGCGGGCTACCGAGGTGGCCCCCACGGAAAAGCCGAAGGCCCTCACGAAGGCCCAGCAACAGGCGAATTTCGGTACCAACATGCCGCTCATGTGCAGCGCCTTCGACACGGCGATGTGGCGCAGCGCGGCCTGATCTGAAGCACCACGCTTCGGCACCGGTCCCCAAAGAAAAAGCGACCCTCGGGTCGCTTTTTTCATGCCCGGCTCCGGGCCCGCGCTCCAGGCGGCTTCAGGCCGTTGCCGGCGACAGCGCCGCCGCCAGCGCGACGTACTCGTCCACCGGCACTTCCTCAGCGCGGCGCTGCAGATTGAAATCGCCGTTGAAGCCGCGCTGCTCCAGCCAGCGGCCCAGCGTGTGGCGCAGCAGCTTGCGGCGCTGCGAGAAGGCCACGGCCACGAGCTCCTGCAGCAGCGCCGCGTCCAGCGCCGCCGGCTTGGGCCAGGGCAGCATGCGCACGATGGAGGAGTCCACCCGCGGCGGCGGCTCGAAGGCCTCAGGCGGCACGTCGAACAGCGACTCCACCTGGTAGCGCCACTGCAGCATCACCGACAGCCGCCCGTAGTCCTTGCCGCCGGGCGCGGCGGCCATGCGGTCCACCACTTCCTTCTGCAGCATGAAGTGCTGGTCCAGCACCACGTCGGCCGCGGGCAGCAGGTGGAACAGGATCGGCGAGGAGATGTTGTAGGGCAGGTTGCCCACCACGCGCAGCGGCCCCTGCGCGGCGCGCTCGGCGGCCAGCGCGCGGAAGTCCACCTGCAGCACGTCGGACTCGACCACCGTGAGCTCCGGGCGCCGGCGCAGCCGCGCCGCGAGGTCGCGGTCGAGCTCCACCACCGTGAGCGCGCCGCAGCGCGCCACCAGCGGGTCGGTCATGGCGCCCAGCCCGGGGCCGATCTCCACCAGCGGCTGCCCCGGGCGCGGGTCGATGGCGCGCACGATGGCATCGATGACGGCCGTGTCGGACAGGAAGTGCTGCCCGAAGCGCTTGCGCGCGATGTGCTGTCCCATGCTCAGCGCGGGTTCTCGCGCATCTCGACGTAGGCGCGCGAGCGCAGCTCGCGGACCCAGTCGGCATACGCCTGGTCGAAGCGCTGCTCGCGCAGCGCGTCGCGGGCGAGCTCGCGCAGCTGCTTGGGCTCCACCGCCACCTCGCGCCGCTCCAGCACCTGGATCAGGTGCACGCCGAAGCGCGAGACCACTGGCTCCGACAGCCCCATGGGCTGCAGCGCGTTCATGGCCTGCTCGAACTCGGGCACGAAGGAGCCGGGCGAGGTCCAGCCCAGGTCGCCGCCCTGCACGGCGCTGCCGTCCTGCGACTGCGTGCGCGCCAGCTCCTCGAAGCGCGCCTTGCCGCTCTCGATCTGGCGCCGGTACTCGGCCAGCCGCTGCTTGGCCACCTCCGCCGACAGCTGGGCCGAGGGACGCAGCAGGATGTGGCGCGCGCGGGTCTGCGTCACGCGCAGCACGGCGCTGTCGCGCTTGTCCTGCAGCTTGAGCACGTGGAAGCCCGCGCCGGTGCGCAGCAGCTGCGGCGCCACCTGCCCGGGCTGCAGGCCGCGCACCCGCTCCACGAACACATCGGGCAGCCGCTGCGCGGGCCGCAGGCCGATCTCGCCGCCGCGCTCGCGGTTGTCGTCCTGCGACACCTGGCGTGCCACGGCGGCGAAGTCTTCGCCGCCGAGCACGCGCTGCAGCGCCTGCTCGGCCTGCGCGCGCAGCTTCTCGACCTCCGCCGCCGACGCGCTTTCGGGCACCGGCACCAGGATCTGCGCGATGTTGAGCTCGCTCTGGCCCCCCATCTCGCGGCGCTGCTTCTCGATGAAGGCATCGATGTCGGCGTCGCTGACACGGATGCGCTGCTGCAATTCACGCTCGCGCACGCGCTCGATCATGATCTGGTCGCGCAGGTTGGCGCGGAAGCGCTGCATGTCGATGCCGTCCTGGCGCAGCCGGTCACGCAGCTGGGCCGGCGTGATCTGGTTCTGCGCCGCGACGCTGGCCACGGCACGGTCCAGTTCGGCCTCGTCCACGCGCGCGCCGGTGTCGCGGGCATGGCTCAGGATCACGCGCTCGTCGATGAGCGCCTCCAGCACCTGCTGGCGCAGCTGGTCCTCCGGCGGCAGCCGCTGCCCGGCGCGCGCAGCCTCGGCGCGGATGCGCGCCAGGCGCTGTTCGACTTCCACCGCCGTCACCAGCTCCTGGTTGACGACGGCCACGATGAAGTCCGCGGTGCGCGGTGCGCTGGCGGCGGCGAGGGCGGACGGCACCGGCGCCTGCAGCGCGCACGCCGCCAGCAGCCAGCCGAGCACGAGGGTCTTGGGCTTGCGAAACAAGGGTTCACTCACGATGGCTTGAGGGCGGCCACGACCGGGCCCGGAAAGGCGCGGCTGCGGGCCGCGCAACGGCAAATCACTCATACGAAGCAGGCGGCGGCAGCGGCGTGACGTCCTCGCGCAGCAGCCGGTAGCCCGGGATATTGTCCCTGAGGACCTGCAGCGGGCTGCTGCCCAGCCGCGAAAGACCAACCAGCTCCAGTTGCAGCAGCAGCCGTGTGGTGGCCTCGGTACGGCCAGTGGACAGTCGCTCGCCCACCACGCGGGCAATCCAGCAGCCCGCGTCGTACTCGAAGCCGACGATGGAGTCGGTAATGCGGCTGTCGCGCACGCTGTAGAGCACGCGCCCCACGCTGAAAAGGCTGCCGCCGCCGCAGTTGCCGCTGCTGCTGCCGCCCTGGACCAGCGCACCCGGCGCCCTTCCGTACACCGGCCACTGCCAGCCCGCTTCCAGCTGCTCGCTGGAGTCGCGCGTGAAGCGGTAGCGCAGGCTCAGCGTGCGGTAGGGCCCGGGCGAGTAGCGCGCACCCAGCACCGAGCGCGACACGCGCCGCGTCGAATGGTTGTATTGCAGCGAGCCGTCCAGGGCCCACAGCGGCGTCAGCCAGGACGAGCCCAGCAGCAGCAGGTCCGATAGCTGCTGCGTGATGGGCGTGCCTTCGGGCGTGAGCTGCTGGTCGTCGAACAGCACGCGCTGCGCCACGCTGAAGCGCGCGAGCTCCTGGCCGCCGGCCTCGTCCAGGAAGCGCGTGGTGACGCCGGCGGTGAGCTGGTTGGCATCGTTGACCCGGTCCACGCCCGAGAACGCGTTCTCGGTGTAGAGCGAGGTGATGTTGAAGTCCTTGCCCGCCGTGTCGAACAGCGGCAGCGCTGTCTGGTTGCGGTAGGGCGTGTACACGTACAGCAGCCGCGGCTCCAGCGTCTGGCGCAGGTTGCGTCCCAGCAGCCCGGAGGCGCGCTCGAACACCAGCCCAGCGTCGGCGCTGAAGGTAGGAATCACGCGCGAGGCGCTGGTGCGCCCGTCGCTCATCGCCTGGTCGGTGGCGTAGCTCGCCGCATTGAAGGAGAACTTGGGCGTGAACCAGCCCCAGGTCGTGCTGAAGGGGCGGCTGAGCGTGCCCAGCGCATGCCAGCGCGATCCGGTGATGGTGCCGGCGGCGGCTGTGGGCGCGGCGCTGAAACGGTTGAACTCGGTCTGCAGATCCATCCGCAGCCCACCGGCCAGCGCGCTGCCGCCCTGTACGCCGATCTGCGGCAGCCGTTCGTAGGGCGGAAGAATGCGGCCCAGCGGGTCCGGGTCCTGCAGCACCTGCCAGCTCAGCGCGCGGGCGTAGCCGGTCCACTGGCCGCCGGGCAGTCCGAAGTTGCCCAGGTTGCGGTCGGCGTTGAGGTCCATCGGCAGCAGCCGCGGGGTGAGGGTGGCGCCGGTGCGCGCGGACAGCAGCGAGGTCGAGCCGCGGGAGAAGTCCTTCCAGTAATCGTCGTCCGACACCCGCACGCCTTCGAGCCGGTAGCCGAAGCCGGCGCCGCTGCCGCTGTGGTCGAAGCCCAGCGCCCAGCGCTCGCGGTCGGCCACCCGGTCGTCGGGCAGCAGGTTGAAGTTCAGCCGGCCCTGGTAGGCCGGCTCCAGGTAGCGGAACTCGCTGTTGAGGCCCGGGCCGCGGCGTGTGGACAGCGTGGGCGTGAAGGTGGCGTCGCGGTTGGGGGCGATGTTCCAGTAGTAGGGCACCGACAGGTCCAGGCCGCTGCGGTTGTCGATGTTGATGTCGGGCGGCAGCCAGCCCGACTTGCGCGCGCTCGACAGCGGAAAGCTCAATCGCGGCGCGGCCAGGATCGGCACGCCCAGGAAGCGCAGCACGCCACCGCGGGCAACGCCTTCGTTGGCGTCCAGGTCCAGGTCCACCTGATCGGCCGACAGCAGCCAGTCCGGTGTGCCTTCGCCCTCGGCCGTGCAGCTGGTGTAGGTGCCTTCCGTGATGCGCGCGCGCTTGGGCCCCAGGAAGTCGATGCGCTCGGCCTGCCCGCCGGCCTGCGTCAGGGCCAGGAAGTACTCGGGCTCCAGCACGAAGCCCTCGCGGGTGTCGAGCTGCAGTTGCAGTTCCTGACCCTTGAAGCGGTTGCCTTCCTGCTCCACCCGCAGGTTGCCGCGGGCCTTGAGCAGCTGCTGGTCCTGGCGGAAGTTGACCTGGTCTGCCCACACGTGCAGGTTGCCCTGCTTCAGCTCGACGTTGCCCTGCGCCTCCATCTCCACGTCCGGGCGCCCGCCGATGCGGTCGGCCTGCACCTCCACCGGGCCGCCCTCGGGGCCGATCTGCGTGCGCCGCGGGTCGGCGGTTGCGGGAGCGACCAGCGCCGGGGCCGAGCCCCGGGCGGAGGCGGGCGTCGCTTCCGCCGGGATGCCGGCCGCGGCCGACACCGCAGCGGAAGCCGCCAGCGCCGCCGGCACGGCCGGTGCCGCCTCGGGCTCGG